>CENX01208878.1_pt1 | contig 12074 bp, 7 predicted proteins | sample 361321 | NCBI WGS metagenome assembly CENX01 (sample SAMEA2619678, study PRJEB7988) | marine metagenome | isolation source: saline water (ENVO:00002010), including | reverse complement strand
TGATTATGATATCATGTCAGAAACTGGAACCTTTAAAATAATGAACTCTCAATTACTATCATCTGGTGAGCTCGCGGTGAGTTATCGCTATTTTTTTCTTGACCAATTACAAACAATCAATGGAGAGACCGATAATCCAATTTTTGATGGAATGAGAGTTATCGTCAATAATACTGAATATGATCTAAATGAAGATTCAACCAGATGGACTGTTGGTGAGTGTAACTACAGTATACTTGCGATGAGCGTATCTAGATTTTATCCAGCAGACTTTGAATTACAGTTTGAAGGAAATTTAGGAGACTCTGTGACCGTTGATTCATATGGAACCATTGTCCCATTTAGGCTCAAGAATGTTACCCATGATGACATCCCACCATTTCGAGTATCTGATTTTAATCAGGATGGTGACTGGGACCGTGATGAAATGATCTCCATTCGTCCCTATGGATCCGTTGCAGATGGACCACTTATTTCAATTCGATTTGGTCAAGATTCATTGGCTATTTCGGATACCACAATATACGATACGATTTATGCTGGATTGGATACGATATATTCAGATACCACGATTTATGATACAACAGATCTAGTCATTATAGATCCAGTAGCTGGAGACATATTCCACATTGAAATTGACCGCCCATTTTCTGTTATGGATGTATTTAGCTTTAGGTCTAGAGCATCAAAAATTGATTACGTAGAGGCATCAAATTCGCTTCAAAACATAGCGGTTGTACCAAACCCATATGTGGTTGCTGCTTCATGGGAGCCACGTCATCAGTATAGCTCTGGAAGGGGCCCAAGAAAGATTGACTTTATTAACCTTCCGAATAAGTGCACCATAAAGATATTTACTCTATCGGGATATTTGGTTAACACCATTTATCATGATGATGTGAACGAAAATGGTACAGAGTCATGGAATCTTTTATCAAATGATAATCTTGAGATTGCATATGGAGTATATCTTTATCACATAGAGGCTCCCGATATTGGTGAGCATACAGGAAAATTTGCGGTGATAAAATAATGAAAAGATTGTCCTTAATAGGCTGGCTTTTTTGTTCTTATTTATATGGTCAGAATAATGTTGCAACCACATCTGGAGCTTTTTTAGAGATTGGACCTGGGGCAAGGGCACTGGCTATGGGTAGTGCTTATGTTTCAGTTGCCAATGATGCAAGCACGTTATATTGGAATCCTGCTGGAATGGCAAATGTTAGCACTCCTGAAATACAAACCTTTTATTCACCCTGGCTGGTTGAGACCCAATTTTATCATAATACGGCTGTGGTACCGCTTGGTGGCTTCGGAACCATTGGAGCATCATTTACTGCATTAACCATGGATGAAATGATGGTTAGAACCGTTCAGGATCCAGAGCCAAATGAATACGGTGAAAAATTTGATGCTGGAAATCTGGCAATCGGGTTGGCTTTTGCGAAAAAATTAACAGATCGATTCTCTTTTGGTTTCAAAACAAAATTTATTCAGGAATCTATATGGCAGATGAGTGCCCAAGGTCTTGCAGTTGATATTGGAACCCTCTTCATAACAAAAAGAGATATGAGGATAGGAATGAGTATTTCCAATTTTGGTGGGAAACTTCGAATGGAGGGTGTAAATACTCTTGTTGACATTGATGTTGACGAGAACATCTATGGCAATAATGATAGAATCGATGGAAGCCTTGGCACCTCTAAGTGGCCACTTCCTCTCATTTTTAGATTTGGAATCAGTAGAGAATTTCTTTTTTCTGAGACCATGAAATGTTTGATTGCTGTCGATGCAATCCACCCAAATAATAATCCTGAGTACCTTAATATTGGTTTTGAGTATAGTGCGATGGATATGTTTTTTCTACGAATTGGGAAATCACATACCTTTTATGAGTTAAAATTCAAGGGTGAGGACGGCAATGGTCCGGAGCAAGGTCTATCATTTGGAGGAGGTGTCCGATACCGTATTCCACGAGGTCCAATGATAGAAGTAAATTATGTAGTAACAAGCTTTGGTATTTTCAGTGATATTCAGGGATATTCATTCAGCCTGCAATTTTAATTATGGTCAGAACTTTTTACATTATTACTGTATTTATATTCATGTGTTGTACCACGAGATTAAACATAGAGACTGAACATACAATGAACTCAGAAACTAAGAAATTTCACTCCATTCTTGATGAGGAATGGAAAAGTAATGCAGAGAAGTATCCAGAGTGGGCAACTCGATTAGGAGATAATCGTTTCAATGACAAATTAAACGATGCATCCTATAAGGCTATTATTAATCGCCAAGAAAAGGCAACTAAGCTTTTAGAGAAAATAAAGGAAATTAACCGAAGCTCACTTTCATTAGATGATCAACTCAACTATGATCTTTTCTTAAATAGTATTCTTTTTGGAATAGAAGGAAACGTGTATCTATCCTACCTAATGCCCATTTCTCAAATGGGTGGTATCCAAATTGGTTTTGCGGGTATTTCCGACTACATGCCATTTAAGTCAGTTACTGATTATGAAAATTATATTTCAAGAATGCGTGCTTTCCCTACAAAAGTTGACCAGACTATTGATCTAATGAAAAGAGGCATAGAGTCTGGCTGGGTTCCTCCACGAATTGTTCTAGATGCTGTGCCTGAACAGATTAAAACTCAGTTTCATAGACAAGTAGAAGATTCACCATTATTTAGGCCATTCATTGATTTTCATGAGTCTATACCACTAGTTGAACAGGGAAGATTATCTGAAGAATTAAAGGCTGTTTTGAAGAATGATGTTTTTTTAGCTTATGAAAACCTTTATATGTTTTTCACAGAACATTATCTTCCTAACTGCAGGGAGACAATAGCGTGCGCTGATTTTCCGAACGGTAATGACTACTACCAATACCTTATAAAAAGCTATACAACAACAGAACTAAAGGCCAGAGAGATCCACAATATTGGTCTTAAAGAGGTCCAAAGAATTAAAGATGAAATGAAAGAGGTGATCAAACGCGCAGATTTTGAGGGAAGTTTCGATGAGTTTCTAACTTTCCTAAAATCTGATTCAAGGTTCTACTTTGAGACTGAGGATAAACTTTTAGATGCGTATAGGGTCATTTGCAAAAAAGCAGATGCCCAGCTACCTAGATTTTTTGGCAGGCTCCCCAGACTTACATATGGAGTCAAAGCGATTCCAGAATATCAGGCACCAGCCTCACCAACAGCTTATTATTACAGCGGAAGTCAAAAAGCTGGAAGACCTGGATATTTCATGGCCAATACTTATAAACTTGAAACGAGGCCAAAATATGAGATGGAGGCATTATCCATACACGAAGCCGTTCCTGGGCACCATCTTCAAATTTCTCTTGCCCAAGAGCTTGAAGACATCCCTATGTTCAGGCGGCATGGTGGCTATACCGCATTTATTGAGGGGTGGGGTCTCTACTCAGAAAAATTGGCAGAGGAAATGGGATTTTATGAGGATCCATACAGTAAATTTGGACAACTCACCTATGAGATGTGGCGCGCATGTAGACTTGTTGTTGACACTGGAATGCATGCATTCGGCTGGACTCGTGAACAGGCAATTGAGTATATGTCAAAAAATACTGCTAAAACCAGAAATGATATCCAGATTGAGATTGACCGATATATTTCTTGGCCAGGCCAGGCTCTTGCCTATAAAATTGGGGAATTAAAAATTTTAGAGCTTCGAAATCGCGCTGAAAAAGAATTAGGAGCAAGATTTAACATACGAGACTTTCATGATGTTGTTCTCGGAGATGGTGCCGTCCCTCTGAATGTTTTGGAAATGCATATTAATCAGTATATCGAATCCAATGCGAATTAGTATTTCAAAAATCTTTTCCATTTGGAGGGATAAAGGTCTTTTTGGATTCTTTCTTAAAAATGCATTCTTAATTACCTTTCTAACCCAACCTATTGAAGCATGTAAGCTTTGGGCGGTCTGTACCTCTTCTGGAGTCACTTTTGGTAATCTATCTGAAGAGAGCAGTTCCATGATTCAAAGCGAATTAAATTCATTCTATTATCAATCAGCAATGATGTTAGATGGTTGGTCTATATTGGGATATCAAGATAGCTCTCACCATGAAACAACCAGTATCTGTAGATCTCCCTATACTGCTCCAAATGATTCCTCGCTCTATTGGGAAACGGTTGAAGATCTCATAAGTAACGAAAGGGGGATCATTGGAATGGGCCATCTTAGAGTAGCGACATCAGGGTCAAACTCTATTCCCAATCCACATCCCTGGATCTTTCAAAATGGAGAGATGGTTTTTTCACTTATGCACAATGGTACTGTGAATAAAGATTTACTCCTAAATCTAATTACAGATAGCGGTATTGATTCATCATGGTTAGAAACACACCCTCCACAAACTTTTGGAGGCGGAGAGTGGAGTGGAAGTGGTTGGGAAAGTGTAGTAGACTCAGAATTGATTCTACTCCTTGTAATGAAAAAAATAAATCTGCTTGGTGATAATATTGAAGGGTTTAAGGCAACCGTTTCAGACTTGGTCAATGCAGGCGTAAATGCTGGTCAATTGAACATTATCTTTTCCAATGGCTATTCTTTATTAGTATTTGGAGGCTCATCTGGCTTGTATGTCAATGAGCATTCCGAGTTTACGGCAATCATGACCCAACCTATTAATGACCAATATCACCAGTGGCAGAGCATTGCGCATGAGGAATTAATTTATATTGCCCCAGATACTTTATTACGTTTCAGGGATTTTATTGTGAGTGAACTTGACGATATTCCTGCGATTCCTCCAACTAAATTTCAAATGTCGAGCGCATATCCAAATCCATTTAATAGCTCTGTAAGTTTCAAATTAAATGGCTATAGTACTGGATCAGTCAGTGTATCTATTTTCTCAATTATGGGGACAATGGTTGATCAATTTTATGTTTCAACACCATTTACTGATGAAGTAACAGTCCAGTGGAACCCAGATTCCAGACTTCCATCGGGAACTTATTTTATTAATGTGGTAATGAGCAGTTTGCAAGAAACTCAGAAGATTTTGTTTATTAAGTAGAATTTTTGAATTAGATTTGCCGGCCTTATCCAAGACCGAAACTTTATTCAATAGGGAGTTATCCATTGGCCAAAACCAAAAAAACTGAAGAAAAAGAAAAATCCATAGAGGCAGCGAAAGAAGCCCCTAAAAAAGAAGCTCCAAAGAAAAAAGGTAAGCCCAGTAAGGTATCAAGCGGTAGTATCAGTATGTACCTTGCAGAGATTGGCAGATTTAATCCACTTCCTCCAGAGCGTGAGGTGGAACTAGCAATCAGAATACAAAATAACGATGAAAGAGCTATGAAAGAGCTTGTCGAGGCGAATCTTCGTTTTGTGGTTTCTGTAGCAAAAAAATATCAAGGTAATGGACTCTCTCTTGCAGATATTATAAATGAGGGAAACATGGGTCTCATAAAGGCAGCAAAACGCTTTGATCATACTCGGGGATTTAAGTTTATATCTTACGCAGTATGGTGGATTCGTCAGTCTATACTGCAGGCTCTAGCGGAGCAGTCAAGATTGATTCGTTTGCCACTGAATAGGGTAGGTACTATTACAAAGATTACCAGAGCAGCTGAGAAATTAGAGGCCGAGGTAGAGCGCCAACCAAAAGGTGATGAAATCGGGGCTCAATTAGAAATGAGCGGCGATGAAGTACTTATGGCTATGCAATACTCAAGGAGACACAGCTCCTTAAATTCACCATTTCAGGAGGGCGAGAACAGCAGTCTTCTTGATATCATCGAAGACTCTGAAGCTGAAGAGCCAGAGGCAAAGATTATGATGGAGTCCATGAGCGAAGAGGTTAATGGGGCTCTAGAGACTTTGTCAGAACGGGAAAGAGTGGTATTAGAAATGTACTTTGGCATCAATAGAGATAGTGCAATGACTTTGAATGAAATCGGTGAAGAATTTGACCTGACAAGAGAGAGAGTTAGGCAGATCAAGGAAAAAGCGATCCAACGTTTAAGACACCGTTCAAGGAGCAAGAATCTTCGCAGATATTTAGGATAAACATAATTATTACATAAAAGGGGCTTAAGCTGCCCCTTTTTTTGTAACAATTAATTGATTAAGTGATTATTATTAGAGTCCTCTATCTTAAATAGTTAATAAGCTAAATCACATTATAATTTGTCAAATATCAGAACATTAAAAGCTGTATTTATCCTCTTTCTACTAAATTTTTCTTTTTCTCAGGTTGATAATGTAGGTGATCAATCCTTTTCATTTGAAAAAGATGGTCAGGTAATTAATATACCAGTTTTTTCTAACAAAGATATTCAAAATCCAGGCAGTGATATTTCCAGAATTATAATTTTAATCCACGGTCAAAATAGAAATGCAGATGATTATTTCGATGCCATTAATGAGGTTGCATCTGATCATAATATTTTAGCTGAAACCATGATTCTTGTGCCACAATTTTTAATTACAGAAGATCTTAATTATTGGCAGCTAGATAACACTGTAGCATTTTGGTCTAGTACAACAGCGTGGCAATCTGGAAACAGATCACATTCAACTCTTGAACACCCGAGAGACTTTGAAATAAGTTCATTTGCAGTGACTGATTCAATAATTTCCTATTGTACTCCAATAATGAATAATCTTCAAGAAATAGTAGTTGTTGGTAAGTCTGCTGGAGGGCAGTATACAAACCGATATTCTGCTGGTTCAAATCAAGATTATGATGAGATAATTAGATATGTAATTATCTCTGGTTCCAGTTATCTCTATTTTGATGAATTGCGTCCAAGTGATTTTCTTTATCCAATTAATTGGATGGCTCCTAATTCATGTAACGGATATGATGACTATAAATATGGTCTCCAGGATTTAAATGGGTATATGTCTCTAGCGGGTATTGACTCGATTATATCCAGGTACCATAGGCGAGATGTTAAATATTTAATTGGTGGTGGAGATGATGGCGGCACTACTGACTGCCGGGCAATGGTGCAAGGCGATGATCGGTATGAGAGAGCAATATTATATCATAATCATTTGAGAAAATATTTTGGCCACCAAATTTTAAATAATCATAAAATTGCAGTTCTTAATGGAATTGGGCATGATACCAATCAAATTTTTAATTCTAATTGTTTTAAAAAAGCAGTATTTGACTTATCAAACTGCAGCCAATTTGAAACAATTATATTTCCGGAAGCGCAATTTTCAGTAACCACAACATCAGGACTATATCCTTTAACTTCTGCTCTGATTAATGAAACGTTAATGGGAACATACCCAGTACAGCAATTAGATTGGAATGTAAATGGAGAGCTAGTTCAATCTGACGATGATATTAATTTTGTTTTTGATCTTCCTGGACACTACGATATCGAGCTTATATCTACGGATTTAATTGGCCTAAGTGATACCATTGCATATCAATCAATAGTTCAGGTTGATACGATATATGGAGATACAGATTTTGATACTCAGATTGCTCTTGGGGATGTTGATTTAATTATGAGAAGCCTTGTTGGTGAGGAGGTATTAACAAATTTGCAGGAAGGTGTTGGTGATGTCAGTAGAAATAATTCTGTGAGCTCCTTCGATGGTAGTATCCTTTTACAACACATAGGTGGAACAATAGAGACCTTGCCGTTAATATCAATGGAAAGCTTCTATGCGGAGGGTACTCTGTCTAGTCTAAATTCAATCATTGCCTCAGATGGTGAGATTTTGACGATCCCTATCAGCCTAGCTGAGGCTACCAATGTCTATAGTTTCTTGATAGAATTAGAATATGATAATTCTTTCCTTCAATCTGGTACCATTTATTCATCAGAGATTGTTGAACAAGGATTTACTTTGGAATCAACCATAATGGATTCTGGATCTATAATAATAGCTGGTGCGAGTGCTGAACCTTTCAGTGGGACAGAGATTCTTTCATATCTTTACTTTGTTCCTACAAATTTTGAAGAAGAAAATTATTCCATCAATTGCACACAGTTTACCCTAAATGAATCTGCAATTAATCAGGAGTTTACAATCGTTATAAATCAAGATTTAGCCACTGACACTGAACTAACCTCTGGAAAATTTAATCTTGGGGAAAACTTTCCAAATCCATTTAATTCAAGTACTCGAATAACATTTGATACCCCTCCCGGTGATTATATGCGAATCTACATAACAGATATTAAGGGCAGGCTGGTAAAATTACTCTTTGAAGGAGTTTCAGTAAAAGGCACTACTTACGTTGATTGGGATGGTACCAACGAGGATGGGTTTAATGCAAGATCTGGTGTGTATTTTTATACACTTCAAACAAACTTAATAAATCAAAGTAAAAAAATGTCATTCGTTCGGTGATTTTTAATAAATTAGGTTAGATAAAATTTATATGGTTAAAAAGTTTAATGGAGTCATAAAATGAAAACCTACCTCAACCTTGTAAAAGCTTTTTTATTAACATCTATGTCTTTTTCTCAGATAGTTGATGTGTTTGTGAGCGACTGGTATATTGGCTGGCGTGGTGATGGAGTCTATAATAACTTAGTTGAATTATATAACCCCAAGGAAGATACTGTAAACCTAGCTGACTACCTTTTTAGAAGAACCCAAAACGGTTCAGGATGGCTATCATCATCGCCAGATCATTTCATAAGAATACCTGGTATTATCCCACCTGGAGAAACATTTTCAATTACCAGAAATGCAACGCATGAAGCTCTACGAAACTGCGCAAACCGAACCTATGAAGGAGGTGAGGCTGCTGGCTATATTGATCCTGATGCATTTCTCAAGCACAATGGCAATGATGCATTTGGTGTGTTTTATATTGGAGGACTTGGTGATGACACGACTGCATGGATTGAAAATGGCACATTGCTTGATGCTGTAGGGAACATTGATGATGGTAGTTATTGGGATGTTTCAGGAACCTCTGAGGCAACAAGATATCACATACTTCAAAGGAAATTTGATATTTGTGGTGGTAATGGTGGAGATTGGGACGCTTCAAGAGGTTGTATTGATGATGATTGTACCGAGACATCCTCCGCTACTAGTGAGTGGGAGGTAATAAACTGCGCAGAGTCTGATGCTAACGGTACCAATTATCCAGAGCCTGAGATACAGGATGCAACGTCAGATATGGAGGTTGTTTGCGGCGGGCATCAATATTTTTGCTTGAGTGCTCCAAATAGTGCCCCAGGAGAGTTTGCTCTTGAGAGTCCTGTAACCAATTCAGCCTTAAATATAAACAGTGATAATATTGATGAAAGTTTAGTCATCCAATGGTCAGAATCATACGATTCTGATGGACATGATTTGTATTACGAATTCAGCCTTTATACACCTACGGGTGATACCCTGTTTACAGATAATACCACAAATGTTTTAGAATTGTCAGTTGGTTTTCAATCTATTTATGATTTACTTGGGTCCAGTAATACAGTGGTATGCTTTTGGGATGTTTCTGTAACGGATATTTACGATACAACAGGGTCAAGCAACGGACCATTCATTTTAGAAATAGCTACAGATTCTCAAGGAGGATTAAATCAACCGCCTGGAGAGTTTTCACTAGTTGGCCCTGAGGATTATACTCTAGTCTACATGGATCCAACAACAAATCTCAATGGATCAGCGAATATAGAATGGAGCATGTCTAATGACCCTGATGGTGAAGAGGTGACCTACACCTATATTATAAGTTTCATGGAAAATTTATCAGACCCAATAGATACAATAAGCACAGAAATCAATAGCTTAGACATACCAATCCAAGACCTTTACGATGTATTTATTGATCAAGATATTCAAGAAGCAGCGCTTTACTGGGATGTACACGCAACCGATGGCAATTTTGAGCAAGGATCTAATAACGGGCCTTTTATGCTCTATGCTTTTATTGGTGAAAACCCCACAAATGATGAAGAAACTTATCTAGACCTTTTTATAAGCGACTGGTACATTGGATATAGAAGCAGTCCTACCTACAACGCTGCTCTTGAATTGTATAACCCCAAGGATGAGCCCATTGACCTATCGAACTATATTTTGCGTCGAACACAAAATGGCAGCCACTGGATGGAAACTAGCTGGATCCGTTTAGATGGTATATTACCTCCAAGAACAACTTATGTGGTAACTCGCTCTTCCTCTGACCAAAGCCTGCAAGATTGTGCAGATTTAGTAGAGCCTGATGAATTTTTAAAGCACAATGGAGATGATGGAATCAAAATCACAAACATAGAATATTTACCAGAATTGCTAGCAAATGATACAACTGCTTGGCTAAAAATGAGTATTACGCTTGATGCAATAGGATATTCAGACAATGATCCAGGATCAGCCTGGGATGTTAGTGGAGTATCAGAGGCTACCAGATACTACATACTCACGAGAAACATGGATGTTTGTGGTGGAAATGGAGGGGATTGGAATAGTTCAAGAGGGTGCGTAAATGAGTCTTGTGATTCAACCACTTCAGAATTAGGTGAATGGACCCCTATTCAATGCGCCTTAAGCCCATCTGCTGGGGATATGCCAGAAGATTCAGATGCATCAACGGACGCACTTATTTTTTGCGGAAATCACAACTATTTCTGTGCTCTGGCTAGCATTTCTGAAGAAATACTACCGCAAGAGATTACTCTGAATCAGAATTATCCAAATCCGTTTAACCCAAAAACAGAGATATCTTTTTCTCTTTCAGCTCAAGATAGGGCGGTACTTAAAATCTTTAATATTAAAGGCCAGGAGGTTATCACCTTGATGGATCTTGATGTCCATTCAGGAACTCATGTTGTACAATGGTCAGGGAAAAATCAAATGGGTCAAGATGTCGCTTCAGGTATGTATTTTTACAAGCTTGAGGTTGGTAATCTTTCATTTCAGAAAAAACTACTCCTATTAAGATAAATATCTTTTAAGTACAGAGTTGATGAAGCCCTCGAGTAATCTAATTGCCTTGGTGTGCCTCTTTCTAACTTGGATGGCCTGTGACGAGCCTGTTAATGTTACTGATGTATCGGGTAGCGATGATCAGCCCGTTGAATACCCTTGTCTCTACTCCAGTGAGGATTGCACTAGTCTTCTTTATGCAAAAGGCGGGACATTTGAATTTTACTCCTCTTTTCACATCGATTCATTATCACTGGTAAGAGGTGCAATAATTTCGGTTCATGGCAACACTAGAAACGGAAATGATTATTTTGATAAAATGAATTCTGTGGTGAGTGGGATGGGTTTGAGAGATGATGTAATGGTGATTGCACCAAAATTTATAACTGAGTATGAAAAAAATAATGAAACAGACTGGTACTGGAGTACTACCTCATGGAAATGGGGTCTAGAATCTTATTCATCGCCAAGTGGTCAGACTGTCAGCAGTTTTGAGCTTATAGATTCGTTACTCAATAGGCTATCTGATAAGACTCTTTTCCCTTATATTGAGAATATAGTATTAACTGGGCACTCATCTGGCGCAGCATTCACACATCTGCTGTCCTCTACAAAAGAAAATAATTTATATAATGATGTAAATATCGAATTTGCAGTTGTCAATAATCAATATTTTTTGCACCCCGATTCAGTTAGAATGCTCCAAGATGGTTCATTTTCGACTTTAGATAATTGCGGTGTTTATAACAAATGGCCTCACGGGTTAGATGATCTGAGTCCTTATATGGAATCAATAGGGAAAAGTATAGCACGCAGTAACTTTTTAAGTAATAGAGTACTGTACTTTATAGGCGTAAATGACACGGATACCGACGGCATAACATCTGGATGCCAGTATGAAAATCTAGGAGTCAATAGATTTGACAAGAATGTGAATTACAATATGTATATGGATTTATTACATGAAAACCACAATCATGAGATTGTGCAAATTGAAAATATTGGTCACACAACTAATGCTTTTTCTTCTAATATTTTTACCGAATATTTGAATACAGTTTTTTAAGAATTTTTGCGAAATATAATAATCATATTTATACTTTTTCCCCCGTTAACGCTCGCTGCGAACGATAATATTTTAGTATCTGGAAATGTAAAAAGTAAATC
>CENX01153696.1_pt1 | contig 12077 bp, 11 predicted proteins | sample 361321 | NCBI WGS metagenome assembly CENX01 (sample SAMEA2619678, study PRJEB7988) | marine metagenome | isolation source: saline water (ENVO:00002010), including | reverse complement strand
CAAGTTAACGCGAATAGTTCAATGAAGAATTTAAAAATGGTGCGCGATACCGATGACCGACCGGGCGCTAGCGTGGATGTAGCCACAAGTACTGAACATTCGCTCGAAATGCTCGGTGATGATGCAGAGGTTAGATCCGTCGCAAGAGAAGGAAACGATATCGCTGATCTTTCAGAGTCAAATTTATATCTCAATCGCGAATTAACTTGGCTGGAGTTCAACAAGAGGGTTCTAAATGAAGCGAAAGACTCTAGGACGCCTCTTCTGGAGCGGCTAAAGTTTCTTGCAATCGTGGGGTCGAATCTCGATGAGTTTTTCATGAAACGCGTCGGCAGATTGAAACAGAAAGTTGATGCCGGTTTGGAAACGCTGACCGTTGACGGACGCTCACCACAGCAACAGATTGACGAGTCTAGTGCCGTAGTCCGTGAAATTGAGCAGGAAAAGGATCGGCTTTATCACGAGACTTTAGATGCTTTGAAAGAATACGGTATTGGGGTACTTAACTACAATGAGCTAACGGGAGAAGAGCGGGAGGTCGTGCGTGACTATTACCTGCAGAATATTTTCCCTCTAGTGACGCCCCAGTCGATCGATCCGGCGCATCCTTTTCCATTCATTTCGAATAACTCCCTTAACTTGTTGGTAACTGTCCGCCCACAGACTAGTAGCGAAAACCTGTCTGCGAGAGTTAAAGTGCCGATCGGCTCGGGTATCCCCCGCTTTTTAGAAGTTGGAGACGACGACAAGTTCATCGCTCTTGATGAGGTTATGCGAAACAACTTGGATTTACTTTTCCCAGGTGCCGAGATTGTTGCCTGCGAAGCCTTTCATGTTGCGCGTAATGCGAGGACGGAACGGAATGAAACGGGGGTTAGTGACCTTCTGGCGCTGATTGCGTCTGAGGTAAGAGATCGTCGTTTTGCACCCATTGTCCGGGTTGTGATCGAGGAGAATATGGATTCTTCCCGCCGCGGGTGGCTGGTCGCAGAGCTCGGACTTTCTGAAGACGATGTTTTTGAGACCTCGGGGCCGGTACGTATATCGGATCTTTCTGAGATAGCTTCGTTGAACCATCGAGATTTAAGGGACGATCCGTTTCGGGGTGTCGATCATCCTGCACTCCACGATAACAGGAGTATTTTTCAACTTGTTCGGGAAGCCGGCTCCATCTTGCTGCATCATCCATATGTTTCCTTCTCTAGTTCCGTAGAGCGTTTTTTAGTGGAAGCCAGCCGTGATCCGAAGGTCCGGGCGATCAAAATGTCTCTTTATCGTACGTCTGAGAAAACGCGGATTGTGGACGTTCTGATTCAGGCTGCTCAGAACGGCAAACAGGTAGCAGTCGCCGTGGAACTGAAGGCTCGGTTTGATGAATCAGCGAATATTGAGTGGGCTAGCCGCATGGAAGAGGCTGGGATCCATGTCAGTTTTGGGGTGCTTGGGTTAAAAACGCATTCCAAGGTCATTCTTGTTGTTCGGCAGGATTACAATGGATTGCGTCGCTATGTCCATATCGGCACCGGGAATTACCATGCCGGCACAGCAAAACTCTATAGTGATCTGGGATTGATGACCTGCGACGATAAAATAGGCGAAGACGTCACGGAGTTGTTTAATTTTCTTACAACCGGACTGAATCCAGAGCGAAAATATGGCAATCTTGTTCCAGCGCCAAAGCAGTTGAAGTCGTTGCTGTTGGAGCGCATAGAACGGGAAATCGTTTGCAACACTAAAGCGGTGCCAGGACTGATTCGGCTGAAGACTAATGCTCTGGAAGATCATGATATTGTGCGCGCGCTGTATAGAGCATCCCAAGCTGGGGTAAAGATTGATTTGATCGTTCGAGATACTTGTCGGTTGCGCCCTGGATTACCTGGTATCTCAGAGAACATTACGGTTCGGTCTATAGTCGGACGGTTTCTGGAGCACAGTCGAATTTATTATTTCCAAAACGGTGGGAACGAAGAGTTTTATATCGGCTCAGCCGATCTAATGCGGCGAAACCTTGAGAGTCGTGTCGAGGTAATGGCGCGAATCGACTCGTTGCCGATCCGCCAAGAACTTGCTTGGATTCTGAACATGCAGATGGCGGACCATCGCCTCGCTTGGGAGATGCATTCAGATGGGTCGTATACCCAACTTAGGCAGGAGCATCCGGAAGAAAACCAGAGCTCTCAGCAGCTGTTTATCCGATACGCCAGTGAGAGAGTGCTTTCGGACAGCGGCGGAAGAGTGAGTCCGTCAGCCGGGAATTTGGAGTAGGATGTTTTTGTCGCGTCCCCCGGCATCATCGTCTCAAGTTGACTTCTAAACGGACTCTCCTGAGATTGTTCATCGGTAGTGGACTTGGTTGAGTAGCCTCTTGTCGAAGGTGTCTGATAGTTCTCGCTTCGCGGCAATCGACGTCGGATCAAACGCGATTCGTTTACTGTTCTGCCGGGTATTGGAAAAGGAACGGAACGAGCCGTTTTTTAAGAAAGAGTCACTCATTCGGATGCCTCTACGTTTGGGAGATGATGTCTTCCTGAACGGCAGAATCTCAGATAGTAAGTGTGATAGCCTGATAAAGACACTGAAGGGATTTCGTTACCTTATCGAAGCCTACCGGCCGATTGCCTATCGAGCCTGTGCTACTTCTGCTATGCGCGAGGCGGAAAATGGATTCGACATTGCCGATCTGGTCCGAGCTAGTGCAGGAATAGACCTAGAAATTATCAGTGGTGATGAAGAAGCTGCTGCGATCCTGGACAACCAGTTGGGGAAAAAGATTGCCCCTGACAGTGCTTGTCTGTACATAGACGTGGGCGGTGGTAGCACGGAGTTGACTCTCTTCACCGTTGATGGATCACCGTCGTCCCGTTCTTTTCCCATTGGTACCATCAGGCTTCTCAAGAATCTCGTTAGTGAAGACACCTGGAAAGAGATGAAAGACTGGGTGAAGAAGCACGCGATGAATCAATCTGATCTAGTTGCTATCGGCAGCGGAGGCAATATAAATAAATTGTTCAGCATGTCGGGCCAGCCTGAGGACAAACCGCTGACGTTGGAGGAATTGCAGGACCTGCGCCAAATGATCCGCAAGTTGTCTTTGGGGCAGAGGATTGTCGAGCTTAACCTTCGCCCCGATCGAGCGGACGTAATCGTGCCGGCGTCAAAGATCTATGTATCCGTCATGCGTTGGGGAGATATTGCCAAGATTTTTGTTCCGCAGGCGGGCCTCGCCGATGGAATCGTAAAGCGTCTTTACCGTGAAATGCTTCTAAATCAGTAAACGACTGGGAGCGGAGATGCTCTTTAGGACCGCTTGAACTCACGCTTCATACTGAGAGTTGGTAGATCCGTCTGAGCGGTGAACCGTCGGATGCCTCTATTTCTCCGATGGCCATCAGATAACGTAGGGACGCCAGGATAGAAAGGCGGGCGCCCCCGATTAGCCGAGGATCCAAGCCGGGATAAAGCGGGCCCACCATTTGCGGGATGTGCATGGGTGTCTCTGCCAAAAGCTTGAGGATGTCATCCATTCGCTGACGCCGATGGGCGATGAGTGCTGCGACGTAATCGGCAGGCGTATTAATGGGTGGCCCATGGGTTGGCCAATAGCTGTTGTCTTTTCGGTCGAGCATCAGTTGCAGGCTGTCGAGGTAGTCGGCCATGTCACCGTCTGGCGGAATAATGACACTGGTGGACCACCCCATCACGTGGTCCCCGCTGAAAACATCGCCAGAAGCAGGCAGAGCAAAGCACATATGATTGCTGGTATGCCCCGGGGTATGTATGCACTCCACTTCGAGTGCTCCAACAGAAAAGCGCTGCCCGTGCACGAGGCGCACGTCAGGGTCGAAATCGATATCAACTCCTTCCTCGGACCCCGCATCCCCGTGCTCTGACTCCGACCCATGGGGTCCAAACGCATAGGTCGGCGCGTCGGAAGCGGCTTGCAGGCTGCGAGCACCGGGCGAGTGATCCAGATGGCAATGCGTGACCAGGATATGGGAGATGTGTTCACCCTCAAGACCGGTGACCAGTGCATTGAGATGTGCTGGATCTTCGGGTCCAGGATCAATCACGGCAACGGTTCCTGTCCCGATGATGTAGGTCCCGGTGCCGTAATAGGTGAACGCGCTGGGGTTGCGGGCAGTGAGTCTGCGGATACCGGGAGCAAGCACTTCGATCTGCCCGTACTGAAAATCATGCTCACGGATAAACGGGATCTCGGGCACCAAAAACCTCTTACTCTGGGATGGACCACGCCTGAGAGAGCGGGTCGAAAATCTCGACGGGGCCGAACTGTGTCTTGTAGGACATTTTGGGGCAGTCTTCTATCCAATATCCAAGGTAGAGGTTGTCATAGTCCACCGAGCGAGTGAGTTCGATCTGATGGAGGATCGTGAGCGTGCCGAGGCTGCGACGCGTCTCGGATGGATCATAAAAGGTATAGACCGCCGACAGGCCATTGCCTACATGATCGACAACAGAGACCGAGAGCAGTCGTTTGCCAATACGCAGTTCCATCATGAAGCTGTCGACCCCCGATTCAGTCATGAATTTTTGATATTTTTCCGGGTCAGGGTTGTCCATGCTGTCACCCGGGTGGCGGATTGCCTGGTAATTTCGGTAGAGGGCAAAGTGTTCCTCGCGAAAACTCAGCGTCCGGATTTCCATTGAGACATCCTGATTGCGTTTCCAGGTCCTGCGAAAAGCGCGATTCATCGCAAATTCCTTAACCCGGATGCGAACGGACTGACACTGTCGACACGACGGACAATGTGGACGGTAAAACAAAGCCCCGTTGCGTCTGAATCCGTTTCGAATCAAGGTGTCATAAAGCGCGGAAGAGACTGAATACTTGGGGTCGATTAAAAGATTTGCGGCAGTCTCGCTCGGCAAATATGGGCAGGGATGCGCCGTTGACTGATAAAGGTCAGGCGTGCTTTGTTGACGGCTCATAACAATTCCTGTGCCGGCATGGCCCAGTGCCAACGCGCTGCTTTGTCGGAAAACTCGACAGCCTCGTTGAGTTCAGCCGCAAAACGGTCGCGAGGTGCCGCTTCGGCCCCGAGTGAGGTCAGATGCTCAGAGACAACCTGACAATCAATAAACCGGTACCCGTCTGCAGCAAGAGAGTTTGCTAGGCCAACAAGAGCGGCCTTTGAGGCATCCGCGACTCGACTGAACATGCTTTCGCCAAAAAAAGCCTTTCCGATCGCAAGTCCATACAGACCGCCAACCAGTTCTCCGTTATGCCAGGTCTCCACGCTATGGGCATATCCCATCCGGTGCAACGTACAATAAGCCTCCTGCATGCCAGAGGTAATCCAAGTGCCCTCGCCGTGATTGCGGGATTCAGCGCATGCTGCGATAACGAGAGCAAAGGCGCGGTCAGCGCTCACTTCAAACCCGCGCGTGCGAAGACTCTTGCGCAGGCTTTTCGAGATATGCAGTTTTGAGGGGTAAAGCACCGCGCGGGGGTCTGGGGACCACCACAGAATGGGCTGGTCGTCGCTGTACCAGGGAAAGATTCCCTGACGATAGGCGCTCAATAACCGGTCAGGATTGAGGTCCCCTCCGACGGCAAGCAGTCCCTCAGGCGATGCCGCTGCCAGCGGGGGAAAAGTATAGGTTTTTGGCAAATTTGCCATAGCGACAACATTTTAGCATTGCGTGTCCTCATCACCGTTTTGCTTGAAAGGTGAGTGCGCGTCGAGAATGTCCGTGTAGTCCGCAAGATGACTTTCTTCTTCCGCAGTGAATCGGCGCACCGCATCATGAAAGCCCTCGTGGGCCAGCCAATGTGCTGACAGTGTGGTCTGGGGGGTTAAACCGCGGCTCAGTTTATGCTCCCCTTGTGCTCCAGCTTCGAACCGCTTTAAACCGTTTTCGATGCAGTATTCGATGGGAGCGTAATAACACGCTTCAAAGTGAAGATCAGATGCGTGCGCCAGGGCGCCCCAGTACCGTCCGTAGAGGGAGTCCTTGCCGCGCAGAAAGAACGCACAAGCAATAGGTTGGCCGCCATGGTGTGCTGTCAGCAACTGCACCCCGTCTGGAATAGTCTCGATCAGGATTTCAAAAAACTTTCGGTTGAGGTAGGCATATGAGCCATGCTCAGCAATCGTGTTGCGGTAACACAAGTACAGCAGATCTAAATATTCCTTTGTGATGTCCTTACCGTGGTGCCACTGTAGCGCAATATCCTGCTCGACGACCCGTCGGCGCTCTCTCAGAATGTTCTTGCGTTTCTTTGAAGAAAGGCGCGTCAAAAAATCACTAAAGTCCTGATACTGATTATTGTGCCAGTGAAACTGACGGCCCTCGCGCCGCACAAAGCGGTTTTCGCAAAGTAGGCGAAGATCGCTTTCTGTGCAGAAAATGCAGTGTACTGAAGATGCCTTGAGCTCAGTTGCGACGGCTGGCAACGCTTTTGCAATGCTCTTTCTGATGAGTTCTTCATCATAGTCGAGATGATGAAGCAGACGCTGCCCGCCAACCGGCGTGAACGGGACTGCGACAAGCAGTTTTGGATAATATGGAAGTCCATGACGTTGATAAGCATTCGCCCATGCCCAATCGAAGACAAATTCGCCGTAAGAGTGCGTTTTGAGGTAACACGGTGCACCGCCGATTAAATTACCATCCCTATGGGCGGTCAGATGACAAGGAGTCCAGCCCGATTCAGGGCAGCAGCACCCGCTCTCTTCAAACGCCAATAACATTTCGTGACGAAGGCCCGGATTGTCCGGATCGACCATCCTGTTCCATTGCCCCGCATCAATACTGCGCATCGAGCGGTTTGTTGTGATGGTGACCCCGGCGGCTTTATCATTCGGGTCTGGACCGTTAACGGTCTCATGCTCAGACAAATAATTTTTCATATGCGATGAATCGCCTTCCCGTTGCAATTGCGCAACTCAATTTTACCGTTGGTGATGTCGACAAGAACGTCGACAGCATTATGCATGCGGCGGATAGGGCCCGCTCAGACCTTGGATGTCGCGTTGTCATCTTCCCCGAGCTCTCAATCACGGGGTATCCTCCTGAGGATCTGCTTTTTCGGGGAGATTTTCTCGAGCATGCAAAAGCAGGTCTCAACCGGTTACTGGACGCGAAGACTGACATCGTCATGGTCGTGGGTCACCCGCACCTCGACGGTGAAAAACTCTATAACGCCGCATCAGTCATCTCAGACGGTGAAGTGGTGGCCCGTTATTTCAAGCGAGAGTTGCCGAACTTCGGCGTGTTCGATGAAAAGCGTTATTTCTGCGCTGGAGACGCACCCTGCGTTTTTGAAGTCGATGGGCTCCGCTTGGGGCTTACCATTTGTGAGGATGTGTGGCATGCGCAGCCGGTGGCGGACTGTGCCTCGGCAGGCGCTGACTTCATTGTCAATCTCAACGCGTCTCCCTATGACTTCTATAAGGCCCACGAGCGTGAGGAGGAAGTGGTCAGCCTGCGCGCGAAAACATCCAACGTTCCGATAATCTACGTCAATCTCGTGGGTGGCCAGGATGAGCTGGTGTTTGATGGCGGGTCTTTTGTTTGCGCTGCTGACGGCAAGGTGGTTGCGCGAGAAAAATTTTTTGAAGAATCGCTTTCCCGAATCGATCTGACTTCATCCGGGATCGAACCCGCCCATCCCGCAGCGGCGCTTCTATCAAGAGAAGAGAGCGTTTATCAGGCGCTTTGTGTGGGTGTCAGAGACTATGTTCATAAAAACGGGTTTCAAGGCACAGTGCTGGGTTTATCCGGCGGTATTGATTCAGCTTTGACACTGGCGATTGCCGCGGATGCGTTGGGAAAAGAGAACGTGCAGGCTGTTTTGATGCCTTCGCGCTACACCCGAAGCATCAGCACGGAAGATGCCGAAACTCAGGCCCGGAAACTTGGAGTGGCCTATCAGGTTATCCCGATCGAGCCACTGGTCGATAGTTATCGATCCCAGCTCGATCCGATCTTTGAAGGGTTGCCGGAAGACACCACCGAGGAGAATCTTCAGTCCCGGATCCGGGGCAATCTGCTTATGGCCATATCCAATAAGACCGGTAAGCTGGTGCTGGCTACCGGCAACAAGAGCGAAATGGCGGTGGGTTACGCCACGTTGTACGGCGATATGGCAGGCGGGTTCGCAGTGATCAAAGACGTCTTCAAGATGTTGGTGTACGAATTGGCGGTCTATCGGAACAGCATTGAAGCGGTGATTCCAGATCGGGTGATCTCCCGCCCACCCTCGGCAGAGCTAGCTCCCGATCAGGAGGATACCGACAGTTTGCCGCCCTACGAGGTGCTGGACCCGATCCTGGAGTCCTTCATAGAGCATGATCTCAGTGTAGATCAAATTCAGTCCCAGGGATTTGATGCGGACATCGTCCAGAAAATCACACGCCTGGTTGTTCGCAATGAGTACAAGCGACGGCAGGCGCCGCCGGGGGTAAGAATCAGTCGCAAAGCATTCGGCCGGGATCGGCGCTATCCCATTACCTCAGGATTTAATTGAGATAGGGACTGTCGGGATAGTTAAGTTTCAATACCCGAAGCGCATCGCTATGGAGTTCCTCAAGACCCATTCGGGCATAAGCCTTGATCATGATGCCCAGAGCGTCTTCCACCGCGGAGGAAGTCCGATAGGTCTCAAGTACTGACCTCGCCCGGTTAGCGGCAGCAACGTCCGCACCCATTGCGTAGTAATACCGCGCGACCTCGACTTCATGGGTTGCGAGTACATTGATGATGTAAATCAGTCGCCTTCGGGTATCCGGCGCATAGCGACTGTCGGGAAAGCGACTGATAAGCTCCTGATAGGCCACGAAGGCTTCACGCACCGGGCCAATGTCATTGTTGGCCGGGTTATACCCTGACAAGGAGTCGAACAGGCTGTCAGGGGGTTCAAACAGGGCAAGCCCCTTGAGATAGAAAGCATAATCCACATTTGGGTGGGTCGGATGCATCTGAATAAATCGATCCGCGGCAGCGACGGTGAGTGCCGGCTCACTGTTCTTGAAATAGGCATAAGCCGAATCCAGCTGGGCCTGTTCGGCAATGCGGCCGTAGGGGAAACGGCCGAGCAGTTTTTTGTAGGTGTCGATGGCGCCGACCCAGTCCCCCGAGGCCATCTGTTTTTGGCCGACGCTGAGAAATCGCTCCGCTGTCCAGCCTGCCGTCTCGTCTTTTTCTTCGAGGATCGCACAGCCGCTTGTCAGCATTACTGCGAACAGCAGTACTCCGGACCATATGAGACGCTGGGTGTTCAAGACTGAGGGGTTAAGCATAAGGCGCTATTATACTTTCGCTCACCGGGCAACGAAGATAACGATCGTGACACTTGAAGAGGCCAGTGATGAAGTCCTGATGGCGACGATATCTGAAGCGTCGTCAGGGGAGCGGCTTGATAAAGTGTTGCCTCAGATTTTCCCGCCTTATTCGCGGTCTCAGCTGCAGGCTTGGCTCAAAGAAGGCCGTGTGACATTGGACGGCAGTACCCCGGCCGGACGACTCATGGTTTATGGCGGTGAGGTCGTATCTCTCGAAATGCCGCCCCTGCCGGTCCTGGACTGGCTACCGGAGCCGATCCCCATCCCAGTGGTTTATGAGGACTCTGATATAGCGGTCATCGATAAGCCGGCAGGGTGGGTAGTGCATCCCGGCGCTGGAAACCCCTCCGGGACATTGGCGAATGCTCTGCTGCACCGGTTTCCGCAGGTAACCGGATTGCCTCGTGCCGGCATTGTGCATCGTTTGGATAAGGACACGAGCGGGTTGTTGGTGGTCGCGCTCACTGAGGCTGCGCGCACGGAACTGATTCGGGCGCTTGAGGCACGTGATATCAAACGAGAATATCTTGCCGTCGTGAACGGTTGCCCGATCACCGGCGGCATGGTGGATGCGCCTATCGGACGTCATCCAAAGAATCGTCTTAAGATGGCAGTGACTGAGCGGGGCAGACCGGCGCTTACCGACTATCGTGTGAAAGAGCGATTCCGGGGGCATGGGCTTCTCGCTGTCAGCCTGCAGACGGGTCGCACCCACCAGATCCGCGTGCATATGTCGCATGTGGGCTTTCCACTGGTGGGTGATCCTCTCTACGGCGGCCGTCTTCAGTTGCCGCCGAAACCGGATGCGAAGCTCATCACCGCGCTCGAGCAGTTTTCCCGTCAGGCGCTTCACGCTCGGGCGCTCGCGCTGCATCATCCGGTGACCCAAGAGGCGCTCGGATGGGAAAGCTCCGTGCCGGCAGATCTGACCGAGTTGCTCAAGACCCTGGCGACTGACTCGGAATCCCAGCGTTGAGCGGATCACCGTTGAGGTGGGTCGAGCCGGATTGGCCGGCACCGTCTCACGTTCATGCCCTGACCACAGAGCGAGGCGCATCCCAGCCGGACGATCCTTATGACGGCTTCAACTTTGCCGATTACGTTGCCGATGTGCCGGAAAAAGTTGAGGCGAATCGTGAAACCCTGGCTAACGCGTTAGGTTTGACCTGCCTGCCGGTGTGGCTCGACCAGCAGCATGGCACAACGATACTGAGTCTGGACGAGCCAGGGAGTCGGTCGGGCAGAACGGCTGACGGCAGCGTGACACGGGCAGGGGAAGCTGTCTGTGCCGTTCTGAGCGCTGATTGTGCGCCTGTGTTTCTCAGTGATCGGCAAGGAAGTTTTGTGGCGTTGTTGCACGTGGGCTGGCGTGGGCTGTCAGAGGGGATCATCGAGTCTGGCTTGGCCACAATTTCCAGTAGTGTGGGGGAGGTCATCTCCTGGGTCGGACCTACCATCAGCCAGGAATATTTTGAGATTGGTCACGATGTGAGATGCCGACTGATCGAAAATGATGCCTCGGACGAGCATTTCGTTGCGCCAAGTGGAGCGCGTTACTTTGCGGATCTGCCCGGCCTTATCGTGGCTCGGCTGTCGCGGGCCGGTGTCGACTATGCGCGAGCAAGCGAGGAGTGCACTTATGGTGATAATGGTCGCTGGTTTTCCTATCGGCGACAGGGGTTATGCGGAAGGATGACTTCTCTGATTTGGATGAAACGCTGAGGCGAAAAAAAAGCGGGGCAAAGCCCCGCTTTTTTTAAAGGCTCAACCGTGATACTTACGGTTTGGCAGTGCTCAGGCCGAGGATTTCCCAGTCCTGCATGCCGCCGCGGTACCACTTGATCTTGTGTGCGGGGTAACCGAATTTCAGCAGGTTTTTGATGTTGTTCGGAGATTGGCCGCACCACATGCCGTTGCAGAACATCACGGCGGTTTTGGCGTTGGTGAAGTCAAACAGACCTTCGCTTTCGGAAACATTGAAGACGTCCTGCATGATCTCCGCAATCTCGATCGGGGAGGCGCCTTTTGCCGGATTTAATTTGGTCCAGGGCACGTTGATGGCGCTCGGGATGGTGCCCTTGGCAACCCAATCCGGGGTGCGGGAGTCAACCACGATGATTGATGAATCGCCGTCGCTCATCATCTTGGCATAGTGAATCATTTCACGTTCTGCGATCGTTTCAACACCCGGGGCCAAAACAGCGGGCTGGATGCAAAACGGCGGGCAAGGACGCGAGGTCTTGGCAAAAGCCGGGTTTACTGTGTTCTTGTTGTCCTGATTACGGGTAATGTCCGTGGCTGAGCCGTTATGCATGACGGTCACTGCCATGGTGTCACCCGTAATTCCGACAGGCTTATCAGCCTGTGCACCTAGGGGCAATAACAACGCAAGCCCTAATGTCCCGGCGGTCAATAATTTCAGATTTCTCATAGTCACTCTCCTTTCGTGTTGGTCTGTTAGTTGTTCTGTTCGCCTGTTAATCATTGGTAATGGTTGAGATATCAGCATCAGTCACACTCCGGTTCCTGACAAATCTCGGCATCCGGGTTGCTTTCGCACCAGGTAGCACACGCATTCATATTAGCTTCACACCAAGCATCCGCGTCGCCGTCAGTGGGTGGACTTTGTGCAATTGCGACCGATGTCCCTAGAAGAATACCTGCCACAATAACCAGAAATTGTCTCATTGCCTCAAGTCTCCAACAACTGTTATACCTACATAGTAGGCTAAACCGCAAGAAAGAAAAAGTTGTGAAGAGAGGATTCCC
>CENX01042347.1_pt1 | contig 12081 bp, 15 predicted proteins | sample 361321 | NCBI WGS metagenome assembly CENX01 (sample SAMEA2619678, study PRJEB7988) | marine metagenome | isolation source: saline water (ENVO:00002010), including | reverse complement strand
ATGGCCCAAAAACGCCCAAAGCGGAAAAAAGGCAATAAAAACAGGCACATAAACCACGAATGCTCTGTATTGGACGATAAGGGACAAGGTAAGGGGTAGCCCTAGGTAAGGGGTGAATAACGACACAAGCGATTACATGAAGCCTTAAGACATATTCTAAATGTCAAGTGAAGAATGCATCTGGCCTGACCAACTGATCCAGACTACTTCACAGTAGGCAAGGCAACTGGACTGCGGCGGGGTGCGCGTGAGGGTGCGCGGCGGGGTGCGTGTAGACCTATCGAGCCGCCCTGTCAGGCAGGGGAACAGACAGGAACAGCGGCCCCGGCCCAGACCCGGCCCAGATCAGACCGGGGGCAGACCGGGGGGGGATGCCCGGCCCCGGACACATCCCGAACACACCCGGCCCGGATACCCTGCGGGCATAGGCAGACCGGCTGACTAGCAGTCAGCAGGGCAGGCCATCTGAATCCGCAAAGGAGTCCCAGCCCCGCGCATAGGGGAAAAAAAACGGGCGTGATAAACACCGCCCGCGCGTGGGGGGCCGGGCCTTGGCCTCAACGTTATATAAACATCCCCTATCTCTCAGGATATTTTTGAAACCTACCCCCTAGGAATGGCGTATTTATGCGGTTTTTTGGGGGTACTTTCTCTCCTTTGACAAATCACAGGTACTTCAATGCCGATTAAAAAGACCAAGGGCGGCTACAAGTGGGGTTCTAAGGGCAAAACCTACCCCTCTAAGAAAGGCGCACAGGAACAGGCCAAAGCGGCATATGCCAATGGCTACAAGAAAAAGAAGTCAAGTTACTGATTGCGTCAGGTTTGAGCAGTGCAATGCTCCTATCTGTCCTTTAGACCCTGATTGGGAAGAAAGACTGTGGCTTGGGAATGAGGGTATCTGTAGGTACATCAGATATGCCGTACAAGGCCGAAAAAAGGTGTCGTATCCGGAACTTTGGGACTCCCGAGTAGTAGGGGCCATCCTAGAGAGGTTCCCCCGCATGGGACAAAGAATTCTGTGAAAAAAAAATTTCTTTTTTAGTGCCAAAACATCCTTTAGGTCTGAGGATATTTTTGAAACGTACCTCAAGAAACGGCATAACTGCGCCATTCTCAGGGGTATTTATTCTCCATTTGACAAATGATCGATTAAATAAATAGGAAACCATCATGCCATCAGTAGGAAAAAAGAAGTTCCCTTACACCGCTAAGGGAAAGAAAGCCGCCATGTCTCACGCGAAGAAGACCGGAAAAAAAGTTAAGCCCAAGAAGGGCTACTAATGATTTGCGTTACTTCCTCGACATAGAAGTCATTAACGGCCAGCCCCTGATCTTTGTTCGCGGCAGGGATAAGGCTTACCGATTCCGAAATATTTATACGGCGCGGATTTTCATTCGCCTGTTGAACTGGTTCCAAAAAATGTCCGAGAAAAATTTTTGCAATTGCCCCGATTGCCTTGAGGGTCACTGTACCTGTACGGCGGATGGGAAATGCGATGAGTGCCTCTGTCCGAAATGCGGCCATTCCTCGTAGCGTTACTAATTACGTTCTTCGGAGGAAACGCCACTGCTGACCTATACGGATCGAGAGCCAGTTTCCTTCTGCATAACGATCTGCGAAATTGGATGAGCCTGTCTTATCTTTCCACCAATGTAGACGATGCATGGCGCAGACGGGTGGAGAACGCCTTGATCGCCCAAAACGACACCCATATCTACCTCTATTCTCAGAACGGGGATGACGGAATCGGGAATGTCTCTCCCCAGCCAGACTGGGAACTGAGGTTAGATCATCTTAATAGCAGGGGTCTGCGGCCAATTATGTGGCTGATGGCAGACGATTCCCCAGATTTGGCCTCAAAACCGCTTTCAGCCCATAAAGCGCACAACGCTGAGATGGTCAGAAGGTTTGATGACAAGGTTGATGCCTACGTCATTGGACTGGAAGTAGACGAATACTGGTCTGCGGCGCAAGTCCAGCAGATGGTTGCTGATCTAAAAGCCAAGACAAACAAACCTGTTGGTGTGCATCTTAGCCCCGGTGTTAAGCCGTCCTATTACCAAGGGGCCGACGTAATTTTTTTGCAGACTGGCTTTGACCTCAATGAAGCCCAGTTCAGAGCAAGAGTTAATGAGGCTCTCGCTCTCGGTAAGCCAGTGGTCGTGTCTGAGTACCACATGGATTCGTCTTCAACCCTTGCGAAAAGATTCGGAGATATCGCTTGCGAAATGGGAGCAATAGGCACTGGAAACGGGCGGAACGTCACCCCTTGTGGGCAAGTACCGAAGAAAGAGAAGTGGTACGAGAAATACGAGAAGGAGATGGTCGTAGCAGGGGTCGCAATGGCAACCCTTTATGCGGTTACCAGATTAGACCTTCCGATTACTTTGAAAGCGACAGAGGACGATTTCGAGATCGGGACGAGGAAACAGATTGGGAATCATTCGGTTGGCGCTAGTTACAGCGAAAACCGGGCAATGGCTACTTACGAATTCAGATTTTAACTATGGCAGGACTCATCAGGGCCAGAAAGCCCAGCGAATACAAAACCGGAGGCGGTAAACCCCGCAACTACAAGAAGGAATACAAAAAATTTCATTCTTCTCCCAAAGCAATTGCTGAGAGAAGTTCAAGGAATAAGGCGCGTAGGAAATTGACCAAACTTGGACGGGTCAGAAAGGGTGACGGAAAAGATGTGCATCATGCAAATCGCCGTCCTACGGATAACAAAGTATCCAATCTGCGAGTTATTTCTAAATCGAGAAACAGGGCAATAAAGTAATGAACGTATCACCGAAAGGGAAAAGCATTGGCTGGGCAAGAAGGAAGGAGCCGCCGAAGTTCGATGCACTGGATGAATCGGCTATAAAAATTGCCCAGATCAGTAGCGCGATGGAAGACGACACTGAAAAAACCATCAACCAGATTGAAATGCTTCGTAACCAAACAAAGCGAAAGGCAGAAAGGTAATGTACTCAGCCGATTTTCTTAGACGGTTTGCTCAACTTCGTCAGCAGACCCTTAACCAAGCGGCTACGGCAGTTGAGGCAACCATAGACACTGGTGACCCTGTTGATCCGGTGGATGAAGGCCAGAGGATGGTTGGGACAGGCGCACCCGCCTTCGCCCAAGCGCAAGCAAATACCGTTCAGAGCATTGTTTACGATCCAGTAACCGGCAAGGCATACCCGAATCCGAGTGTGGCAACCTCAGAAGGCGTTACCAACTACGTTTCTCAAATACCGTCTGGGATGAACATCGATTGGTCTTATTGGGATCGGTTTGCTCAACCTGAGCCTGCTCCTGCTCCTGCGGTGGAGACAACGCCTGTGAATGATCAGACGTTGGCTTTCAATGCGCCTGAGCCAAGCCCTCCGCCGCCAGCACCTGAGCCAAGCCCTGAGCCTGCGCCACAGCCCGCGCCACAGCCCGCGCCACAGCCTAGCCCTCAACCCGCTCCGCCGCCTCCGCCTTCAGTGCCGCAAAGAAGCCCTCCGCCGCCGCCCCCGAGTCCAGTGGGGATAGCATCAAGAGAGCAGTGGGAGAGTCAAGGAACCTATATGCATGGCTCCGGTCATTCGGGAAGAAACGCTGGAAAATCACTGAGGGGTGATCGCAATAACGACGCCTATTACGCGAACTACGTCCGTGCTATGGAAGAGGCCAATAAATCCGGTAACCGCGCCAAAGCGTTAGAAATAAATAGGGCGCATTCCCTGTTGCAAGGATGAGTGTTCCCGTCGCGCCCAATTCCCTGATTTACCAAGGCGAGATCGGGATTACTGTTTTGGATAACTTTATCTCTGAGGAAGAAAAAGAAGACGTGCTTTCTTTCTTTGAAGACATGGAAGAGTCCACGGTTTGCACTGAAGATGGGTCAGGGGAAAAGATTGAGGCGAGAACGGGTTATCGCAAATGGGTAGGCCACACAGAGTCGTTAACCTTTTTCAATATGTGCAGTCGCATCGCTCAGTTTGTTGGTTCAGAGTTGTCACACGCAGAGAAAGTGCAGTTGCTTCATTACGGTAAGGGAGAAAAATACGATCCGCACTTTGATGCGTTTGATCAATCCTCTGAACAGTGGCAACACTACAACCACGGCGGTCAGAGAATTTACACCGCGATGGTTTATCTCAACGATGTTCCAGAAAATGGCGGTGGCGAGACAGCGTTTCCGGTTTTAGGCTACAGCGTAAGACCCCGCGCTAGAAGGTTGTTGGTGTTCAGTAACGTCGGGAAAGACAAATCCAAAGCGCACCCTGATTCTTTGCATGGCGGAATGCCAGTCGGGACAGGCGAAAAGAAGTGCTTGACTTTGTGGTTTCGTGAGAAGCCCATAAATGAAGTCTGACGCATTTATTAAGAAGGCTAAAGGGTATCTACCAACTGCAACGCTCGAACAAGCGGGTACGTTTTACAAAAACCTTCTTAATAACAATTACGACCCGGAAATCATTCGGGAACTCGCGAAAGTAGATCGTTGGTTTCTTCTGATTGTTCTTTTAAACCGCAAGGATGCAGTACATCCTTGGTTGTATGACCGATGCAGGGAAGTAGAAAAGAATCCAGACGGCCATCTTGATTTGTGGGCTAGAGGACATTACAAGTCCACAATCATTACCTATGCGGGAACAATTCAAGAAATACTGAAAGACCCCAACATCACGATAGGCATCTTCTCCCATACAAGACCTATCGCAAAGGGCTTTCTTAAACAGATAAAACGCGAGTTTGAAATCAACGAATTTCTTCGCGATTTGTTCCCCGATGTTTGTTACCAAAATCCAAGGCAAGACTCTCCACAATGGAGTGAAGATGCAGGAATCATCGTTAATAGGAAAGCAAATCCTAAAGAGGCAACCGTAGAAGCATGGGGTTTGGTAGACGGACAGCCCATATCCCGACACTACGATTTAAGAATCTACGACGATGTTGTAACCAGAGACTCGGTAAACACTCCGGATCAGATAGCAAAAACTACGGAGTCTCTCGACCTGTCACAAAACTTGGCGGGTGGTCAAAACAGGGAGTGGTATATCGGTACGCGGTATCACTACGCAGATACCTACCGCGAGTTAATAGAACGCGGAACCGAGACTCGTATCTACCCCGCAACCGACTCTGGCGCTCCGGATGGAAACCCGATCCTTCTAACAGAAAAGGAATGGGACAAGAAAAAAACATCTATGGGCCAGTACGTTTTGGCGTGTCAGATGTTGCAAAACCCGATTGCGGGTTCTGAACAGGTATTCGATCCAGAGTGGCTACGCCGAATCGAGATTCGCCCTCGCGTAATGAATGTCTACATTCTTTGCGACCCGGCGCACTCTAAAAAAGCCTCATCCGATAGAACAGCAATAGCCATTATCGGAATAGATCACGCATTTAACAAGTATCTCCTTGATGGCCTGTGCCACAGGCTGAATCTAAAAGAGCGTTGGCAAGCGTTAACGAAGTTGAGAAACCGTTGGTTGCGCCAACCCGGAATTCAAACCGTAAAGGTCGGGTATGAGCGATACGGAAAAGATTCAGACATTGAGCATTTCAAGGAAATGATGCAGATCGAGAATAACTATTTTCCGATTGAAGAATTGGCGTGGCCGAGAGAAGGGCCAGGTTCTAAACGGGATCGCGTACAAAGATTACAGCCCGACTTTGAGAACTGGCGCTTCTTTCTGGCCCCGTCATCAGATCAACTAAGTTCAAAACAAAAACTTGCTTTTGAGCAGGGCGATGCGTCACTGATTGTTCGCCCAATAAAACAGAAAGACGAGAACGGTAGGCTGTATGACGTTACTCAAAGAATGATTGATAACGAGTACAACCTGTTTCCTGCGGTGCATGTAGACATGCTAGATGCAATGTCACGCATATATGACATCCAAGCATCGCCACCCCAAACGTTTTATTCCGACGATCTAGAGCCGGAAGCGTTGCCATCTTACTGAGGCACTTATGGACACAGATCAGTTAGCCGTATCGTTTTTAGAACACTTTATTGATGTGCCGGAAAACGAATTAAAAGAACTCGCAATTACACACTGTTTAAGTGATCTCCTTTCTACCGTTGTTAAAGAGACAGTAGAAATACTCACGGAAGAAGAGCAAACGATTCATTAGTCATGGAAAAAGTCAAAACCAGAAAATATTTGTGGCGGCAGTTAGTCGATAAAGCCGCAGGGCCGGAAGAACCGATCCCTGTTTACAACTTCCCCACAAGAAAGTTTTACGAAAACCCTAAACGACCATACGGGACGAAGAAATGAACAAAATTAAAGAATGGTGCAAAGACAATCCCAAGGCCGCAAAAGTTGTTGGGATTAGTTTGGTTGTATTCATCGTGCTGTCTGTTTTCTTCGGATGAAGGTTCTAGTTGACTCCCACAAAGGGAGCATGATGCAAGAGGCAACGATGATGAGTTTGGTTAAAAACGTTGCTGACATACTTGAGAAGCATTACCCCGGTCACGCATGGGCAGTCGGGCCGAGTAATGATTATTCAATGCTTGCGATATGGAATGAGGCTCTTTCTATGCGTTATGGCATGTGGATAAGAGTCAACGAAATAGACCCCGAGTACAAGAACATCATGCGTTGGGCTGGAGAGTTATTGGAAAGAGCCAAACTCTCAAGAGGGGCCGCACAACAAGAAGAACTTGAAAGCCTTCAAAGGGATATTAGAGGCGAGGCGGTATTCGATCAATGAATGAAGAAGTCCCGCTGAATCAGAATATCGAAGAGGGTAAGTCTACATGGCTGACTCTGGCGAGAGAAGCGTATAACTCGTCTACTTCATATCTGGACGCAAACTACCGAAAGCAATGGGAAAGGAATATTTCTCTTTTCCAATCTGAGCATCCATCTGGTTCAAAGTACCACACTAGCGGATACCAACATCGAGCAAGACTGTTCAGACCAAAGACCCGCTCTGCCATACGGACTAATGAAGCGGCAGTAGCGGCGGCGTTCTTTGCTACTGAGGACATTGTTTCTGTTTATCCAGAAAACGATTCTGATCCAGAGCAAAGGGCATCTGCAATTGTCCTAAAGCATCTGCTTCAGTACCGACTCACCAAAACCATTCCGTGGTTCCAGACTCTTGTCGCGGCTTATCAAGAAGCCCTTGTCATGGGTTCTGTCATTTCCCATCAGTACTGGGAGTACAAGGAAAGCAAAAAGAAAAGGAACATCGAGATTGTTGATGATCAGGGTAATCCGGTACTCGATGAAAATGGTGAGATTGCGGTAGACAAAGCAGAAGATTTGACCATTGAAAAAGATTGCCCGTATGTTCGACTGGTTGCTTCAGAGAACTTCAGAATAGACCCTGCCGCTGACTGGAATGATCCAATAAGTACTTCTCCGTTTGTGATCGAAGTCCTGCCGATGTACTTGCAGGATGTTATGGAAAAGATGGGTGACATTGATCCGAAGACGGGAGAGCCAAAATGGAAACGGCTTTCCATGTCTGAGTTGATGCAAGCGACAGTACGCAGTGAGTTTGACTCGACTCGTCAGACAAGGCAGGGCAAGCGGCAAGACCCTATTGCGGATAGACAGGAGAAGATCACCGACTACACGACGATCTTTATCCACAAGAACATCATCAGAAAGAACGGTAAAGACTGGCTCTTTTATACAGCGGGTATGGAGCATATGTTGACCGATCCCGTTCCACTTTCTGAAGCCTATCCCCACCTAAGAGTTGGAGAACGCCCATACGTTATGGGTGGGGCGACCATCGAGGCGCACAAGGTCTACCCGACATCCTTGGTTGAAATGACTCAGGACTTGCAAACCTCCGCAAACGATATTGCTAACCAGAGAACGGACAACGTGCAGTTGGTGTTGAACAAGCGATATCACATTCGCAGAAGTTCCAACATCGACATACACGCACTAAAAAGAAGTGTGCCGGGTGGTTCAGTGATGATGGACGATCCGATGAGTGATGTGCAGATAGTCAATACGCCAGATGTTACTGCCTCGGCTTACGAAGAGCAGGATCGACTGAATGTAGATTTTGACGATATTGCAGGAAACTTCTCTCAGGGTACGGTTCAAACCAATCGGCTAATGAATGAAACCGTTGGCGGTATGGAGATGATTTCCTCAAATGCCAACTCGATCATCGAGTACATGATTCGCACCTTTGCGGAAACGTGGATTGAACCTGTACTAAGCCAACTAATTCGTTTGGAGCAGTACTACGAAACGGATGAAGTTATTCTGACAACTGCTACCAACAGAGCAGAGCAGGAGAATCCGAATGAACCCGCATTCTTCCAGAGGTTCACAGGCGCAGAGGCCGACAATCTTCTTGCTCATAACATGACGGTGGGAGTGAATGTTGGTATTGGTGCTACTGATCCTGTAAGGAAGATTGAAAAGTTGCTGTTGGGCATACGGACGATGGGCGAGATCAATCCAGATATTGTGGCAACCCTTAACCAAGCAGAGGTGACAAAAGAAGTGTTCGGCGCTCTTGGATACAAAGATTCCAAGAGGTTTATTACCGAGCAAGATCAGTCAATCATTGGTCAGTTGCAAGCACAGGTCGAAGAACTGTCTGGTGTTGTACAGCAACTTACCGATAAGGGCGCTCTCAAACAGATCGATGCTGAGTCGCGAATCGTTGCGGCACAGATTAAAGGTCAGTCTGATGTTGCGGCGGCTAAAGAGAAAGCACTGGGCGATATCATGTCTACCCAGATTGCCGCCAATTCTAGAGAAGGTATTGAGGGCATGAAGCAACAGTTGTCATTGATTGATGCCAGATTGAAGGCAGAGAAAAATGACATTTTGAGGGGCGAACTACTACTACAAAAAGAAGCCCTAGTTCATAAGATGCTCATGGAGGAACCAAACATTGGAGTGTCTCCCGGTAATGACGAAGGGAAACAAATGTCCGATGTCCTAATGAATGATCAATACGGGAAGGTTCCCGGTGCAGAGGGTTAATGGACGAAACAGATTTGTTACTTGCGGAGGCAAGACTTGGCCTCCAGACACAAGAATTTTTGAAGTCCCCTGTTGGAAAATTTATCGCGGGCCGGGCGCTCAAGGCAAAACAAGAAGCCTTTGAAGCGTGGGTAAATGTAGAACCTTGCGATGAGGATGCCATCAGGGAACTTCAATTTCGCGCTAGGTTGCCTCAGATAATCATATCTTGGCTTGACGAGGCTATTAACCAAGCACAACACGCAGAAGAAACTCTAAACGAGTTAAGGGAGTAAGCATGGACGCTATCCAACAGGACGTGGACAACGAAGTAGTGACTGAGGAAACCCCTCAAGATGCACCACAGCAATTGTCCAGACAGCAAGAAGAACTGGAACGAATTGCTGAGAAGGTAGGAGAAGATCACGAAACCGAAGGATCGTTTCGCGATGAAGACGCACCTTCTACTGAAGAATTAAGTAGCCCACTCAGAAATGAAGATGGCATCTACTATGCCACTGCAAAAGTGAATGGGGAAGAGGTAGATGTTCCTTGGGATGAGGTGTTAGCCCAGTACCAAAAGAACTCTGCCGCAGACAAACGACTTCAAGAGGCCGCAGAACGCCAACTTGAGTTGGAAGAATATGAGGCCAAGTTGAACGCTTATAGGTCTGACCTAGAAGCGAGAACCAGCCAACCATCCCCGGACGTTGGCACACCTACAGAATCGCTATCTTCGGACGCGACTGACGCGCTATACGCGCAATACCATGATGCCCTTTTCCAAGGCGATGAAGAAAAAGCAAGTAACTTGCTTAAACAGATTCGCTTCGCAGAAAAGCCGGAACCTCAGATTGATGTCACAACCATCATTGAAAGGACGAAGGCCGAAATGCGGGAAGAGGAGAGACAGGCCAGAGAACGCGGTTATGAAAACCGTCGCCAAGATGCTGTGAAGATGTTCCATGAAGAATATCCCGACATCTCCGGTGACGCATCATTACTTGCTGTCGCTGACCGCCGTTCCGCAGAACTCTATAAAGAAAATCCTACCCGCGATCCTTGGGACATTATGCAGGAGTGTGGCAATTTTGCCCGTAACTGGCTGAAGTCCTACGTTCAAAAAGTGGGCGGTGAATCGAAAGACGTATCACGTCAAGAGCGCAAGCAGAACATGGATGAAGTTGTTCCCAAGACCGTCAGAGCCTCGATTGGCGAAGACGCAGTGGAATTGACCTACTCCGACATCATCTCGGAAATGAGAGCGGGCCGGAATCAACCCGCCTGATCTCTTCTTTAAACTTTTGACCAAAGGTACATAAACAATGGCTGGACAAGTTTGGGGAACCAATACCCTCGGTGGGTATATGTACTCCCTTAATCTCTCCAAGGAATTGCGTATGTCTTTGCGTCCGATTGTTAAATTCCGTCAGTTCGCAGATGTTAAAGATGCGTCACACCAAGGTCTCAACAAGGGCGACACTTTCCACTGGAACGTGTACTCCACTGTTGCTACCGGAGGTGCGGCACTTACCGAAGGCACTGCGATTGCTGAAACGAATTTCACAATCACGCAGGGAACCATGTCCATCACGGAATATGGTAACTCGATTCCTTTCACCTCCAAACTAGATGATTTGTCTGAGCATCCTGTGAAGGAGATCATTCACAAAGTCCTCAAGATCGATTGCGCTCAGGTGCTAGACGATTTGGTTGCAGACCAGATCGACGCTTCACCATTGCGTGTTGTTCCGACTGCGGGTACGGCAACTGATGCGGTCACGTTGACCACTAACGGTACTGCTACGCTGACGAACAATGTCGCTCTTGGCAAGGATCACGTCAAAGCAATCGTAGATATTATGAAGGAGCGTAATATTCCTTCTTACGAAGGCGATGACTATTTCTGCCTCGCGTGGCCTACCACGTTCCGCGCTCTCAAAAACGACTTGGAGTCGATAAATCAGTACGTCGAATCCGGGTTCCAGATGATCCGCAACGGTGAAACTGGTCGTTACGAGGGTGTTCGCTTTGTCGAGCAGACTTACCGCCTTAAAGGCGGAGCCGCCGCTGGTATGGGTACTGCCGCTGGAGCATGGACGAATGGTAAGTCGGACTGGGCAATCTTCTTCGGAGCCGATACGGTTGCTGAAGCGGTTGCTATCCCCGAAGAAATTCGCGGAAAAATTCCGACCGACTTTGGTCGTTCCAGAGGTATTGCGTGGTACTACTTGGGAGGCGCTGGCCTCGTTCACTCTACTGCATCTGAAGCCCGCGTTGTCATGTGGGATTCGGCGGCCTAAGGGGTACGTTATGGCACAACATTCGACACAGGGTGTAGGCGTAAAGTCAGGTCTTTCGGATCAGCAGAAGATCACTTCAACCATGAAGGAGTTGGGTCTTGCCTCTCACGGCAAAAACCAACGCCCGATGGGTGTTGGGTCTCCTAGCAAAGCCCCTCATGGGACTACGTTAGACCCTAAGCGTTAACCACAACTAGAGAAGGGGGGCATTAGCCCCCCTTTTTCTTTTAGGAGCAAAGATGTCCTTAGACAAAATTAAATGGTTCAAGATGGAAGACAACATGAAAGACTCTTCTATCGCTTGCAGACATGGAGACATGGGTACAGGCTACGATGACTACGAGTCAGAAGGCCGTGCTATGAAGGCTTACCATGTTGAAGGGGATGAGTGGAAGACCGGGGTAGTTAAGCCAACGCCGATGCATAGTTCAGTGCATATGTCTTGGACTTGGCCGACTACAGTTGTCAAAGTAATGAACAAGGCGTAAGTCATGGCTGATATTGGCGCTCCGGGCGCATCTCAAGGTGGTCAAGGCTCTGGTATGGGGTCGGGGCATGGGAGCGGGAATAAAGAAGGGAATAACACAGGCGGTGGCAAAAAGGGCGAGGGTGATCCTGTTGCTCCGGGTGCTTCAAGTTCGTCAGGAAACCTTGGAGATGTAATTGGAGCGTTAGGTAATTTAGTTGGGGGGTTGAAGAATTTTGTTGGCGTACAGCAAGATGAAACTAGCCAAGAAATAGACGAAACAACTACTGATGTTAACTACTCGGCATATGACAACCCTGCTTACGATTCAGCCGCTGTAGAAGCACAGGTCATGGGGCCACCCTCGAT
>CENX01178859.1_pt1 | contig 12099 bp, 9 predicted proteins | sample 361321 | NCBI WGS metagenome assembly CENX01 (sample SAMEA2619678, study PRJEB7988) | marine metagenome | isolation source: saline water (ENVO:00002010), including | reverse complement strand
CTCTATCATCCATCTAAAACAAAAATGGATTGGAAATCTCCATTTCATCAAAACAGATGGAATTGGTGTGATGCTTTATTTATGTCACCACCACTTTGGGTTATGTTATATAATCATACGAAAAATACAAAATACATTGATTTTATGGTAAAAGAATGGAAGGCTTCAACAAACCATTTATTTGATAAGGAGGAAAATCTATATTATCGGGATGGGTCTTATTTTGATAAACTCGATAATGGTACAAAGATTTTTTGGGCAAGGGGAAATGGTTGGGCATTTGCTGGTTTAACAAATGTAATGGATGAACTTAATCCAAATCATAAAGATTATTCTTATTTTTTGAACTTGTATAAAAAAATAGCTAAAAAATTGTTAGAGATTCAAACACCTCAGGGTCATTGGGCTATGAGCCTATTGGGACAAAAATTCTATCCTACACCTGAAACAAGTGGTTCATCATTTTTTATCTTTGGACTTGCTTGGGGAATAAATAATGGAATTTTGGATAAATCAACTTACGGGTCAGCTGTTGAAAAAGGCTGGAAAGCTATGATAAGTCATGTAAACAGTGAGGGTATGCTTACTTATGTCCAACCTATTGGAGCAGAGCCAGGCGAAGCTTATCCAGACAAAACAGAGGTGTATGGTGTTGGCGCTTTTTTATGTGCTGGTTCTGAAATGTATAAATTATATGGTGGAAAGTAGATTAATTTTTAAAAACAAATTTATTACTCAAATGTTTAAAAAAATATTAATTGGTGCAATTGGAGTTTTTTGTTTTTCCTGTCAATTATTTGATCCCCCTCATGGGCCCTATTTCGCTAATGGGATTAAAAACGGCTGGGCCGACCAAAATTCTATTGTATTATGGACTCGATTGACTCAAAATAAATCCGCCAACTTCAAAGGACACCCATTTATTGAAATATCAATTGAGGAAATGAAATTTTTGTCTAAAAACCAAGATTTAAAAGGAATCTATAATACACAGATACCTGAAGGTTTAAATTTGAATGAAATGGAGGGTTCTTGTGCTGGAGCTAATGGAGAGGTACAACTTCATTATTTTATTGAAGGGTATCCAGATAAAAAAATTATTTCCAATTGGATACCTGTAAATCCCGATAAAGATTTTACCCAACAGTGGAAGCTTTCTAATTTAGAAGCAGGAAAGAGTTATAGGGTTAAAATTTACGCCCGACAACTAAATAATGAAAGGATTTCTGATAGTATTTTAGGTCAATTTAATCTACCACCAAATGAACATGAAACTCGCGACATAAAGTTTTGTGTCGTTTCTTGTCACGACTATAATCGACGTGACGACTATGAAAATGGTCATAAAATATATCCAAGTATGTCTAAATTAAGACCTGATTTTTATGTACATACTGGTGATATAGAGTATATGGACAAACCTCTCCCATACGCCATGACAGAGGAGTTGATGCGTTTTAAGTGGAATCGTATATTTGCTCTCCCTTTTCAACGTTCATTTTATAACAATCATACATCTTACTTTATGAAAGATGACCATGATATTGGATATAATGACAGTTATCCCGGTAAAGACTATGGGACTGTAACTTTTGAGAGAGGATTAGAGATATTTGACCTGGAACAATTTCCAACTTATTTTAAAAGATACAAAACCATACGTTGGGGGAAAAATCTTCAGGTTTGGATTATTGAGGGAAGAAATTACAGATCACCCAATATAATGGATGATGGACCAGATAAAACAATATGGGGAGCGGATCAAAAAAAATGGTTTTATGAAACTATTGAAAATTCAAGTGCTACATTTAAAGTGCTTATAACATCCTCACCTATATTAGGTCCAGATAAAGTTGATAAAAATGATAATCTCAGTAATATTAAATATGCTCATGAGCAAGGAGAGATATTAGATTTTATAAAGAATCAAAAAAATATTTATATAGTTAATGGGGATAGACATTGGCAATATGTAACTCACATTGATGGAACAAATTTATGGGAATTTGGCTGTGGTGCTGGAACTGATTCCCACTCATTAACTGGTGGGTGGAATAGAGGTGGTCCAATGCCTGAGCATAAATTTCTTAGACTTAAAGGTGGTTTTTTATCTGTAGATGTTACAAATATTGATAATAAACCTGAAATTAGATTCACTCACCATGATGTGGATGGAAAAAAAGTTAACGAGGTATTTTTTTAATTTTCGTTGTAATAGTTTCGTTCCTCCGAATGACTGTATTTGTAATTTTCTTTAGTAATAATTTCTAAAGGTGTATTGATTTCACTAGAGGGTATCTCTTTGTGAACTAAATATTCGGCTATCGTTTTGACAGACTTGTATCCTTGGTTAAAAGATTTTTGTGAAATCAAGAAAGTGATAATACCTAACTTCAAAGCGTTTACGTTTTGAGGGGTAGTGTCAAAACCTATAAATTTAAGGTTTGAAAGCATGGCTTTATCTATTGCTTTATAAATGTTTGAAGTTCTGCTCGAAGGAACCATAATAACTTTAATTTTTTGATTTTTACTTAAAAAATTATTAATTTTTTTCTCTATTACATTGAACCCATCTGATTGATCAAATTTTAGTTGATGAATAATAGCTTTGGGAATGTTTTTATTAAAGTAGTCGATAAACCCATTTACACGTTCATTAATGGCCTCATAATCGTGTAAGTTTTTTCGAGTAATAACTATCAAAAATTCATCTTCATTTTCGGAACACAAATGCGAAAGCTTTCCAGATAAAATACCTGCCTCAAATGATTTTTGACCAATATAACATAGGTTGTTAAAACCTTTAATATCAGCGTTCATGAAAATATAGGGTATTTTTTGTTGGTCCAGAAGATCAATAATCACATTACTTTCTTTGATGAATATTGGTACCATAATCACAGCATCGGGCTTGGATTTGATCATTTTTTGAAAAGCAGCCACATAACTTTTAGGATCAAATTGTTCGAAAAGAAATACCTTGTTTTCTATACCATTAGCTATCACTTCCTGACTTGCTTTCTGTATTCCAGAGTAGGGAGATTTCCAAAAAAGATTTTGTTCGTCATAATTTGGCATTAGGGTAGCCAGATTTTTATGTTTTTTCATAGCCAATGAACTGGCAATCAAGTTTACTTTAAATTTTTTCTTTTTTAGAATTTCCTTGATTTTAGCTTCAGTTTCTTGGGAAACCCCACCACGATTATGTAAAACTCTATCAACTGTCCCCGGAGAAACTTTAGCCTCCTTTGCAATATCTTTTATTGTCTTCAAAAGATTTTTTTTTAAATATACTTTCTTATCAAAATTACTTATTTAATTTCACAAAATTTTATCATTCCATCAAACAAATTAAATCAATAGGATTCTTTATATTTGTTGGGTTGTGTACGCACACGCTATTAAATCAATATGCCTATATCATTTAGATGGATTACCGTAGCTGCATTATCGGGCTTTTTGTTCGGTTTTGATACAGTGGTTATCTCTGGTGCCAATTTACCGATTAAAGAATTATGGCCTATGAATCCTTTTTTCCACGGGTTTTTTATTATGTCAATGGCGTTATGGGGAACAGTATTTGGGGCTTTGTTTGGTGCTTATCCTACCAATAATCTAGGGAGAAAAAAAACATTAACCTGGATTGGTATTCTTTTTCTTATTTCTGCTTTAGGTTCAGCATTATCCATTGACCCCTACACATTTTCCTTTTTTAGATTTATTGGTGGATTGGCCGTAGGCGTTTCCTCTATTGTTGCTCCCATATATATATCAGAAATTTCTTCACCAAAAAATCGAGGCTCTCTAGGTGCTTTGTATCAGTTTAGCCTTGTCTTTGGAATTATGATTGCCTTTTTATCAAATTACTTTTTCACTGGATTTAACGGAAGTCATGATTGGAGATGGATGTTGGGTATTGAGTCGGTACCCGCTTTATTTTACTTTATTCTAACGCTGAATATTCCCGATACCCCAAGGTGGCAAATTCTTTTTCAAAAAAATGATAACGAAGCCATAAAAACTTTAAAACAAATTTACGGGGAAAAACATGATCTTAAGAAGTTGATAGATAATATTAAATCCGCAGACTCGTCTGCCGAAAAACAAGGTTTTTTAATTAATAAAGCAAATAATAAAATAATCTTACTGGCTTTTTTGATCTCATTTTTCAATCAACTATCGGGAATCAATTTCATACTCTACTATGCACCTGAGATTCTTGAAATGGCTGGATTTGCTACTAAAGAATCTCTATATAATTCAGTATTTATTGGGATGACTAATATCATTTTTACATTTGCTGGATTAATGCTTATTGATCGACTGGGTAGAAGACAGTTGTTGATTATTGGCTCATTAGGTTATATAATCAGTTTGACTGGAATATCATTGGCTTTTTATCAGCAGATGAGCCCTCAGTGGATTGCTGTGTTTATTTTTGCATTTATTGCTGCTCACGCAATGGGTCAAGGTACAGTTATATGGGTTTTTATTTCTGAAATTTTTCCCAATAGAATCAGAGCGAAGGGACAATCTTTTGGTGCTGGAGTTCATTGGGTATTTGCAGCGTTGATTACCCTAGTCGGTCCTTCAATAATTGCTATGTTTCAGATAAATCCATGGCCAATATTTTCATTCTTTGCATTTATGATGGTCTTACAACTTATATTTTCTTTATTTGCAATGCCAGAAACCAAAGGGAAACCCCTTGAAGAAATAAACCAAGTCATTAACATTTAAATTTTCTCTATGAAAAGAAAAGATTTTATTAAAAATTCTAGTGGAATATTCTTTAGCTCCATGATTGCTCCTCATTTATTGGCCAATACCAATTTGAGTAATGTCATAAATCTTGGTGTGATTGGTACTGGCGATAGAGGTAAAGGAATTATCAAACTGCTTAATAAGCTTGATGGATTTAATGTAATCGCTGTTTGTGATATTTTATCGTTTCGTCTAAATGAGGCCTATGGTTTAATTGAGACCAATAAAAATGCGAAAGCCTTCAAAGATTACAGAAAACTATTGGATGATAAAAATATAGATGCCGTAGTGATCAGTACTCCGCTAAACTCTCATGACCAAATTTCGGTAGATGCTCTTGATGCAGATAAGCATGTTTATTGTGAAAAAACATTAGCCAAAGGGGTTGAAGCTACAGCAAGAATTGTAAAAAAATCTAAAACTTCCAAAAAGATATTCCAAACTGGACACCAGTACCACAGTTCAAGAATGTATACCAAATTGGCGGAGATGATCGAAGGGGGTAAGGTGGGAAAAATTAGCTCCATAGAGGCGCAATGGAACCGCAATGGAAATTGGAGACGACCCGTACCAGATCCATCTTTTGAGAGACAAATTAATTGGAGAATGTACAGAGAATATTCCTATGGACTTTTGGCTGAGTTAAGTTCTCATCAAATCGATTTTTCCAACTGGATTCTTAAAGCTACTCCAGAGAAGGCAATGGGAATGGGAGGAATTAATTATTGGAAAGACGGTAGAGAGACCTATGACAACACTAAAGTGATTTATAAATACCCAGAGGGAGTAAAAGCGACCTATACTTGTCTCACCTCCAATGCCAAGGATGATTACAAAATAATGGTAATGGGGGACAAAGGAACCTTGACCATTTTTTATGATAAAGCCTGGTTTTATCCAGAAGGATCATACAATCCTAACTATGGAGAAGTTGACGGTGTGTCGGGAGCTACAACCAATTGGACCCAGGGCAAAGGCACATCATTGGATATTCAACATATTGATCCTACTAAACAAGCTTTAATGGACTTCAAAGATGCTATTTTAAACAATATTGAACCACTATCCAATGTAATTACAGGAGCAAAAGCTGCTTACGCTGTAGATATGGGAATAAAAGCGATGGACACCGAAAAAACTATTTATTGGGATAATACCAACTTTTTACTTTAGAATTGCAATTATGGGTTTTATATTTAAATATTTATTTAAGTAAATCAAAACCTTATTAAATGTTTAATATTTATTAATCAATTAAATTAAAATCTAAGATTCATACACGAATATTTCAAACAAAAAATTTATAATAATTAAAATAAAATAATGATACCAAATTTTGATTTAAAAAATAAGGTAGCCGTCATTACTGGAGGTGGAGGAGCATTGGGAGGTTGCATTGCACAGAGTCTTTCCCTGTCTGGATTAAAGATTGCCATTCTCGATCTTACCTCAGAATCTGCAAATAACACTGTAGAAATGATTGAAGAACAAGGGGGTGATGCAATAGGTTTTGCTGCTAATGTTCTATCAGAGGATTCTATCGAAAATGTCAGTCAAGAAATAATAAAAAAATGGGGAAGGGTAGATATTTTACTAAATGCTGCTGGAGGTAATATGCCCGGCGCAACAATTGCAGTTGATCAGACCATTTTTGATTTGTCTATGGACGATTTTAAAAAAGTTACGGAGTTGAATCTTAATGGTTCTGTGATTCCTTCTTTGATTTTTGGAAAAATTATGGCCGATCAAAAAAGTGGATCTATTATCAATTATTCCTCCATGAGTGTTGACAGAGTAATTACAAGAGTAGTGGGATATTCTGCTTCTAAAGCAGGAATTGAGAATTTTACTCGATGGATGGCAGTGGAAATGGCCTTAAAGTATGGTAAAGGTATTCGAGTTAATGCGATTGCTCCAGGCTTTTTTGTAGGGAATCAAAACAAGAAATTACTATTGAACCCTGACGGATCCTATACCGAAAGAGGAGAAACTATCATCAGAAATACTCCCATGAAACGATTTGGAAAAGCAGAGGAGCTCAATGGAGCCATTCACTTTTTATGTAGTGATGCTGCCCAATTTATTACTGGAGTTGTAATCCCCATAGATGGGGGCTTTAGTGCCTTTAGTGGGGTTTAATATAATTTTATGAAAATGACACAAACATGGCGATGGTATGGACCGAATGATCCAGTTAGTTTGATGGATGTTAAACAAGCCGGTGCTACAGGTATTGTCAATGCATTACATCATATTCCTAATGGGGATATTTGGTCGGTTGAGGAGATACAAAAAAGAAATTACGAAATTGAGGCGTCTGGACTAAGTTGGGATGTGGTTGAATCTTTACCTGTTCACGAAAAAATTAAAACTAGAACAGCCAATTTTCAGCAAATTATTGAAAATTACAAAGTGAGTATGCAAAACCTAGCTTCTTGTGGAGTCAATGTAATATGTTATAACTTCATGCCCATTTTGGACTGGACCAGAACACGTCTGGATAAGCTTATGGAAGATGGTTCACTCGCTTTGGAATTTAATGCCTCAGAATTGAGGGTTTTTGATTTGCATATACTTCAACGTGAAGGAGCTGAGAACTACTATACTTTTGCTGAGATTGAAGAAGCAAAGAATCTATTTCAAAAAATTTCCTCTTCAGATATTCAAAGAATTTCTGACAATGTGCTCAAGGGTCTTCCCGGTTCCGAAGAGGGTTACTCTATGGAGGAGTTCAAAGCCATGTTAGATACTTACAAAAGTATAGATGGAGATCAATTGCGATCACATTTGGTACAATTTTTGGAAGAAATTATTCCTTTAGCAGAAAGTTTGGGTATTAGAATGTGTATTCACCCTGACGACCCTCCTTTTTCCCTTTTGGGATTACCAAGGGTGGTAAGTACAAAGGATGACTACCAATATATTTTTGATCAAGTTCCTTCATTATCAAACGGTATTACTTTCTGTACGGGATCTCTTGGCGTTAGGGCAGACAATGACCTTTCCGCTATATTTGATGCATTTGCAGATCGAGTTCATTTTTTACACCTCAGAAGCACCAAACGAGATGCGCAAGGAAATTTCTTTGAAGCTGATCACCTTATTGGTGATGTTGATATGTTTGAAATCATCACCAGAGTGATTAAGGAACAAAGAAGAAGGGTAATCGAAAAAAGAGAGGACGCCTCCATCCCCATGAGACCTGATCATGGACATCAAATGCTTGACGATCTTGTAAAACCTAAAATAAATCCTGGTTACTCCGCAATTGGAAGACTCAGGGGATTAGCAGAATTACGTGGATTGGAATGGGGAATAAATAAAATGATTTAAAATGGAATTTAAAATGACCGACTCCTTCATCAAGGAGAATTTTCTACTCCAAAATAAAACAGCTGAAAGATTATATTTTGATCATGCGAAGGGGATGCCCATCATTGATTATCATAACCACTTAGCTCCCGATGTGATTGCAGATAACGAACCTTTTTCGGGGATTAATGAAATTTGGTTGGATGGAGACCACTATAAATGGCGCGCAATGCGATCTCTGAGAATCCCTGAGAAATTTATTACTGGTAATGAGATAAGTAAAAAGGAAAAATTTGATCAATGGGCCTATACAGTTCCTTTTACGGTAGGAAATCCACTTTTCCATTGGACCCATTTGGAGTTGGACCGTTATTTTGGAATTAAAACACTTCTTCAGCCTTCGACTTCTGATGCTATATTTGAGGAAACCAACATGCAGTTATCTCAGCTTAAGCCAAAGCACTTGCTAAATAATATGAAAGTCGAAATGTTATGTACAACAGATGACCCCTTAGACGACCTTTCCCATCATCAAAAAATTGCATCTAGTGAGGAAAAATCTCCAGAGGTATTACCCGGTTTCAGACCTGACAATATTTTTGGAATTCAAGGAGATCGATATCTTGACTATTTATCAGCCCTTGGAGAGTTAGCGGATCAGGAGGTTAGAGATTTTGACAGTCTATTGGTGGTGTTAAAATCGAGAATTAACTATTTTCATGAGAATGGATGTAGGATATCAGATCATGGATTGGAATACACCTATGCCTCTGAATTTAGTAATGCTGATGCAGATACTGTACTAAAAAAACGCTTATCAGGCAGCTTACCCAGTGATAGGGAGGCAGGTCTTTTCAACTCATGTGTGCTTTATGAACTTTTTGTTATGTATCATGACTTTGGTTGGACCCAACAGTTGCACTTGGGTGCTCTAAGAGGAAATAATAAAAAACTAAAAAGACAATTAGGTGCAGATGTGGGGTGTGATTCTATAGGCGATTTTTCCCAAGCTAAAAATTTATCAAAATTATTGGGAATGTTGAACGACAATAACAAATTGACCAATACTATTATTTACAATCTCAACCCATCGATGAATGAGGTTTTTGCCACTATGTCTGGTAATTTTAATAATGATAAAGTTGAGATACAGTGGGGTACAGCTTGGTGGTTCCTTGATCAAAAAGATGGAATGGAATTACAAATGAAGACCTTATCCAATATGGGATTATTATCGAAATTTATTGGAATGTTGACGGATAGTAGAAGTTTTCTCTCTTTCCCGAGACACGAGTATTTCCGACGCATACTCTGTAATATGTTGGGAAAAGACATAGAGAATGGTTTATTGCCCAATGATTTGAACTTCTTTGGATCAATGGTTGAAAATATCTGTTATCATAACTTGAAAGAATTCATTAAATACAAAAAGTAATGACAAGGTTAAAAGTGTTTCTGCTTCTCGTTAGTTTATTCAATTTAATCTCTTGTGGCCAGTTAAATTCAACCAAAACGATTCGACTTGGCCATGGTTTGAGCACCAGTCATTCTGTTCACAAGGGGATGCTCTTTTTTGGAGAAAGGCTGGAAGAAATTTCAGGAGGTAGGTTTAAAGTGCAGATATACCCAAGTCAGCAATTAGGAACAGAACGTCAGTGTTTGGAATTACTTCAAATTGGTAGCTTAGACATGACTAAAGTTTCGGCAGGTGTATTGGAAAATTTTTCCCCCAGTATTAAAGTTTTTGGGATTCCCTATATGTTTAAAGATAAGGAACATACTTTTAGAGTATTGGATGGTCCTATCGGAGACGAATTACTAGCAGGTACTGAAAAATATTGGCTCAAAGGATTAGGTTATTATGATTCTGGCAGCCGAAGTTTTTACACCATTAATAAACCCATTGAAAAACCCAATGATTTAGAAGGACTAAAAATCAGGGTAATGGAAAGCCAAACTGCAATTGACATGGTGAAATCATTTGGTGGATCTCCCACACCTATCTCCTGGGGAGAGCTATACACGGCCCTTCAACAAGGGGTGGTCGACGGAGCTGAGAATAATCCTCCCAGTTTTTATTTGTCCAGACATTACGAAGTATGTAAATATTATATTATTGACGAGCATACTGTCCTTCCAGATGTAGTCTTGATGAGTACACATTTGTGGAATAGCCTAAATGAACAAGAACAAGTATGGGTTCAAAAGGCAATGGATTTATCTGTCATCGAACAGAGACGTTTGTGGTTGGAATCAGAGATGGAATCTCTCGAGGCAGTTAAAGCAGCGGGAGTAGAAGTGAGTTATCCTGATAAATCAAAATTTTCTGATATGTCTCGATCAGTTGCCGATCAATACGCCCAAGATCCATTGATCAAGTCATTTATTGATAAAATAAAAAACACCCAATAAAATGAAAATTAGAGCGCAGATAGATTCATTTTTAGAGAAAATACTTGTATTAATTATGTCGCTTATGGTTATCAATGTATTGTGGCAAGTATTTTCCAGATATATTTTGGCTAATCCAAGTTCTTTCACCGATGAGTTGGCGCGCTATCTAATGATTTGGGTTGGAGTATTGGGGGCGACTTATGTAGCTGGAAAAGGAAACCATGTAGCCATTACCTATTTTTCCGAAAAATTCAGCCCATTAAATTTCAAAAGAATTCAAGTATTTATTAATTTAACTATTCTTGTTTTTGCCATTTTAGGAATGTTTTTTGGTGGTGCAAGATTGGTTTACATTACTTTATTTTTAGAACAGCTTTCTCCAGCCTTGAAAATTCCGTTGGGTTTAGTTTATTCAGTAATTCCTATCAGCGGACTACTAATCATATTTTACAAAATCTTGGATCTTAAAAATCAAAAAAGATGATAGAATTTTTACCTGTAATCATATTGGTGTTTAGTTTTTTATTACTGCTATTCCTTGGTGTACCAGTAGCTTGGTGTATTGCCATGTCATCGATGCTTACGCTTATGTCGGCGATGCCTTTCTCTGCTGCCACTACTACTGTTTCACAAAGGATCGCTACAGGACTGGATAGTTTTGCTCTTCTGGCCATTCCTTTTTTCATTCTTTCGGGACAAATCATGAGTAAAGGAGGCATTGCTAATCGATTGATCTCCTTTGCCAAAACATTGGTAGGGTTTTTACCGGGTGGATTGGCATTGATTAACATTGTCTCTGCCATGATGATGGGAGCTATTGCTGGCTCAGCTATGGCTTCAGCCTCTGCTATGGGGACAATTCTAGGTCCAGAAATGGAGAAAGAAGGCTATTCCAAAGAGTTTGGAGCTGCAGTGAACATCACCTCATCTACTACTGGACTTGTAATACCTCCTAGTAACACATTGATTGTCTATTCCCTAGCAAGTGGTGGCGTATCTATTGCCGCATTATTTTTGGCGGGATATATACCAGGAATCCTTACTGGGCTCTTTATGATGATTGTTGCCATGGTTTGGGCAAAAAAGAACAACTACCCAATAGGGAAAAAGTCTTCACTGAAAGAAGTATTTGTAAAATTCGTAGATGCTTTACCCAGCTTATTGCTCTTAGTGATCGTTATCGGAGGCATCATAGGGGGTATATTTACCGCTACCGAAGCCTCTGCTGTAGCTGTTCTTTATACCATTCTACTTTCTTTTTACTATAAAGAATTATCATTTAAGGACCTGCCTAAGGTGATATTGCAATCCTCTGAAACTACAGCCATAGTTATGCTCTTGATCGGGGCTTCAATGTGTATGTCTTGGGTATTATCCTATGAGAATATCCCACAAGATATTAGCGATGCCCTATTGTCTGTCAGTGATAACAAGATCATTATTCTATTGATGATTAATGTAATCCTATTGGCTGTAGGTATATTTATGGACGCTACACCGGCAGTGCTTATTTTCACCCCTATTTTTCTTCCCATTGTTACTTCTTTGGGTATGGATCCTACCCATTTCGGAATTATTCTCATGCTCAATCTTTGTATTGGGCTTTGTACCCCTCCAGTAGGGTCGGTG
>CENX01023811.1_pt1 | contig 12105 bp, 11 predicted proteins | sample 361321 | NCBI WGS metagenome assembly CENX01 (sample SAMEA2619678, study PRJEB7988) | marine metagenome | isolation source: saline water (ENVO:00002010), including | reverse complement strand
ACAGCAATCAAAACTAGAACAGCAAAAATTTCAAATAAACCAATTAAAATACCGTATAAAACTCCAATTGATGAAAATATTCTGTGCGTACCAAAAATACCATCAATTACTATCTCTATTAGTTCAATATTTATAATTATAAAACCTAAATAAACAATTATATGTAATATTCCAGCAATTGGTCTACTGACCATTTTAGACTGACCCAAAGCTATCCTAATCATATTCCTCCATCTCTGAGGACTATCTTTTATAGTTTCAGTTTGACCTTCACCAAGATTTATATTTCTTCTTAATCTTTTAATATTTCTGACAAAAAAAGCTAAGGAAACTATCAGAATTACAGAAAAAATTATGTTAGGGGTTAATTCCAATTAATTATTTTTTTTAAATGCTTTGTTCTTTTTTCCAAATACCGAAAAATTAATATATCTATTAGGATTTAATTTAATATCCTCAATAAGAATATTTAGTTCCTTAGTTGCATTTTCAAGATTAGTGTAAATAGTATTGTCATTTATTAACTGTCCAGCAGTACCATCCGAATTTTTTAAGCTTGTCGTAATGGAATTTAAGTTAGTAACTAAATCGTTTAGGTTTGAAGTTATATTTCTGAGATCTTTCGATGATACTGAATCAGAGATTATCTTAATGTTATTACTAGCTTCCTTAAAATCAGATATCGCATATGAAAAGTTTTTAGAGTTGCTAGAAATTAAATTAGAAATTTCTTGAGATGTTTCAGATAAACTTTTGGTTAAATTAGAAAAATCTTGAACACTAGATTTTAACTCCTGTTTAGTTTCCTCGTCAAATAAGCTATTAATATTACTAAGTACTATTTCTGCATTTTTCATGACAGCTTCAATTTGAAGTTGAACCTGTGGTAATATCTGATTTACCAATTCTGTAAGACCTGGTTTTATAACACCTCTTAACATGTCTCCATCATTGGCAATGGTTGAATCATTTTTATAGTCAGGAATTATTGCAATTGCCTTACCTCCTATTAAACCTGTTTCATATAATTCAGCGGAACTTGTTTTTGGAAATAAAACATCATTTTCAACAACTATATCAACAAGTAATTCCCTAGTATTTTTTGGGTTAAAGTTTATTTTTTGAACTTTTCCAATTTTAAAACCATTAAGCGTAACAGGGTTTGAAACTGAAAGACCATCAACTTTTTCATATTTAATTGTAAATTTTCTATTATTTTCAAAAAGATTAATACCCTTGAGATAATTATATGAGAAAACACTCATCATAACACCTACAATGGCTAAAAAACCTACTTTTATTTCTTTGGAGTATTTCAATTTTTTTATTCTTATATATAAAATTAGGAATTTATATTACAAGTTATTAATCTACATCAAATAACTTACCATTTTTGAAACCGACAATGTATGCATTGGGATATCCATTAAGTCTAGCAAATTTTTTTTTCTTTCTAATCCCATCAAGACTAGTTGAAGTTGCATAAAAGTATTTATAAAATGACCCGTCTTTTACTCTTGAGAGACTTTTGAGTCCTTTGAAATTGTATGATTTTAGTTCAAGTCTTCTTTTACTTGCGGCGATTTGTACCTTGTAAGTAACTAAATCAACAGTATTTGATTCAGCAAGAGGGTTTTCAGAGTAATTTATAGCTTTTTTATACCTTTCAATCGCATCGTAAATGCTATTTGATATCTCAACTTGCCCCTTTTTTGAGTTTAAATAATCTCCTTCTTTTGGATTAGTCATAAAGCCAGCTTCTATTAATATACTAGGCATATATGTGTTGTGAAGAACCCAAAATCCAGATTGCTTGACACCTCTATTTCTAATTTTTAAATTTTTTGTAAAGTTATTTTGTACAAAACTCGCAAGTAATATGCTTTGATCTAAATATTCCTCTTGCATCAAGGTTGTACCAATTAAAGATTCTGTTGATGTTGGACTATATGTTTCTTGGTCATCTTGATAGTGGTCATCTAAAAAGATAATTTCGTTTTCTTTTTTAGCTACATTGAAATTTGCATCACTAACGTGTAATCCATAAACAAATGTTTCTGAGCCGTGAACTGAACTATCATGAAAAGCATTGCAGTGTATTGAAATAAATAGGTCGGCATCAACATCATTTGCAATCTTTGCTCTTTGTCTGAGGGTTAAGAAAATATCCTTATCCCTAGTATATATCACCTCATTGCCACTATTTTCAAGTTTTTTTCCTAAATCTAGTGCTATTTTCAATACAATATCCTTTTCTTTAATTCCGCTTTTATTAGGTCTACCAGGGTCTTTACCTCCGTGACCAGCATCAATAACTATTTTAAAGCGTTCTTGGGAATAAATTTCACTTAAAGATCCCGGAAAGAAAAGAAATGTAATAAAGAGGACACAGGCTGTTAAACTATGGTTAAAAAAAGGGGGGATTAAACAAACTTTCATCATAAATTATGTATTATAGCTTCAAAATATACGTAAATTTATATCTGTTTCTGAGATACACTAATATACATTCAATAGGTTGAAAACACACTTCTTCAAATTATTTTTATTCTTAAGTTATACATTTTTTATAAACACGAATGTTAATGCCAGAGGCTATTTTCAAGTTAACGACACCATTCATAAAATCGATTCACTAAAACCTCAAAATAATGCACTTTTAGGAAAAATTTTATATGAAGCTACAGATACAACATCAATCAGCCCAAAAGAAAAGCTAATTAGACTTTATAATAATGCAAAGATAACCTATCAAGATATGGAGATTACATCTGGGATAATTATAGTTGATTATGATAAAAATGAAATTTATGCAGGTAGGATTAAAGATTCTTTGGGAGAATACACTCAGCTTCCGGTTTTTAAGCAAGGACAAGACGAAATCAGGCCGGATTCCCTCAAATTTAATATGGATACGAAGAAAGCAATAATATTCAACTCAAGAACAGAAGAGGCAGGATTAAATATTCTTTCCGATAAAACTAAAAAAGAAAATGACTCTGTTTACTATATGGATAGAGCAAAATTTACTACATCTGCTGATATTGAAAATCCAGAATATTATTTCCTGCTAAGAAAAGCTAAAGTGATACCTGGAAAAAAGATAATAACAGGTCCAACTAATATGTATATTGCTGATGTTCCAACACCAATTGGTTTACCATTTGCATATTTCCCAATATCAAATAAAAGAAGTTCAGGTATAATTTTTCCATCATTTGGCGAACAAAACTCAAGAGGATACTTCATTCAGAATGGAGGTTATTATTTGCCAATTAATGATAATTTAGACTTAACTCTACTTGGTGATTATTATACCAATGGCAGCTATGGTTTTAGGGTAGAAAACACATATTTATACAGATATAAATTCAGAGGTAATTTAAGTTTTAGATTTGAAAATTTAATTCAAAGTGAAAGAGGTTTTCCAGATTATTCAAAAAGTTCTATATATAATTTAAGGTGGTCTCACAGTCAAGATTCAAAATCTAATCCAAATTCTAGATTTTCAGCATCGGTAAATTTAGGTAGTAGTAAATACTATCAGCAGTCTATAAATCAAATGAATGCGGCTAATTTCTTAAATAACTCTCTTTCATCTTCAATTTCTTATTCTAAGACATTCCCTGGTGAACCTCAAGTAAATTTGAGTCTATCAGCTACACATTCTCAAAATACAAATACTCAGACAATAAATATGACTCTTCCGACCCTACAAACAAGTGTTTCAAGAATCTATCCTTTTGCTCCTAAAGTTGGTACAAAAAAAGGTATCATCCAAAATATAAATTTTCAATATAATTTAAGAGGTGAAAATAGAATCTTAACTACAGATTCACTATTCTTTAAGAAAGAAATGTTTCAAAATGCAAAATCCGGTTTTCAACATTCGATACCAATCAGTACTAATTTTAAGTTGCTAAAATATTTTAGTTTTTCTACAAGTGCTAATTTTCAAGAGACCTGGGTTTTTAAAACGATTAATAGAGAATATGATATTGAACTTCAGGAAGTTATTACAAATGAAAATCGAGGTTTTGACTCGTTTAGAACTTATAATTTTTCGACTAGTCTAGGAACAACTGTTTACGGAATGTATAATTTTTCAGAAAAGAGTAAAATAAAAGCTATAAGGCATGTTATGAGACCTTCTTTAAGTTATGGCATATCTCCTTCATTTGATAAGTATTATGATAGTTATGAAGTTATAAGTGCTGATGGCCTAACTACTTCTGATATTCAATATTCAAGATTTGAAGGATCTATCTTTGGTTTACCAAATAAGAACTATGCTAGTTCAGTTGCATTATCCTTAAACAATAATGTTGAGGCGAAAGTTGTTGATAGCGAAAGTGAAGAAAATGAATTGAAAAAAGTTGTTATATTAAATAATTTAAATTTTTCAACTTCTTACAACCTTGCAGCAGATTCATTAAGATTATCCCCTGTAAGAATGAACGGTGGTACTCAGTTATTTAAAAATAAAATGAATGTTAATTTTGGAGCCACATTTGATCCTTATGCTTTAGATGAAAATAATAATAGGGTTGATAAATTTCAAATTAATGATGGAGGTGGTTTATTCAGATTAACAAGTGCAAATCTTACGTTCAATTATGCATTTAGCAGTGATAACTCAGACAAAGATTCGGAAAGAAGTCAAGCTGCAATAGATGAATCAGTAAGAAACGGAGGTCGAGATGATGACTTATTTGGAAGAGCAATGGATACATCCACAGAGGAATTTTCACAGGTTGATAAAGAAAAGAAAGAAAAAGTACCTGATAATTTATATAATTATAAAATACCATGGTCATTAAGAATGGCATATGCCGTTAATTATAACAACTCAGTGGGTCAAAATGAAATTTCTTCCCATTCTTTAATGTTTTCCGGAGATATTGAACTGTCTCCTAAATGGAGCGCAGGAATTTCATCTGGTTATGATTTTAAAAATCAAGGTATTACTTATACACAATTAAGATTTGAAAGGGATTTACTTAGTTGGAGAATGAACTTTAGTTGGATTCCATTTAGCACAAACAAATCTTGGAATTTTTTCATAGGTATTAAAAGTGGTATGTTAAGTGATATAAAATATGATAAGAGAAGACAAAGAGATAAAATTTTATAATTAAATTTATATTATGAAAAAAATAATAAAAACAGACAATGCTCCTAAACCAATCGGACCATATAATCAAGCAGTTATTTCGGGTGATTACATATTCATTTCTGGTCAAATAGCATTAAACCCAAAAAATGGAGAATTAATCACTGATGATATAAATAATGAAACTACTCAGGTTATGGAAAATCTGAAGGCTATTCTTGCTGAATCGTCTTTGACATTTGATAATGTAGTAAAAACAACAATTTTTTTGTCGAGTATGGATAATTTCACAAATGTAAATGAAATATATGGGTCTTATTTAGATAAAGACACAGCACCTGCAAGAGAAACTGTAGAAGTTAGTAAATTGCCAGCAGGAGTTAATGTTGAAATTTCAATGATAGCTATGCTCTAATTTCTTTTTGGTGATATTTTAATAATCCGTCTATAGGTTTTCGGATTATATTTCCAGCACTTAAACCATGTTTTGATAGGCACTCTTTCAGCTCTTCCTTGAGATAAAATGAAATTGATCCAACAAAATGAACGGGTATTTCCTTTGCATCACTAAATTGTAAGATTTGTCTTTCAATAAATAGATCAAAACCTCTTTTTATCAGTGATTGACAATAGTCTGAATCTTTATTGTTTATCAGAAACTTAGCAAAAGTCGCTAAATATGTATTTGGGTTTGGCTGTTTATATAAATTATCTTTAATTGACTCTGCATCTAAATCAAATTGTTCTTCAAATTTTTTAGCTGTTTCGTCAGGAATTCTATTGAAATAAAAGTCTCTTAACAATTGTCTTCCAAAATAATTACCACTAGCATCATCCATTAGAATATATCCTAATGATATTACTCTTTGATCAATTTCTTTTCCGTCAAAATAGGTGCAGTTAGAACCAGTTCCTAAAATACAAACTATAGATTTTGAATTTTCTTCAGCAGTAGAATAAATAGCAGCATATGTATCTTCTTTTACAGATAATTCATTACAATTTTTAAAGATATCACTAAATACATTTTTAATCAAAACCCTTGGGGGCTTTGTTCCACATCCAGCACCATAAAAGTATATTTGCTCAACTTCCTTTCTGAATTTATATAATTCAAAATTATTTACAATCCTTTCTTTTAAGATATGATTCGTAAGAACTTGCGGGTTTAGCCCCAGAGTTTGAGTTTCAAATAGTATTTTTCCTCCTCTATCTATAGCTATCCAATCCGTTTTTGTTGAACCACTGTCTACAATTAGAATCATTAGATTTTTAGTTAGTTATTATGAATCTTATGAATTAACTCAACTAATTTTGTAGAATAACCGTATTCATTGTCATACCATGAAATTATTTTAAAAAAGGTTGAACTAAGCTCAATTCCTGCGTTTGCATCAAAGTTACTCGTTAAAGGACAACCAACATAATCCTGAGAAACTACAGCTTCTTCTGTATAGCCAAGCACACCTTTTAATTCGTTTTCACTTGCCTTTTTAAAGGTTCTCTTTATCTCATCATATGATGTCTCTTTATCAAGAATAACTGTCAAATCAACAACAGAAACATTTGCTGTAGGAATTCTAAAAGCCATCCCTGTAAGCTTACCGTTTAGTTCTGGAATTACTTTTCCAACTGCAATCGCTGCACCTGTTGATGAAGGAATAATATTATTAAGTGAAGATCTTCCTAGTCTGTAATTTTTAGCTGGGCCGTCAACTGTCATTTGAGTTGCTGTTGCAGCATGAACAGTTGTCATTAAACCTTCCTTTATAGTAAAGTTATCATGAAGCACTTTAGCTATTGGGGCTAGACAATTAGTAGTACAAGATGCATTGGAAACAATTTTATGATTTTCTGAAATAGAATTACAATTTACCCCCATTACAAACATGGGAATATCCTTTGATGGAGCTGATACTGCTACCTTTTTTGCACCTGCTTCTAAATGTAAACCTGCTTTATCCATAGTTGTAAAAATACCAGTACATTCTGCTACAACATCTATATCTAGATCACCCCAATTAATATCTAATGGATTTTTTTCGGCTGTAACACGAATATGATTACCATTTACAACTAAATCATTTCCGTTAACATTAATATCATCATTAAGTTTTCCGTGTACCGAATCGTATTTTAGTAAGTATGCTAAGTGATTTACATCTAATAAATCATTAATAGCTAAAACCTCTACATCATTCCTTTTTAAAATAGCTCTGAATGTTATTCTACCGATCCTACCAAAACCATTTATCCCTATCTTGATTTTACTCATTTTTTTAGTTTAATTAAATTGACATTATATCACTGACTTTTAAGAGTTCAGTATTGATTTTTGTTATTCCCTTAATTGCTTTTTTGAAGGGGGTTAATTCAACAATATTATTTTGTAAGCCAACCATTGAAGAAGTTTTTCCATCAATAATTGATTCAACAGCTTTTACTCCCAATCTACTTGCTAAAACTCGATCAAAACAGGTTGGGGAACCTCCTCTTTGCATATGGCCAAGTACAGCAACTCTAGCTTCATAATCTGAAAGATGTTTTTCAACATAATCTTTAAGTTGGAAAACATTTTCACCTGTTTTATCACCTTCAGCTACAACCACGATACTTGATGATTTTCCAGTTTTTTGACTTCTTTTTAAAGACTGTATCAATCTATCTAAGCCTAAGTTTTCTTCAGGAATTAAAATTTCCTCTGCACCAGCAGCTACTCCTGTATTTAGTGCAATATGTCCTGCGTCTCTCCCCATAACTTCAATAAAAAATAATCTATTATGAGAGCTAGCAGTATCCCTAATCTTATCAATTGCCTCCATTACAGTATTCGTTGCAGAATCAAATCCAACCGTATGAGAAGTTCCAAAAATATCATTATCAATAGTTGCAGGAACACCAATTACCGGAAAATTAAATTCCTCACTAAAAATTAGTCCACCTGTAAAAGTTCCATCACCCCCTATAACTATTAATCCATCTATATTATTCTTTTTTAGGTTTTCGAATGCTTTTGTTCTTCCAGATTTTGTTCTGAAATCTTTGGATCTTGCAGTTTTTAAAATAGTTCCTCCTTTGTTGATTATTCCTTTTACACTTCTAGCGTTCATTTCAGACATCCCCCCTTTAATTAAGCCGTCATATCCTTTGGAAATTCCAATAGGGGCAATTTTATGAAACACACAAGTACGAACAACAGACCTAATTACAGCATTCATGCCAGGTGCATCACCACCAGAAGTTAACAATGCTATCTTGTTAAATACTTTTTTCACGAGGATAAATATAATAATCTATATCCTTATTAATAAGCATTTTTTTAATTCTTTTTTTTTTAGAAAACTAGCCATAAATTTACAGCATGAAAGAAGACGTTTATATTTTAGCAATTGAAACATCTTGTGATGATACCTCTGTCGCTGTATTAAAGAATAAAAAAGTTCTTTCAAATATAGTCTCTAGTCAAAAAATACATAAAATATTTGGAGGAGTTGTTCCGGAAATCGCATCGCGAGAACATGATAGGTTGATTGTTCCTGTTTTGAATGAGGCAATTAAAGAATCAAAAATTAAATTAAATTATATAAATGCTGTTGCTTACACTAGAGGTCCAGGATTATTAGGTTCATTACTAGTAGGAACTTCTTTTGCTAAATCTTTAGCATTTTCACTAAATATTCCATTGCTAGAAATAAATCATATGCAAGCTCATATTCTTTCAATATATATTGATGATAATCCAGAAAAACCAAAATTTCCTTTTATTGCATTGACTGTTTCTGGAGGTCATACACAATTGGTGGTTGTTAATAGTCCCTTTGATTTTACTGAGATAGGAGCGACTCTTGATGACGCTGCAGGTGAAGCCTTTGATAAATCTGGTAAAATCATGAATTTAGATTATCCCGCAGGACCCAAGATTGACAAATTAGCTTTAAATGGTGATTTAAATAAGTTTAAGTTCCCGAAACCTAATGTCAAGGGATTAAATTTTAGTTTTTCAGGATTAAAAACAAATTTCAAAAATTTCATAACTAATCAACCAGATGATTTTGTTAAAAATAATATTAATGACTTATGCGCATCTCTGCAATCCACAATAGTCGGAATACTAACAGATAAAATAATTAAAGCTAGAGATCAATTTCAGATTAATGAATTTGTTATTTGTGGCGGTGTTTCTGCTAATTCTTATTTAAGAAAAGAATTGGAAGGTTTGATGATAAGTGAGAGTATAAAGACATATGTCCCGAAAATTAATTATTCTACAGATAATGCTGCTATGATCGGTGTAAATGGTTATTTTAAGTTTATTGAATCAAAATTTGGTGAATTATCTGATTATAGTATATCAAAGTACCCACTCCAATGAATATTTTTTACTCTAATAACATTAATAAATCTGATAAAAGAATCATCGTCCTTGATCAGGAAAATAGGCACTTGATTAAAGTTCTAAGAAAAAAAACTGGGGATAATGTAAATATAACAGATGGTAAAGGATTCTTATACAGTTGCTCAATTATTGAATCTGATAAAAATAAATCTATTTTGGAGATTGAAAAATCAGTGGAATTTAAAAATGATTCACCAAAACTTAAAGTTGCAATCTCATTAACTAAAAATAGAGACAGATTTGAGTGGTTTCTTGAAAAAGCCACTGAAATAGGAGTTAACGAAATAACCCCTTTAATATGTAGGTATTCAGAAAGAAATAAAATTAATATCGAAAGATCCATAAAAATATTAGTGTCCTCAATGAAGCAATCACTGAGATATAGGCTGCCAATTATTAATAAACCTGTTAATTTTAAAGATTATATAATGTCAAAAAGTAAAAAAAAGGTTGATTCATATATAGCCACCTGTTTAAATTCAGAGATTAGCCTGTTGAAGGAAAAATTAATAAAGGGTAATGATTCAGAGATTATGGTTGGACCTGAGGGTGGGTTTTCACCAAATGAACTTGATTTAGCAAAAAAAGCTAAATTTGTAGCTGTTTCACTTGGTGAAGGAAGGCTTAGAACCGAAACAGCCGGAGTTATGGTGTGTTCAATATTTTCAACAATTAATTAAAGATGAAATCAAAAGAATTAGTAAAATCGGTGATAGTATTATCATTCTTAGCTCTGGTTGTGTTATTTCTTTTTGAAATAAAATTAGGTCTACTGTATATTTTTATAGCCTTAATATTATCCTTGGTAGTGAATCCATTTAACAAACTTTTAAAATCTAGATTTAAATTAAGTGGAGCTCTATCATCAATTTTATCTGTAACAATGCTTGTTTCAGTTATTTCTATGATTATAGTCCTATTTGTACCTATTTTAACTAAACAAGGAAAAAACCTATCCCTGCTTAATACAGTTGAATTTAGAAATAAATTTAAATCCACAAGTGAGGGAATAATAAACTACTTAGAAAGTAAAAATGTAAGTATAATCGATTTTTTTACTGATCTTAATTTTATTTCTGAAATTGATTTTGGATTTGTTACCAAATTATTCAATTCAATTATATCCCAAATTGGTAGTTTAAGTATTGGAATTATGTCTGTATTATTTATTAGTTTCTTTTTTTTAAAAGATGGGAAAGACATTTTTAAAACTTTATTAAACCAGTTCCCTTCAAAGCAAAGAAAAAAACTAAAATTATCATTTGTCAAGATTGAAAATTTATTAACCAGGTATTTCTCAGGAGTTTTAATGCAAATAACGATCTTATTTATTCTTTACTTTATTCTTTTACTAATATTAGGAGTTGAAAATTCTTTTGCTATTGCCTTTATTTGCGCCATATTAAACATCATACCTTATTTGGGTCCATTAATTAGTATTTTTTTAATGATAATATTATCCGCAACAAATAATATAGAAGCATTTATTTTCAATGACTTTTTAGCTAATTCCATTTGGTTGCTTGTTGGTTTCACAGCAATTCAAATGCTTGATAACTTTATTCTACAACCGTACATATTTTCCTCGTCAATAAAATCCCACCCTCTCGAGATATTTATTGTTATAATTTTTTCTGGATTACTTTTTGGTATTTTTGGTTTAATTATAGCTATTCCTGTATATACTACGATAAAAGTTATTTATAACAGTTTTTTTGATACAAAAAAACTAATGGTAAACTTATTTAAGTAAATTAATTAGTTTGTCAATTTAAATTTATAAAATTATAAGAATTTTGTTTAATAATGTTTGTTATTATATTCTTTACTTTTACATAAAAATAATTCTATGAAAAACAACATACTCAAAGCGTTTTTAATATTTACTATTTTTTTTAATTGTGAGAATGAACCTGTAATTAATCTACTAGAATACAATTCTAATCTTACTGTTCAGCAAAATTTAGTAAATGGTGTTTCAGTGATAGATATATTAAATTTTAATGATGTATCATCATTTTATGGTATCGATTATGGTGGTGGATTCATTTTTCATGTAAATACTAATAATGGAGAAATTATGGTTGCTACAGACTACTCGGATATAGGTGATGTAGCTTGGGGTGATATATTTGATCTAGATACAAGTTATGCAATTGGTGATGGTGATTTAAATACACAGCAGATAATTGAGGGTAATCAAAATGATAATAGTTCTAACGGTACTGAGTTTGGAAGTGACAACTATGGCTTTAAAATTGTTGATGATCTTAATTATAATGGATATAATGATTGGTTTATACCTTCCAGTGGCTCAATGGAAATAATTTACAGCAATGTACATTCATTAGGTCTTGGGAATTTTAATGAAAATCTAATCTACTGGTCCTCTACAAAAGAAGGTTATTTTCCTTACGTTATGGCTTTTAATTTTGATTCTTGGGGAGGTCTTCCCTTCCCTGGATCTTGCTTAGATGTCAATGGCTTACTAATTGCCAGAAAGATTAATTAGAAAAGTATATTACTAGTTACTTATAATAAATAAAAATCCCCACAATAGTGAGGATTATTCTGTGATCGCGAAAGGATTCGAACC
>CENX01019527.1_pt1 | contig 12111 bp, 10 predicted proteins | sample 361321 | NCBI WGS metagenome assembly CENX01 (sample SAMEA2619678, study PRJEB7988) | marine metagenome | isolation source: saline water (ENVO:00002010), including | reverse complement strand
ATGATCTTTATTTTTTTGATTGTATTCTAATTGTTCAAGATTTAGTCCTATTCCTTCAAGTCCACCACCTCTGAAAAAATGACCTAACATTTGAATATGACCTTCAGTTCCGCCACCATCTCCCCAATTAGTAACAAAGTCTTTTGAAAAATTTTCTGTGTGCATTTCAAAATCTTCATTAATCAATCCTTGTAATGAACCCATTACAATTTCCCACATTGGTTTTATTTCATTAGGGAGATTTGGGTTTAAACCCAGATTTAAACGTTCTTCTGTATATAAAATATTTAGTTTTGCTTTTAGTTTTCCAAAATGTACAAAAAAATCATAAGTTAAATCTTCATCTTCATAGGAATAATCACCCATTCTTTTATTTTCAATTTTAGAATCAACATTTTCAATACCAATTTTAAGAGTGTCTGTATTATTTATTTTTTCTGGATTTATTGATATTCTCAATACATCCTCGGACATTTTATATTCTTTAGTGTTACCTTTAAGGTTTTTGTTGAAAACAAAATGCCAATCATTTTCACTTACAGGAAAAACATAAAAACTATATGAACCTTGAACTAATCTTAGATTGTTTATTATAATATCTTTATTAAATGATACTATAGTTTTTTTATCACTAGAAAATGTCCAATTTTCATTAAATGGAATTGATTTCCCCCATATTTTCTTTTTTTTATTTATTTGTTGGTAATAATTAATTTCAAAAAAAGAGTTTTCAATTTTTTGAGAAAAACTTACTTTTTTTGCAGATTTTTTTTTGGCAAATGAAAAATTTGATGAAGAAAAAAGAAATATTAAAAAATAAATGAAAGAAATTTTCATTAAGATGTAATTAAGTTATTGGTATTGCAGTATCAATTCCGCCAATATCACTCATTGGTAAATTTAATTTTTCCATTATTGACAAGTAAACTCCCTCAGAGTTACCTCCATTATACTCAAGTTCCCTTCCAGGTAAAATTTTTCCGCCAGCACGTCCTGCAATCATCATAGGTAAATTGTAAGATATATGTTCATTACCATCATTGAAAGGAGCACCATAAAGAATTAAACTATTGTCAAGTAAATTTGAATCACCTTCTTTTATATTTTTTAATCTATTAAAGAAATATGCAACTTGTTCATGATGATATTCAATAACTTTTTTATATTGATTATATTTTACATCAATGGAGCTCCACCTTGTACTAGCATCATCATCAATTGACATTCCCGAAATATCTCTCCAATGAGAAAGCGCATGCCACATTCCTTTCACTCCAGGAACAAAATCTACATATCTATTACTTTGTTCATGATCAAGCATAAAAGTAGCAACACGTGTGGAATCAGTCCAATAAGCTAACACCATCATATCAAACATTAATTTAAGATAAGAAGTATAATCTTCTGGTATACCCTCTGGAGGTCTTGGAAAGGTTGCTGCTTTTTGTCTAGCATTTGCTCTGCTTGTACTTGCCATAGCACTCATTTGTTTTTCAACACTTCTAACTGCTTCAAAGTATTCATCTAATCTATTTTGATCAGCTTTACCAACTCGTTTTCTTAAATCTTTTGCATCAGTTAAAACAGTATCTAATATGCTATTGATTTGACTTGAATCTTGATTTTGGTTAGATAAGCCAGTTAATCTGTCGTAAATCGCTCTAGGTTCATAAATTCTAGGAACAGGAGTTGACTCATTTCTCCATGAAATGTTACTTCTAAGAAGTGACTTATTAAAAGAACCTTCAGGTTTAGAAATTAATTCAAGGGAAGAAAATGGAGTTTTATCTGAAAGTTTGCTTGCAATTATTTGATCCATTGAAGCGCCACCTGATTGTTTAACATGACTAATCCTATCACCCTCAACACATGGACGAACCAACCATGTAGCAGCGGCACCAGGATGACTTCCTTTTGTTTCACTACCAAGGCCTGAAATAAATTGAACATCATTTTTTAAACTATCAAATGATTTCATGTAAGGATTCATTTTTACAATTTTGGAATTAAAAGTTTCTGGTTTCCAAGCATCAGTAGGAATACCATTTGGCATGTAGACGCAACCCATTCGAATTGGAGTTTCAATTGATTTAGAAGCAGCTCTTAAACTTCTTGGAGTCATAACGTCTAGTAAAGGAAGGCCAAGAAAAGCAGTAGCAGTTCCAACTGCTCCTCTTAAGAATTTTCTTCTTGAAATTTGCCAATCACTCATTATTAATCACCTACTTAAATATCGTTAATTTATAGGATTTTTCCTAAACCTAAATGGTTCACTTAATACAACTTCATATATCAATTGTCTAGATTGAAAATTATTATCTTTTAATTTATTTAAAATAGTAAAAATGCTTCTTTCGTCAGCAAGATGTAAATCCCTACTAATTGCGTAAGATAATAATCGTGAAGTTATATGTCTTATAAATTCATCTCCTTTTTCATTAATAATAAATTCCCTCAATTCATAAAAACCATCTATACTTTTACCATTTGGTAAAATTGTAGATGTATTTTGTTTTTCAGCTCTAATTCTTCCAACTGCATCAAATTGTTCTAACGCTAATCCATATGGATCAATATTATCATGACATCCAGCGCAAACCACATCTTCTCTGTGAGCAGCTAACATTTCTCTTAAACTTTTTGCTTCTGATCCTTTTTCATCAGAACCTAATGCAGGAACATTTGGTGGGGGTGGGGGTGGAGGTTCACCTATGACAACGTCAAGAATCCATTTTCCTCTAAAAACAGGGCTTGTCCTTCTTGGTGATGACGATACTGTTAATACTGCTGCTTGGCTAAGTAAACCGCCTCTTTTTTTAGTATTATCAAAACTAACTCTTTGCCAATCTTCGCCTATTAAATTAGCTTCGTAACCATAATGTTCTGCTAAATCTTTGTTCATATATGTTCCATCATCATCTAGTAATTTGAATAAAGATTTATTGTTTTTCACAACATCAGCAAAAACATAAACACCTTCATTTTTCATTGCATTCAATTTGTTTTTTGTAACTTCAGGGAATCTATCTGAATCAGGGTTATATGTATCACCTAAACCTTCGGTTCTTAACCATTGGACAATAAATCTTTCAAAAAATCTATGAGCTTTTGGATTATTAAGCATCCTATCAGTTTGTTTTATTAATTCATCTTCGGAATTTAACTTTCCATTTTTAGCAATATTTAATAATTCTTCATCAGGGGTACTTGACCAAAGAAAAAAAGATAATCTGGTTGCTAAGTCTATACTTTCAATTGGATATATATCAAGATTTTGTTGATCAATTTGTTCATTTCTTAATAAAAAAGATGGAGAACAAAGTGCAGCTTTTATTGGTGTTTGAATTGCTATATCATAAGGAATATTTTTATTAATATTATCTTTAAATAATTTTAAATATCTATTTAATTCATCTTCAGAAGGTTCTCTTCGAAAAACTTTTGTTAAATAAGCAAAAAGAACTTTTTTTGCTGCATATTCTGTAGAAACATATTCTGGATGAATAGTTTTAATATCCTCATTCCATAAGAAACTAGAATTATTTAAGTCATTGAAATTTATTGATTGAGTTAATAATTGCATTTCTTTAAATGAATGTGATTTTGTAAAATATTTAAGTTCTTTTACTCCAGGATAAATGTCTATTCTTTCATTTGAGGCTTTTTGAGCAGCTAAATATAATTCTTTAGAAATAAATCTATCTCTCTCTAAGGTATTCTCATCAAAAGAATGTTCAATACCAATTGATTTCCCATAATCTACAATTGCAAAAAAATATTTATTGAATTCTTCCTCGTTTCCAACTACGTCAAAGAACTCAATCATGTCAATTATTCCATCATTAGTACAATCTTTTCCATTATTTACTTTTTTTGTACATAAAATATCAACTTCTTCAAATGGAGGAAAATTTCTTGGAAGTTCTTCATATACACGTTTGGATTGGCCCTTACCAATTTTAAAGAGATGACCATCATCATCAAATTTTTGAAAATTATTTGCTGAAATCAAAAATTTTCCATTTAGGAACAAAGAGGCTTGTCCATTAGATACATTTAAACCTATAATGTTGGTTTTATTTTTATCAATTTGCAGGTTATCTACTTCAAGTCTTTTATTTCCCTGAATCATATATGAAATTGAATTTTCATCAAAGTATAGTTGTTTTGACTTACGTAAAAAGCCATCTAAATGTGTTGATTTAAGAAATACTCTTCCTGTGTTTCCATTAATTTTTGCAAATATAGAAAAATTATCATTTAAATTAATATTTTTAGATTGATTTTTAGATGCTACAAACAATGCTTTTTCTGCTTTGTAAGGAGCTGATGGTTTCATGAAAACAAGTTTTTCATATGCTTCTTTATTTGACCAAACTTTGTTTATGATAATATTTGCTGCATTTAATGATTGTTCAAACCATAATGGTTCTGTTGTGAGAGTGGTTATATCATTATCAAAAGCATCTTCTACAACCAATTCAACTGGAAGTAAATTTTTAGGTAAATCATTCATTTCAAATATGTCTTCTACACTAAAATCATATTGATGTTTTGTTAATCTACTTGGAATTAAATAACCAGGGTCATGAGGTATTTTAGTAATATCAACATTTTCTAGAGTATATGATAACCAATTTACCAATTGATTTCTTGCTTCATCAGTTAAGGGGTCTTCTTCTGGAGGTGGCATTTTTTTTTGATTTATCATATTTAAAGCTCTTGAATAAATATTTCTATATTCCCAAACATCTAATTCTTTATCTTTTTCTAATGTTGTAAAATCTATACCTGCTTCAGTTGCCCAATCGCCACCATGACATTTAAAGCAACTTTCAAAAATTTGTTTTATTGCAATGTTGGTATTGGGATTTTTGGTTGATGAAATTCCAAAAGAAGATAACAAAAAGTATATTAAGATTATTTTTTTCAATAAAATTTACCCATAATCGAATAGTATAATTATAACAATAAAATATAATGATGTATTTTTTAAAACGCAATTTAATCAACCAATATAAATTGTCATTATTATAATAAAAATTAAATAGATTTAAACATGAGAAATATTCAAATACGAAAAGCTAATATTAAAGATGTTAAAACAATTTATAAGTTTATAAAAAAATTAGCTAATTTTGAAAAATGCCCAAATGAAGTAACTACTAATCTATCTTTGATAGAAAAAATATTTCAGGATAATTCAAATGTTTTTTCACTTATTGCATTTAACAATAATGAACCTATAGGATTCGCTGTATATTTTTTTAATTATTCAACCTGGACAGGTAAAAAAGGTTTATATCTAGAAGATTTATTTATAAACCCTGAAATGAGAAATTATGGTGTTGGATTAAAAATGATGAAAAGTTTATCTAAAATTGCATTAGATAATGATTGTGCAAGAATGGAGTTTAATGTTCTTAATTGGAATACAGATGCGATAAAATTTTATGAGAAGTTTAATGCGAAGCCTATGAAAGGTTGGACCCTTTTTAGAATTGAAAGAAATGAAATAGAAAATATTAGTTCAACTTAATATTTTCATCAATCGAATTTTTGAAAAGTTCAAATTCTTTAGAGCCGTAAAACATAGAACTAATTATTTCTATAACTTCTTTTGTTATGTTTTCTGGGTTTTTTTGTTCTTTTTTTAAATAAAATATAGAACCATCTAAAGAAACTAATTTATTTGTATGATAGCCTAATATAATTTCGGTATTAAAATAATATCTTATTACATAAGCACATGATAAGGACGTATTAATAAATAATTTATCAAAAACCTTTTCATTCTTAATAGTTGTATAAAGTTTTCTTGAGGAATTTTTCATAATTTTTTTTGATGAGCTTAAAGATTCTAGTACTTTAACCTTTTTTTTATTTTCATTCCCAAAAATTAGGCAGATAAGTAATAATATATAAATCAATATGTTTTTAAACATTATAGTTTTAAGATTTATTAAATTTTAGGAATAATTAAAAGATATTCACAAGGAAAAAAATGATAGTACTAATGTCATGTAATGATAGACCTGGAATTGTTTCGATTTTATCTGATATTGTTTTTAGAAATAAAGGTAACATACTAGATCTTCAACAACACGTTGAGATCGAAGAAAATAGATATTTTATGAGATTATCTATAGATAATTCAACTTTAACAAATGATTCTAAAAATAAAATTAAAGAAGAAATTAATAATTCATTTATTGATTTTGATGCGAAAATTAGTTTTTTTGATGAAAAAAATCCAATTTCAATTGGAGTTTTTGTTACTAAAGAATCTTTGCCACTTTATGATATTTTAATCAAACATAATTCCGGAGAATTGAATTGTAATATACCAATCATAATTAGTAATCATGAAGATCTAAAATATATTGCTGATAATTTCAATATTCCTTTTGCTTATTTCGCAATAGATGCAGATTCAAAATTTGATCAAGAAAAAAAAATTATTAAAATTTTAAAAGATTATAAAGTTGATTTAGTTGTTCTCGCAAGGTACATGCAAATTCTAACTTCTAATTTTGTAAAAAATTTTACTTCAATCAATATTCATCATAGTTTCTTGCCAGCATTTAAAGGTAAAAATCCATACAAGCAGGCTTGGAATAAGGGAGTAAAAATAATTGGTGCAACTGCTCATTATGTAACTGAAGAGTTAGATGAGGGTCCTATTATATCACAAGATGTTTTTCCTGTCAATCATAATTTTTCAGTAAAAAAATTAATTGAGGTTGGACAAAATATTGAACGAAGAGTTTTAACCTCTGCATTAAAATCTCATCTTGAGCATAAAATTATAATATATAAAGGCAGAACTATTGTTTTTTATTAAATGTTTTTTTGGTTTTTTTTTAAATTTTAATTCAAAAATGATTAAAATCATATTATGTTTAATTTTTATTATATTTTTACCAAATTTAGTTTTTACTCAAACAGAAATAGATATTTTATATACTAGTAACACTAATGGTGCCTTAGAAAATTGTAGATGTCCAAATAAAGCATTGGGTTCACTTGAAAAAAGAAAATATTTTATCGATGAATGGTATAATAATAAACCAAATACTCTTTTTTTGGACTCTGGAGATTTCTTATCTGCTAAGAAAAATGAATTTAAAGATAGTATAGCATTTAAGATTTATGAAATGCTTCCGTATGATGCTATTGGTATTGGTGATCAAGAATTTTATAATGGAATAAATTTCATTACAAATTTAATTGACAATTCTACACTACCATTTATTTCACTAAATATTTCTCTTCCAAAATTCAAAAATGTTAATGATTATATTATATTAAACAAAAAAAATATAAATTTTGGAATTATCTCAATTATTGATCCGGATATTTTCAAGTTTTATCCTAAAAGAATAAGGAATAACGTTGAAGTATTTGATTTTAACGTAAAATTAGATGATCAAATTAAATTTTTAAAAAACAAGGTTGATATAATTATTTTATTGTCTCATATTGGTATTGAAAAAGATCGGGACTTAGCAAAAAAGAATAATCAAATAGATATAATTATTGGAGGACATTCCCAGTCTTTTCTAGAAAAACCTGAAAAAATTAATAATACGATAGTTGTACATTCAGGAAAAGATGGTTACAATGTTGGACATTTGAAAATAAAATTAAACAAAAAAAATAAAATTCATAAATTTAATGGTGAATTAATTCCAATGACTTTAGATATGAAAAGTGATTCAACAGTTTTAGAAATGATCAAAAACTATCACACACTAAATCAAAAAAAAGATATCAAATTAAAAAATGATTGATTTTTTTGATAAAATCCCTTTTTCTAATCCAATCATTTTATCAATTTTTATTGTATTATTTATAATAACCTTTTTATCAATTTTAAAAAAAATAATTAAAGTTGGAATTGTAATTTTTATTTTATTTATTTTTTTTATGATTTATTCAGTTTATACTGGTAAAGATGCTATTGAAGAAATTAATGCTATTTTAGATCAAGCATATGAAATAATTGAAGATTCAATATCAAGCTTTGGTGAAAATCTTAAAGAAAAAACATCGAATGCTGTTGAAGAAAAAATAAACAATGTTATAGATGAAACTTTCAATTCTAATAAAAATTAATTATTGATTATTTTTTCTTATCCTCCTGCTTAAAACTTTTACAATCCCTTGCATAATATCCATTCTACTTGCCATGAGATCATAAAAATCCTCACCATAAATTTCAAGTAATGTAGTTTCTTCTTTAGTTGTGATTGATGCTGATCTAGGCTCTTGATCAAGTAATGCCATTTCACCAATACAATCTCCTTTTGATAAAGTAGTAAGTTCTTTATCATCAATATGAACTTTCACTGAACCACTTATTATTATAAACATTGAATCTCCATTATCACCATGATTCATGATTGTTTCATCAGCAGAAAATTCTCTTTCTTTTGCTATTTGAGCTATATTGGATACTTCTTGACCAGAAATATCCTTGAATAGATCAACACCTTTCATAAAAATCGTTTTTTCTAAAGTTGAGTACATAGATAGGTTATCTAAAATAAATTTTTCTGATGGAAAGTCCGAAACATTTTTTAATAATGATTCTTTTTTTTTCCAATTAATTGAACACAGTTCTTTTATTTTAAAATCAGTTGAAATTTGAGACCATTTAATTTCATTTAAGGAGTGTTTTTTTCTCATAAAATAATCTAAGCTTAAAGCCACATTCCAAGAATTATCTAAATTAAACCAATTTTTTATTTCATCTGATTTATTTAATTCCTCAGAATTTTTTATTTTTTTTTCTTGAGTAAGATCAAAAATAGGAATTAAATGTTCTCTTATTTCTAACGAAAGAAGATTTTCAAGGATTTCTAAAACATTTGATTGAGAATTTGATTCTTTTGAATTAATAGCATTAAGATAAGTTTCTATTGGACTATCAGGAAATGACAAAAGAGCTAGTTTTAGAATTATCGACCTTTTTTTATTTAATGAAGTAATCAATTGATCTGTAATTAAAAATGCATCATCGTCATTTTTAAATTTTTTAATTAGTTCTAATTCTAATTTGCATTCACTTACTAAATTGATTAATAGTTTTTCAGATTTTTCAATAGTATTCTTATCTAAAGGTAATTTTTTTGCTAATTTAATTAGCGTATCTGAAAGTTCTTTAATTACATCGAGGTTGTTTTCATAATTGCTATCAAAAATTTTTTCTGGATTAACATTTTTTCTGTAATCACTTATTGCTCTTATAGGGCCAATAAGAGCATTTCCACTTTTAGATTTATCATTTATTATTTGAATAAGATTTTTTGACACAATATTTTTATCAAAAGATCTTAGGGATCTTCTTGAGGCTGGTAATGTACTTGAATTATTTAGGTTCTTTATCAATGGGATTATAAGATTGGTATCTTTTCTTTTTTCTGCAAGTTTAGCAGCATGAGTTCTTACATCAGATGATTGATCATTTAATAATTTTGCAAGTCCATTACTTGACAATATATCGGATATATGACCAACTGAATTCAGAGCAGCAAGTTTTGTTTTTTCATTTGAATCAAATAACATGGAATTAATATTTTTTCTAGCGTTATCTTTATTTTGATTCATTAAAATTAAGCTTGCACATGCTGCAGCTCGAATGATTTGATTTTCATGTTCAATGAATTCTGTTAATTCATCTGAAACTTTATAATTTTTCCTTATTCCAAAGCTTATAATTGCTCTTGAAGCAAGTAATTCATCTGTATTATTAATAATAGGGTAAATCATTTCATTTGAAATGATATTTGAATGTTTACTTGTCATAATTAATAATTTACCTTTAATCTCATTTGAACCATTTTCAAATAAGTTTATCAAATCTTTTTTCCATGAAGTAAGTGATAACCCTTTCATTGTATCTAAAGCAAATAGTTTTTGATTATCATCACCCTGCAATAATGTTTTTTTTATCGTGTTAACAATAGTTCGATCATTAATATCAATATCTAATTCTTCAAAATCTATTCTTCTTTTTTCAATAGCTTTTGTAAGTTCAGAGACATATCCTTTTTTTAATTTAAAATTTAAAATAATCCATAAAATTAACATTCCTAGCGATGGTATAGATAGCCATCTTATATTATCATGAGTTTCAAAACTCAACAAGAAAGATATTCCAATAATTAATAAACCTGCAATTCCTCCAGCTGCATTTTTTAAGGTTCCATCAATAAATGGCTTTGCTTGAGTTTTATGGTCAATTGGTACTGGTAACCATAATAGTTGTTTTGTTGTATCGAAAATAGTAAATCTAAAAATATTTTCACTTGCTTTTGCTAATATGGCAGTAAAAATCACAGGCAATATTAGTATTGAAGCTGAACCGATTAATAAAGCAAGTGGAAGCATCATTACTCCCCATAAAACTCCAAACCTAGATAAAAACCTTCCTGTAACAAAAAACTGAATCATTACTGAAATAATTCCAATTGCACCATACATTGTCCCAAAAAGGGATGCCATAGCTTCTTCATCTAAATTAGAGCTAACAATCATCTTCATTTGAAAATCAACTAGTGCTGTTATTAATGCAGCACATATCGTTGTAAATGCCATTATTCTTAAATATTTTGATGGTATTAATTTTTTTGATTTTGATTCAGTAGAGTTTTTCATTACAATTGATTTACCTGAACCACGATTATCTATCTCAACATATTTTCTTGATAAAAAAGAGGTGATTGTTGCTAAACCAATAAAAATTGATGTTGCAGGCAATAAAATATCAGTTCCAAAAGAATTGATTATAGTACTCATTGAAAATCCAATTATACTATTTGCAATAGCTGCACCACTACCAATTAAGCTAAATAATCTTTTTGCCTCTCTTGCTTTGAAAGATGAACCAGTTAAAATCCAAAATTGAATTGTCATAAGTGTAAATATTACTTCTGACCAAACATATAAAACTGGATATACCCAATCAGATAATAGGAATTGCATAGCAATAAAACTTATTGATGTAAATAAAAATGTAGATATTATTTGTGGAACTATTGGGATTTTAGATAAAAATTTAGAGGTTAATGCTATTGTTATTCCCATAATAATAGCTGTCAAAATCATCATGTGTGGTAAATAAGCAGGATCAAATCTACTTAAAAAGAAAGTATCTCTTGCTGTTCTACCAAATAAAAATGAACCAATTAAAAAAAAGAAACTTAAAAAAAATGGTAGAATTTTTTTCCCTTCACCATTTTTAATCTGTAGAGCACTTCTTAAGAAATTCATTTTAGAAATCTAATATTGATTCAATAATCAAACTAATTATTAATAAAAATTTTTATTTTTTTTCTTTTTTATTTATTTCTTTTAACATTTCTTTTTTCCACCAGTGAGCTTCTTGGATACTTAAACCAGTTTTTTTAGCATTTAATTCATTTGACTTAGAAGTTTTTTTATTTTTTGAAATTATTAGATCATAAAATTCATCTGGTGATAAGTATTTACATCCAAAGGAAACTATTTGACGTCTTAAATCTTTATCATTCGTTATAATAATTGCATTTTTCATAGATTTTGCTTTTTCAATTATTATTGTATCCGCATCTTTTTGATTTCCACTAAAAAAAATATTTAAGTCCTTATTTGTTTGTGGAATTTGAAAGGGTTGATTTCCATCAAAAATTAGATGAATTTTTATTTTTTTTTTTAAACTATAATTTTCACAGTCATCAATTATTCTTTCAAGACAGTTTGGATAGTTTTTTTCTAATATATAGATATAATCAGGAATTGAATTTATAGTGTTGTGACCATCTACAATATACTTAACCATTGTTATTTTCTTTTTCAGAAATAGTTTTCATAGAAAAAGCATGAATATCTTTTCCAATTAAATTACCTAAGGATTCATAAACTAATCTATGACGATCAATTAAAGATAGATTATTAAAAGATTTTGAAATTATCACTGCTTTAAAATGACCACCAGCATTTTGATTTTGTTTATGTCCAGCATGTTTATATGATTCATCTTCAATTTTGATATATTCAATATCAAGGTGATTTCTCAATAAATTTTCGATTTTTTCAAGTATTTTCACTTAAAGGAATGATTTTTAG
>CENX01179424.1_pt1 | contig 12141 bp, 8 predicted proteins | sample 361321 | NCBI WGS metagenome assembly CENX01 (sample SAMEA2619678, study PRJEB7988) | marine metagenome | isolation source: saline water (ENVO:00002010), including | reverse complement strand
CCAGGATCAACAACCGTCAAAAACAGGTTGAGAAGTGCGTTCGTACCTGACATTGTAATGCAAACATTGTCTTGATTTAATCCCGGTTCCAAATGGTGCCATGATTCTGCAATCTTTGAACGCAATGGAGGCAAACCGGCAGTTGTCGTATACTTGTTTCGCCCATCAACCATCGCTTGATGAAAAGCCTCTATGGCGATGGAGGGTGGTTGAAAGTCCGGTTCACCGAGTCCGAAACTGATGACATCATCACCAGCAAGATCAAACATTTTTCGAACGCCGGTTGGTTGAATGGCCAGTGCTCGCTGGCTGAAATCACCCACCATCATCACCGTCCGAACCGGTTTCGATGATGGCATCAAGAACGTCCTGTTCGGTCGTCGGAGGCACATATGTCGCATTTTTACTGTCATACTCGTCTCCATCTCCCCCAAGAAGAATAATCAAGGCAAGAACCAAAAGAGCTACAGCAAGTCCGGCCATAATGATTTCTTGGAAGCCAAACTCCTCTCCCTCAGGCTCTCCGACCCATGTACCCAGAACCGTTGTTGCAACCATCAGAGATTGAGTACCCTCTGTGTTTACGGCACGAACGTCAATGGTTCGGTTTCCTTCCATAAGTTTCGAGGTGTCAAGTGCGATGGTCCAATTAAATCGAGCAAATGGCCCAAGTGTTTCCGCACCCTCATCAAAGGTTGCAGACATCCACTCGCCACCATCAATTCGATATTCGACGGACATAACTGCTCCAACTTGACCCCACGCGAGCCCCGTTAGTGTTGCAATCCCATCGGAGGTGTTGGTCTCTGTGATGTGGACCTGTGTGGTGACATCGATTTCACCCGTCAACCCCTGACTCTTCAAATCAAAGGCCATAGTAACCGCGGCATAAGCGTCGACCATTCCCCAGCCAAAGTCACGGTTCCAAAACGGATCCACGTCTGGTGCTGAAGGGCCACCCTTTCGCTCAGCAGTTAATTTCAGAACTTCCTTGATTTCAGCCGTAGACAAATTCGAATTGGCTTCAATCATCATCGCCATGACACCTGAAACTGCGGGCGTGGCATACGATGTACCGGATCCTCGACCCGTGTAACCATTGCTGCTTGCGTCACCTCCGAGGAAATTGTTGCACCCTCCAGAGGAGACACATCCTTCAGCCTGAACAATGTTGGTTCCAGGTGCCGTCACCTCGGGCTTCAACTCATTGAGTGGATTACCGTCACCGTTGTCCCTTCGCGGACCTCGTGAAGAGTAACCTGCGATGGTGTCGTCTTCACGATCGATGGTATTCTGATCGTCGGTCGCTCCGACGGTTACAGAAAGATCAGAAGAGCCCATTCCTGACAACCCATCGTTTTCTGGACCGTCGTTACCAGCTGCAACGCTGACAACAACCCCTGCAATCATTGCCTCATCGAGAATTCGGCTGTGCATGTCAGAACCATCCGAGCCACCACCTTCGTGCGAAGTAATGCCCCAGGATAGGGAAATGATGTCAATTCCATATTCGTCTTCTTCAGCGCCTGCCCAAGCATCGTCTTTGTGATCGATGATCCATTGCAAGCCATTCATAGCCGACTCGTAAAATTCCTGAGAAAGAAGATAGTTCTCAAAAGGACCTGCTCCAGCATCCGTTCCGATTCGAACATCAACAAGTGCTGCGTCTGGTGCTGCACCGTAGAAATCGGTTTGCGCACCGCTGGCATCAATGCCGGTTGCAGCAGCCATCCCCATGCATGCAGTTCCGTGCTGGTTCCCATCATCTGGATCGTAGCTTCCATCCTCAACACGACCCCCTGCTAAAACGCATGTAGGATCGGTGTGAACAAAGCATACTGCATCGTAGCCAGCAACGAACTTCTCACTCAGTCCAGGGTGTTCGTTGTCAACACCCGTATCGACCATAGCGATCACAACACCATCACCGGTCACGCCCAAATCCCAGGCACCTGGATAGAGTGTTGAATTCCGAGCCTTGACTGCGGGCGTTTGAATGTCTCCGTAGAGGTGAATTTCTCCATAGCGCTCTACCATGACAACATCATCGAGTTGAGCCAGAATTTCAACCATTGATGTGTTGACAAGACCCAAGAGGACTGCATCAACGGACTCAATAATATCAACGACTTCCAAACCAAGTTCATTCAACGCTGCGATGTGTGCATCGCTAACTTCGACGCCATATGAAAGACCAATTCCAGTGGTGAAATGAGATTCCTGAAGAGAGTCATGCACCTTGTTTCGATCTTGATCGAGAGCAGATCGTTCCCACCACGGCCGATCATCAACGACCCATCCCCATCCCTCTTGTTCTGGAATGTCCATAGTTTGGCCATGAGGCATTATCTGAGCGTCGTTGTTCAGCCGAATGTAATCAGAGGGAGGAACAGTAAGTGAACCAACGAGAGGACCCATCAAGACCGTTAAACAAATTACTGCCCAAAGTCGACGTGTCTGCATAGTATCACCGAAACCAGTTCTTAGCATGAATATTCGGTTTTGTTGAGTGTTGGTGGGGGCAGAGGGATTTGAACCCCCCCTAGCGGGTTTCTTCTGACTTCAGCATTCGTGAAAAGGCTTCAGTTTTCGGTTCTCACGGGTCGGCGCTCCAATTGTTCATCAATTGTCAGCAAACCCACTTGTCGTCATCCCCGTGCAATTGGAGCCCGCGGTACTACCAAGCTATACTATACCCCCAGATGTTCAACTGAGTTCAGTTCTTGGCTTGTCGACGTGCACGCTTTCGGCGTCGCAATTTCTTCTTGCGCCACTTCCAACGTTGATTGCCAGTCTTTTTCCAAGCACGTGAGCCTCGCTTCATGGTGAACATTCTGCGGACTTGCAGCCATTATATGAGTGCATCGGGTGTATTTCCAACCAACCGAACAGCAAATCATTGATGCATTCAACTTGTTTCAAGCGAATTGCATCCGCTTGGAATCCGCATTCTTCGTTGCAAAATCAAGGAAATTGCTCCTGAGCTGGTCCATCCACTCCCAGAGGAGGTTCAGTCTCGTTCAATCATTAGCATTGTATGCATCTTTTTGTCCAGCAACATCTGCTTTTCGCAACTCTGCGAGTTGCTTCAAAGCCTCCATCTGAACCTGTGGATCATCCGAGTTGGCTGCAATCTTTTCAAGGACATCAATTGTTGATTGTGAAGCCTTTGAGTGTTGTTCCAAACGTTGTTGTTCTTGTTCGTTTTCGAGTTGCATTCGATCTTGCTTTCGTGCTTGAACTTGCTCAAACATTTCCATCGCTTTGTTCATTTTCTCAGCCTTTGCTTCTTGTGCAGGAGAGGCAAGATGCTTTTGACGTTCGGCTTCCAGTTTAGCCACTTCCACTGCTAATTCTGCATCCTTCAACATTTTGTTTCTTTCAGCATCAGCTTGTTGGTCTTTGATCTCTTGTTCTTGTTTGAACTTTTGAAGATCAAACTGTCCCGCCGCAAGAAGTCGATCCATCTCAAGTTGCATCTCTGCTTTTTCCTTGGCTAGAACGCCCGAGTAGGAGAGCTGAGCAGAAAGTTCGTGCTTTCGTTGTTCATTGGCAACAAAATTTTCGAGCTCGATAAGTTTCTTTGAGGACTCTGCGTTTTGTTCAATTTTTATTCGTTCGAGATCATGCTGATGCTGGAGTTGTTGCTCAGCGGCAGTTTTGCTCCAAGTAATGAATCCTCCCCGAAATAAAAGACCATGACTGTCCAATGTTCCGCGTAAGCGGCTCTTCAATGCGAACATTATATCGTCCGAAGACTCTGCAGTTCTCATTGTAGTAGAATCCAATTTACGGAGTTCTTCAAGCGCAGTAGCAATAGTCATCGGCGAAAGGAGTTCAACCAGGTGACTCGCTTGGACTGTCATGTTACCATTCGCTGGAAAGCTTATCAGACGAGGTGCGGTTTCTCTTGTAATCTCTACTTTCAGGGTGAGTAAGCAATTGATTTCATCACCTGAGTCTGAAACTCCTCGGACCTGAATCATAATCGAGTGGGGGCCAGTAAATGCAAACATGAATGATCGAACGGGGTTAGCACGCCCGAACAAAGACCCAAAGAATCCGATTTGAGGATTGACTTCCATATGGGTTTGAGAAACGGAACCGACGATTTTCCCATTTTCTAATACAACACAGACCTCATTGGGTTTGAGCGTTACTTCCGAATGACGTGGAACATCTGAGTCATTCATGTATTGAGCTATCACAGTAGGGTTTGTTCTCCATCTAAAATGCATAAGTTCACCTCTTTGTAAGTCCGTCAATAAACATATTTCGTTCAAGATACATGTTCCGGACCCTCGTAACTTTTTGATGCCAATTGGAAATTTCAACTTCAACTTGACCTTGATCTAGGCCAGGTCGTTGGTCAACAAGTTCATTCGCCATCCTCGTAGCCTCCACGAGACCTTGGAGGACTTCGTGGTCATGGGTAACCAACTTCCGAATTGCTTTGTTTTTCAATTTTCCAATAGCAGAATGTTGGGAAACGCTGTTGCTTGAAATCGAGAATTGAGCCTCTGAACGAAACAAACTCAAACTGTCGATCAAATTTTCAAGCATCGTTCTTGCGGCTCTGTGGCCATCACTATGAACCTCTTGTTGTATTTTTTCTGCGTGGCGAGTAATCATTTCACAGCGGCGTTGAATTTCAGACCGGATTGCCTCATCTGAATTCATAAATTTTCCTTTTTCGTAGCCAGAGTATGCGTTGACGATTGTTTTCAATGCCTCAAGGGCAAGGGTATAGGAACTGACGCTCATTAGTTATCATGCCTCGGAAAAATGTTGTCATTTATTGAGGTATCGTTAGACAGATTTGCTATCATTCGGCCTCAGTAATTGGAGAATGATCTTCCATCACAACAGAATCATTGGCAATTGTGTCTCCAACCCTACCTATGTTATGACCAACATGTCCGATATTATAAGTAACATCTGGCAATTTAAACTCCCTTGAAATCAAGAAAGTACTCATTGCAATGCCAAGTCGAGACATCGCTCGAACAGTCTCTTGTTGGCGAGAGCCCCATTGATAGAAGAAGACAGAATAATTTCCTGACTGAGTGTTGAAAGTTAGTATGTGCGGATTGCCCATCGTAAACAAGACTAGACCTAGTAATACAACAAAGAGAATGTCAATAATAAACCATGGAGCACTCCATGTTGAGGTAATCGGAGTGATGAATACAAATGATACAAATGTCAGAATAAACAGCAGCATGCGAATGTTGTGTAGACCCTCAAATCCTCTGTGTCTGAATCCTAAGACAGATTCTCTCATTATTGAAAATTCATGCCGCAACTCCCCTTTGCGATTCAATCTAATCACTTGAAACAAATTCTCACCAACCACGAGTGAAATCCTAGAACCAGGCTTTGACTGTTTCAAGATAAGTTCCTCCATACTCTTGTCTGTTTCTAATAAAATCTGCGTGACGCTGGTCTGCATGTAACCACCTGAGAGTCATGTTTTGAATGCTTTTTGGCATCAAGGCTTAGTTTGCGTCATTTTTGGGTTGACGGGAGTTGTTAGTTATTGGACTTCTCTTCAATTAGGTTATCTCCAATGCTATCGAGGATCGGGAATTTCAATTCCATCATGTTTGTTTTTTAGTTGATAATTCTTGAAAATCCAGTCGATGATACTCAACCAAAAATTTGGTTAACTCCAACCGATAGTACTACACATGGACGAACCCGTGTTCAGCCCTGATGGGAAGTGGATGTGGTCGGGAAGCGAATGGATTCCTGCACCTCCAGACCAAGGTTCGCAACAACTCAACATGCAGGATTCCGTCATTGGTGGAGACGTCGTCCACAATACGGTGGTCAACAACGATCCAGCTGCTGTGACGACGGCTGTGATTGCCGCACTGCAGCAAATGGGCATGGTCAATCCGACACCTGCTACTCCTACAGCACCTCCACCTGCACCCGAGGTCGTATTGCCGGCCGCGTTCAATGTTGGCGACCACGTCGAGTATCATAGCCCGACCAACGCTCGCTGGTTGGATCGCTGTAAGGTCGTAGGAATCAACGATGACGGAACCTACAGAATCGAAGTTCCCTACCAAGATTCTGTCGTGCAAACGAAACATGCTGTTGTCATTGGTTCAGCCCCTGGAACCATACGTCCTGCGAGTCCCCCGTTCAAGGCTGGAGACCGTGTGCTTGTCGATTGGAAACGATACGGCCATTACTATCCGGGTCGAATCGCTTTGGAGCATGAGAATCACACCTTCTTGATTCACTTTGACGACGGAGATGTCGAAGACAACGTGGAATGGATTCGTATCGAGCCGTTGGATGAAGATTCTGTCGAGGTTCAGGCGTACGTTGAAAACGTTATGAACGAAGAACAAGAGTTGGTTGACGCCTTCAGGGTTTTTGACAACGACAACACGGGAACGATTTCTGCCCGTGAATATCTTCGAATCCTTAGCGAACTTGGTGATAATCCTCTGCCCGTTGATGATGTACTGCAAGAGTTTGTTGAACTCGGGATTGAATTGGATTCCGAAATTGATTACCGTGCACTTGCAAAATTCATGGTTGCTTCAGAGCAGGACGAACCCAGCCAACAAACCAAGCAGGAAGTGGTCATACACGATGCGGCCATTGAGGGGGATAGGCTGTCCGGATATGCCTACAATCATCCAACACTCGGCGAGGGTCGAATCAATTCATCAACCATTGTTGCTGTCACATACGACGAGCGAGCCACAGCAAGGGTTGAGACCCAAAACACCGTTTATGTTGTTGGGCCAACCGGTTGGAAAGAAACACCACCCAATCATCCATTCAACGATGCAGACAATCAATTCTACACGGTCCAGGGCGCAGGTACAGCCAAATGCAACGGTACGTATCTCCCCTCCACCGAGTTTGACGGCGTTCCAAGCTACATCAACGGAGACGTTCTCCTTCTCCGGTGGAGAATGGGTAACGGAGACCAGTGGTGGTATCTGGCGAACCGCAACAGTCTGGACAGGAAACGAGGAGACTATTACCGGGTTAAATCATCATCTGACACCCCCCCAAGCACGGGCTGGACAACCGACGATCAAACCGAAGGTGAGGCGCCCTATCCGTCTGTGGAACACAATGGAAACCCATCGCCAAATAACGCATTCAGCGTTGGACAGCACGTGAAGATTGAATGGAATGGCCAGTGGTGGGACGGTCAGATTTTGGAAGTGGCCGCCGATCAGTATCACATTACCTACACCGATTATTCCTCAGATTGGGACGAATGGGTCGGTGTTTCAAGACTAAAATCCAATTGATGGATGGCGGACGTACCAGTCTCCGCTCCCCAAACCCACGTAGCTCAACTTGAAGCAACCATCAGGTCGGCTCACGCCTTGCTCCAAGCAGGACTCATCGAGGAGGCAACCAGCCTCCTCTCCGCCTTTTCGCCCGAAGTTCAACCGAAGATTGACCGAGCGTTGACCGAAGTTCGGTCGAAGGTTGACCGAACATTGCCCAATGCAGAGAGGTGGTGATGTTTTGGCCAAGTTCGCATCGCTCCAAATCATAACGAACGCCAGCAAAGTGACGGTCAAATCAGGGAAATTTCGCCGTAGCATGCACGTTGCGGAATGGTCTGCGATGGTCAGTCAATCCATGGCCACCATGGTTCCACTGAATCCGAAGGCGACCCGACCATCCTCACAGATCTACCTCGTGAGAGGGCTCGGATTTCGATTGAAGGCGTGGGAAGGAATGCCGGATTGTTTGTTGCTGATTCAGCAACCACGACCACTTCCTGCACCGGTGGTTCCGCCAAATCAACCACCTCCTCCAATGTTTCTGAATTTAGGGAATGTACGGTTTGACCAGGTACTGCACTCCGTTGAGCAAAACGTGCTCAGGGACGAGGGTGACGAAGTAAGCATCATCGCCAAAGCAGGTGAAGAGGCCTATTTGACAGCGATGCGATTCGTCCAACGCAACATCCTCCATCAAGAGATTTCGAGGCACATTCCACAGGATGTGAAGATTGCCGTCGCCTTACGAGATCGGGGCCGCTGCACTCACATCGACCACTTCAGGCAACGATGCACAGCCACAACGAGACTGCAATACGACCACCGTTTCATTCCCTTCTCTTTGGGAGGGCCGCAACGCATTTGGAACCTTACGCTGTATTGCGAAACCCACAATCAGGCGAAAAGCGACCAAGTGGATTTCGCCAAAGCGCTGGTTGAATTCTTTGGAGGATTGCTACCATGAGCAGAAACAGAAACGACGAACTGCCCGATGACCTAATCGACAAACTGAAGCTCCTCAACGAGCAACCCGATGACTACGACGCAGACACAAGACCACTGGTTCCGTTGAACGAGGACGACATCGGTACGTTCCGCCCACCTGAACCAGCATCGCGAGTTGGCATTCGAGATTCTTCATACCTCAACTATCGTGCTTGGGGATACATCAGCGATGATGAACGGATTCTGCTGTCAGATGAAGGGGAAGTCTACCTCAAAATTGATGAAGAAACATTTGGTACCAGCGACGCTATCAGGATGATGTTCAATATCGCGTTTGAAGTATCCCAATCCTTTCACAAAAGGGCAACGAACATCGAAATTGCTCTGAAAAAACTCGTACGACGTTCGGTTCGAGAGAGTGTCATCCGTCGCTTGATTGGATGGATGAGATCTGGCCGATTCCGTTGAGTATGCTCATAAACTCAATTTGGTCGACTCCAAACAGGAGATCCCCAGAATCCATTTGGGCCAACAAGTTCAATGCGGAACAGTTCAACGACGCCTTTGGTGAGATGGTGGCATCAAAGCTTGATTTCCGTGGAAATGCAAAGTTTTGGGTGAATTGGGCCGTGAGAAATCAAGAAAATCCCGAAATGTATCCACTAATTCCAAACCAGGATATCGAAGAATCTCAACCGCATGAAGACACCTACCAAGGATTGTACAAAGTGATTCCCCTCAAGGTTGAAACAAGGATTCCCAGATTGCCCTGGGGCAGTCAGAAGGCTTTGATCATCAATCTGGAATCTTCAATTGAACTGTCAAAAGCGCAAGAAGAGGCATACACAATTCAACAACTGATGGAATCAAGAGGCATTGACACAACAGTTGTTTGTGCACGTGAAGATGAAGATCCAAAAAATCTCAGATCCATCCTTGCATCCAATCATTGGGACATCATTCACTTCTGTGGCCACATGAGCGTCGAAGACGGGCATTATATTGGTCACTCAGGGGGACTAACAGCAACAGAATTTGTTGCTTCATGTTGCCGTGCTGGACCTCCACGACTTGTCATCCTCAATGCTTGCAAAAGTGGAGATACTTCGGTTGAAACTGACATTTCCGGGATAAGTGGACCTATAGCAGAACAATTCTGCATACGAGGCGTTGACGCCGTGGTTGCTACACGTTGGGAGATTTGGGACGTGGCAGCCAGAGATTTCAGCATCGGTTTCTGGACGCATGTGACTCAGGCCATACCTCAAATCTCCACCGAAAAAGCATATTCCATTGATGTGCGTTCAGCGGTTCTTTTTGCAAGAAAGGGGTTGAAATCACTTCACCCAAATCGTGATGCATGTTGGTTGGCGTATGCACTTTTTGAATCGAGAAGGGACGGATGCATCATACCATCTCAAAACATTGTAATCCCCGGTGTTATGCCAGGTGAATTCCACCCACCATTCATCGATATTCATAATCATACCATGATTTGTGAACATCTCTCGCCTGGTTCTGCTGGCCTCTACATCATGTCAGCACCCGCTTGCACTGGAAAAACCTCAATCAGTAAGCTCGCTCTTCAAACTCTTGGTTTCGACACCGAATTGATTGAAATTTGCTATCAATCAGCACGACATGACCCCCTCCTAAAGACAGTAGAGACCATCAAAGACCAACTGGAGAGAATTGACCAAGCACCGCTCTTACCATTGATTATCGACGATGCGGAGGTGCTGATTAATCACTTTGGGACTGGTATTTTTGAAACATTACTGCAAATCTCGAGAGTTGTTCCCCTACTCCTCATAACCAGAGAGAGGCAAGAACATATGGGGCTGTATATGTTTCCTTTCGAGAAATTTGGTTTGAACCCTGATGAATTGATTCATCTAAAACCACATACCATGACTCCGGTTAGTTTAGCAGGTTACATGGATACTCATTTTGGTGTTCAACTTGGCATGGAAGAAGCTCTGAACCTTTGTGTGCGCATGAACAGCACATTCTTTGGGATGCCAAAATTTGTTGACTCTTTTGTCAACTCAAACACCAATCTGGACCTGCTCGAGTGTCCCAGAGATGCCCCGCTGTTGAATCGATTATCAACCATTTCAGATGAAGAAATCCTTGCCATACAGATGATTTCTGAACTTGAAACACCGATTGCGTGCAAACTCCGATGCATGGTTGCTTGGGATAAACTGGCCAAGGAAGGTGTTGTTCAAACCCAAAGCGGTGTTTTTGAAACACTATGCTCGCTTGACATCCTGCAAGATTGGTTTGATTCAGATGAAATCCCCAGCGAAGATGAATTTCACGACGTCCTGGAAAAAATTCCAGCATTCCTGAGAGACATCACAATCCCCGATGAGGATATGCAAGCTCTGATCGACTTAGACGACCCAAACAACCCTGCGCTACCAAAGCACCCTATCTTCACAAAACTGTTCACTGCCTTCACAATCAACACCTACGTTGCAGAAGAGGTGAAGCGTTGGGAGAAACACAAAGATCTTGCTTTAGCAATGCGCTTTGCAATGAACGCCCTCTTAGCCATCGATCCAACAGGTCAAATGCCCTACCTTTCCGACGGGTACGATAACTCTGAGATGGAAATCAGAATTAACCAGCCCATTGAGAATGAAGAGCGAAAGTTCACTGGCCAATACTTACTCTCAATCCTTCGGGCAGGAACCAATCAAAAAACCAACGTCCTGGATAATGAATTGAAAATATGGTTCAAAAACCCCAAGAAAATGATGGACTCAATCGAAGAAATACCAGATCAAATCTTGTTTGAATTGAGATGCAGGATTCCAAGCCTCTCAATATCAACTTGCAAATTCCTTGGTGAATTTATCATCGCACACATGGACAAATTCCAAACATCCAATCCAGCCAAAGCGGCCCTCATCTATCAATTATGGTTGAAAGGGTCATATCTTAGCATGGATGAATTCTGGAAAACAGATAAATGGAATCGACTCAAAGAGGAGGCAAAAAATACGTTTCTCAAAAATGACCCAGAACTTGAAAACATTTGGAGAATGAAAGAAATTAATTACCAAGCCCAGCATTTACTGATGTTTGAATCACATGCCCAACGAGAAATCGCCCTTTTAATCGCTTCAAAAGAGGCACTCTCAATCGAATCAGAGTCAAGACATGAATTGATGCTCTTGCATTACGATTTTGGTCAAATTCTTCTTCGACACATACTTTTCTTGAGTAAGGACTACACATACACTGCATTCTGCTGTCATGTGGAAAAATTAGGTGAACAGTTTTCTCAACCCCCATCCAAGTTGTTTGACGACAGTGGCAGAATACCAGACTTCGAGCGATATTTCCAATTCTTCCGCCTCTGCCAACTTCTTATTCAACAACGAGCGGGGTTAGAAGAAGAGAGTGACGCCAAAACTGAACTGTCATGGATTCGAGACCTAATGGAGACGGCAGTGCAAATGGGCCAAATGAAAAAGAATCCAGACCTCAGAAAAGCTTTGATGTCCGAAGCCGCAAGTCGAAGCATTGCACTCCATCGACGAAATGACATCGCTTGGACAGATCTTGAACTGAGAATTCGTGCGAGACAATTACGGGAATTGAGGGATCGTGTTTGGAAAGACATTGAATCCCCTCCTAAGTGGATAACAGAAGAACTCGCACCTCATTTGGTCCGTTCCTTTGACCAAAGTTTTCCTTTGCCACCTTTCATGAGAGAAAAAATCCCAAAACACCTCTGGAAACAAATACCAGAGGATAAGTGGATTCAAACGATTGACAACGCGTTCGAACAGGTAACTGGCACTACGGGTCACGAGATGTTGAACTTCACTCACATTCTCCGGCATGATTCTGCCACAGATCAGTTCAAGTCTGGGAGCGGGGACCATAAACGATAGACTGGTCGATG
>CENX01003183.1_pt1 | contig 12157 bp, 12 predicted proteins | sample 361321 | NCBI WGS metagenome assembly CENX01 (sample SAMEA2619678, study PRJEB7988) | marine metagenome | isolation source: saline water (ENVO:00002010), including | reverse complement strand
AAACAGCTTACAAGAATTTATGGTATTTCTTTCCCAAAACAGAAGCTCTTAAAAGAGTACTTGTATAATATTGAGCAAGCTAAACTTAGAGATCATAGAAAAATTGGAAAAAATCTAAAACTTTTTTCATTCTCCAATAAGGTTGGTCTGGGATTACCATTATGGCTTCCTAAAGGAGTTGAATTAAGGGAAAGACTTGAAGGTTTTTTAAAAAAAGCACAAAAAAAAGCTGGTTATGAAATGGTAATTACTCCACATATCGGAAATAAGGATCTTTATGTCACATCGGGTCATTATGAGAAATATGGTGATGATAGTTTTCAACCAATAAAGACTCCTAAAGAAAATGAGGAGTTTTATCTAAAACCTATGAATTGCCCCCATCATTGTGAAATTTATAATTCTCAAAAATTTAGTTATAAAGATTTACCTGTAAGATATGCAGAATTTGGAACTGTATACAGATATGAGCAAAGTGGCGAACTCCATGGATTAACAAGAGTAAGAGGATTTACACAAGATGATGCGCATATATTCTGTTCGGAAGACCAGTTAGACAGTGAATTTAAGAATGTTATAGATTTAACGCTTCATGTATTTGAGTCTTTAGAATTAAGTGATTTCAGTGCTCAAATATCGATTAGAGATCCAAAAAATATGGAAAAATATATTGGAGATGTAAAAGCTTGGGAAAAATCTGAAAAAGCTATTATTAAGGCTGTTCAAGATAAAAATCTTGATTATAAAATTGAAGAGGGAGAAGCAGCATTTTATGGTCCAAAGCTAGATTTTATGGTAAAAGATGCTATAGGAAGAAAATGGCAGCTTGGAACCATTCAAGTGGACTACAATTTACCTGTTAGATTTGATTTGACTTATATTGATAGAAATAATGAATCCAAAAGACCGGTGATGATTCATCGTGCACCTTTTGGAAGTCTTGAAAGATTCATAGCTATTTTACTTGAAAATACTGCTGGAAATTTGCCACTATGGTTAACACCTAACCAATTTATTATTCTTCCAATCAGTGAAAAGTATGAAAAATACTGTGAAAATGTTTTAAATTTGTTAGAAAATGACGAAATTCGCGGCCTGATTGATAACAGAAGTGAGACAATTGGAAGAAAAATCAGAGATGCTGAAGTCGAAAAAATACCTTATATGTTGGTAATAGGGGAAAAAGAATCTGAACAGAAAGTCATTTCTGTGAGAAGTCATGGCGGAAATGATTATGGTAAAATGAAAGTTGAAGATTTTGTTAAAATCATAGTGGAAAAAACAAAAATTTAAGTTTAATAAAAACAATTAATTATAGCTATAAGAAGAACAGGTAGAGGTAGAAGACCATGGAGAGTCATAAAAACTAATCCACATCAAATTAACGGTGAAATTACTGCATCTGAAGTTAGATTAGTTGGAGATAATGTTGAGATTGGTGTTTATCCAATTCAGAAGGCATTAGAAAAGTCAAATTATCTTGAGTTGGATTTGGTTCAAATTTCCCCTAATGCTGTTCCACCTGTTTGTAAAATAATGGACTACAAGAAGTTCCTTTACGAACAGAAAAAAAGAGAAAAACAACTTAAATCTAAAGCAACCAAGGTAGTTGTAAAAGAAATTAGGTTTGGACCTCAAACAGATGAACATGATTATGCGTTTAAAAAGAAACATGCTGAAAAATTTTTAAGAGACGGTGCAAAACTAAAAGCCTTTGTTTTTTTTAAGGGAAGATCAATCATTTATAAAGACCAAGGTGAAATATTATTATTAAAACTAGCTCAAGAGCTAGAGGAGTTAGGGAAGGTTGAACAGCTTCCAAAACTAGAAAGTAAAAAAATGATAATGATAATGTCACCAAAAAAAAGTAAATAATTATGCCAAAAATGAAAACTAAATCCAGTGCAAAGAAAAGATTCAAAGTAACTGGTACAGGAAAAATTAAAAGAAAGCATGCTTTCAAAAATCATATTCTGACAAAAAAATCAAAAAAGAGAAAATTAGCACTAACTCATTCAGGTTTAGTTCATGACAGTGATATGAATAGTGTTAAACAACAATTAAGATTAAAATAATTCGGGAGAATTTGTCCCATAAATCTAGGTAAATAAAGAGTAAATATTTTACCACCTAATTTAAAATTATAAATTATGCCAAGATCAGTAAATTCAGTTGCTAAAAGAGCAAGGAGAAAAAAAGTTTTAAAACAAGCCAAAGGTTATTTTGGAAGAAGAAAAAATGTATGGACAATTGCAAAAAATGCAGTTGAAAAAGGGTTACAATATGCCTATAGAGATAGAAGAACTAAAAAGAGAAACTTTAGGGCATTGTGGATCATGAGAATCAACGCAGCAGCAAGACTTCACGGAATGACATACTCACAGCTAATAAATAAACTAAAGTCAAACAAAATTGAAATAAATAGAAAGGTTTTAGCGGACTTGGCTGTAAACAATCCTGATGGATTTAAAGCTATTGTTGAAAAAGTAAAATAAATTCTTAGAAGGGCAAATCACTTTCGTCATTGGAATCATTAGCATTCCCAAGATCAGACTTAAATGTATCATCATTTGCAGCAGCGTTCATTTTAGAATGAAACTCATATGGTGAATCATACTGCTCAATATCCTCAAACTTACCAAGAGTTGGGATAAATCTAAGTCTAATGTTGTCCAATCCTCCGTTCCTGTGTTTTGATACAATAAATTCAGCTTCACCTTCAGTAGATGATCTTTCATTATCATCCCAAGTATCAATTTTATAATACTCAGGTCTATATATAAATGATACAATATCAGCATCTTGCTCAATTGCTCCTGATTCTCTTAAATCCGACAACAATGGTCTTTTAGATGTTCTTCCTTCAACCATTCTTGATAGCTGTGAAAGTGCAATCACCGGGATACTCAGCTCTTTTGCCAATGCTTTAAGATTTCTGGAAATTGTGGAAATCTCCTGTTCTCTGTTACCAGTTTTTATATTTCCTCCTGTTGTCATCAGCTGCAAATAATCAACAACAATTATTTTTACACCTTTTTGAGAGACCATTCTTCTTGCTTTAGCTCTCAGATCAAAAATTGAAAGGGATGGGGTGTCATCGATAAAAAGTGGTGCATTTTCTAAATCTTTAACTCTGATATTTAGCTGTTCCCACTCATGCTTTTCAAGTTTTCCAGTCCTAAGTTTATTGGAGTCTAGTCCTGTTTCAGATGATATCATCCTAGTTATAAGTTGAATTGATGACATTTCCAAAGAAAAAAATGCAAGCGGCACTTTATTGGTTATAGCAATGTTACTTGCCATGGAAAGAGACAATGCGGTCTTACCCATTCCTGGTCTACCAGCAATTATAACGAGATCACTTTCTTGCCATCCTGCAGTAAGTTTATCAATATTTTTAAATCCAGAGGTAATCCCGCTTAATCCTTTTTTATTTGAAATGGCCTCAATCTTAGATTTTGCTTGAATTACAAGATTTTGTGCTGATTCTGATGATTTTTTAATGTTACCTTGGGTTATATCATAAAGTTTGGATTCAGCATCATCCAATAAATCAAAGACATCCATTGATTCATCATATGAATCAGATATTATTTCATTTGAGATTTTAATAAGACTTCTTTGAATAAACTTTTGCAGAATTATTCTAGCATGAAATTCTATATGCGCTGATGAGGAAACTTTTTGAGTTAATGATATTAAATAAAAGTCTCCGCCTATTTTTTCATGATTATTGTCTTTTTTTAATTGATTTGAGACCGTTAATAAATCAATTGGTTCGCTTTTTTGAAATAATGTAAAAATTGATTGGAATATCAATTGGTGAGTTTCTTTATAAAAGGCCTCAGGTGTCAATATATCAATTACCTCATCAACCCCCTTTTTATCAATCATCATTGCACCAATAACAACTTCTTCAAGATCAATTGCCTGTGGAGGTAATTTTCCTTTTTCTAAGTTAATTATCGAACTCTTATTTAAATTTATATCTCTGTATGGTGCTGGTTGTTTCATAATTAACTAATGTAATTAAATAAGATATATAATTAAAAAATATATTTTTTAATTAATCAACATTAAATATGTTAATAAGTATTTTTTATTGTTGATAGGCCTAAATTAGGTAGAATAAATTCCCATATTTGAGTATTTTTCCATCCTTTGTTCAATTAGTTTTTTTGGTGATAAATTTTTTAACACTTCGAATGAATTTAGGATATTTGATTTAACTATTTCAAAAATCTTATCTTTATCTCTGTGTGCACCACCAAGTGGCTCCTTTATTACCTTATCTACCAGTTTCATTTTTTTCATGTCCTTTGCAGTAAGTTTTAGTGATGACGCTGCTACTTCTTTATATTCCCAACTCCTCCAAAGAATTGAGGAGCAAGACTCTGGTGATATTACTGAATACCAGGTATTTTCTAACATTAAAACCCTATCACCAACTCCAATACCTAATGCACCACCCGAGGCACCTTCCCCAATTATAACTGTTATTATTGGTACAGCCAATCTGGTCATTTCTATAATGTTTTTAGCAATTGCTTCTCCTTGACCTCTTTCCTCTGCCTCTAATCCAGGGTAAGCTCCGGGTGTATCAATAAGTGTAACCACAGGAATATTGAACTTTTCGGCCATCTTCATTAATCTCAAAGCCTTTCTATATCCTTCAGGGTTTGCCATACCGAAATTTCTATATTGCCTATCCTTAGTGTTGTGACCTTTTTGCTGACCAATAAACATGAAGGTTTGATCATCAATTTTACCTAGACCCCCAACCATTGCTTTATCATCTCTGAAGTTTCTATCCCCATGAAGCTCTAAAAATGTTTGACCAAAAATATTATTAATATAATCAAGAGTATATGGCCTATCTGGATGTCTTGAAATTTGCACCTTTTGCCATGGTGTCAAATTGTTGTAAATATCTTTTATAGTTTCATTTAGTTTTGAACGTATTTTATCACTAGTTTCGGAAACATCAATATCTGACTTCTCACCAAGTTCAAGACACTCTTTTAACTGTATATCCAATAGTTTAATTGGTTCTTCAAAATCAAGATAATTCATGAAAAATATTTGATATAAATATAAAAAAGTTACTAATTATATTCTTTATTATTTCTTTTTTTTATATACATATTGCATATTACTGAGAATAAAATTAAAAAAAGACCAATGTAAAATGAAAAGCTCATTTTTTCTTTATTACCAAAAAACATTATCGCCATAATTATCGCATATACGGGCTCTAGGTTGTACGTCAAAACAACCGAATATGGTGAAATAAATTTAAGTAAATATACCGATGCCATAAATGCATATGCGGTACAAATACTTCCCAATAAAAAAATATAAAAATAATTAATCGAAAATATATCATCAATTAGTAACAATTTCAAATCATTATTTAATAAGAGGAAAATTGTAATAAAAAACATTCCTGAAAGAAATTCGTAAAATGATATTGAAATAGCGCTATTTGATTTTATCATTAATCCATTAAATACTGAAAAAAGAGAAGCAAAAAATGCTGAAAATAATCCAAGAATTATCCCAGTCATATACTGAAACTCAGCATTAAATATTAAATAAACCCCCGCCACAACAATAAAACCCAAAATTACCTCATAAAAAATCAGCTTTCTTTTAAATAGATAAGGTTCAATAAATGATGTAAAAAAAGCTGCTGTGGAGAACATTGCTAATGTTACCGAAATATTAGATTGTTCGATAGCTTCAAAAAATGTAAACCAATGTAAAGCAATTATTAACCCTAAAAAAGAGTATTTAAAAAATAGTTTTATGTCAATTCTAAAGCTCTTTTTACGAAAAAGCATGTACAATCCTAACAAAATTGAACCTATAAACATTCTATGCCAAACTATAACCTCGGAAGAATTAATTATTAGTTCACCAAGAATAGCGGTAAAACCTGCAATGAATACCAGAAAATGCAGATGGATAAAGTGCTTAAAGTTATTTTTTTGCATTATAAAAAAGATATACTGATAAAATTCCAAATAAAATATTTGGAAGCCATACAGCAATTGAAGGAGATAAATCAGATTGTTGTGCTAGGACACCAAAAATTTTATCAAAAAATACATAAACCATTGCAACACATATTCCAAAAGCTAAATTAACCCCCGTACCTCCTCTTCTTTTTTCAGCAGAGACTGAAAATCCTATTAACGTTAAAATAAAAATCGAAAATGGGATACTCCATTTTTTATATTTCACAACTAGGTATCTGTCAATATTTGTTGAACCTCTGCTTTTTTCTGTCTCTATAAAATTGATAAGCTCATCATAATTAAGTGATTCAGCCACATAATTTAATGGAGTTAAATCACTAACATCAAAAGAAAAGATTGTATCAAAAGTCCTTCTATTTTGTAAAATGTCAATTGAGTCAGTAACTGTTCGTTTACTGTAGTTATTTAAGCGAAACTTCTTTATATCGGTAATATATCTAATACTGGTTGAACTAATTTTAAAATTCAACTTTTCACCTCTAAAGTTTTCTAAGGTGAAATTAGTTCCAACATTATTATTTTGATTAAACTGAGTTAAAAAAATATATTCATTTTCATTTATCTTTCTAAAAATATTTTTATTATCGACAGCTTTCCTATTTCCTTTTAAATACTTGTAGGAAAAGTCATTATATTTTTTTGTTGATTCAGGAACAACAAACATCCCTGTTAATAGTGAAAAAACAGCAATAATTAATGATCCTAACATGTAGGGCTGAAGAATTCTTCTTACGGAAACACCTGATGAATACAAAGCAATAATCTCAGAATTTGAAGATAATTTTGATGTGAACCAAGTTATAGCAAGAAATAAAAACAGAGGAAGTAAGCTGGAAGAAAAATAAATACTGAAATTATAGTAATGATCAAGAATTTCGTTAAGTGGAACCTGCTTAGCTAACAGCTTATCAATATTATCAGCCAGGTTTACAACTATTGCTATTGGAACAAACAATGCTTGAATTAACACATAGGTTAATAAAAACTTTTTTAATATGTAACTATCAATTTTATTCAATTATAATCTGTTGTTTAATTTTTTTACCATTTTATCTTTCCAATTTAAAAAATCTCCTTCAATTATTTTTTTTCTTGCTTCACTCATTAAAAAACAATAGAAACCCAAATTATGTATTGACGCAATTTGTCTTCCCAACATTTCATTTACCGAAAATAAATGTCTCAAATAAGATTTTGAATATGTTTTATCAACCCATGTTTTACCATTATCATCCAATAATGAATAATCAAACTCCCATTTCTTGTTCTTTATATTTATTATGCCTTCAGAAGTAAACAACATACCATTTCTTCCATTCCTTGTTGGCATTACACAGTCAAACATATCGATTCCTAAAGCAATATTCTCAAGTAAATTAACCGGAGTTCCTACACCCATTAAATACCTTGGTTTATCTTCAGGTAGAATATCACAAACAACAGAACTCATTTCATACATTTCATCATGTGGTTCTCCAACAGAGAGACCGCCAATCGCATTTCCAAAGCAATTTTTTGATGAAATATAATCAGCTGAAGTTTTTCTTAATTCCTTATATATACTTCCTTGAACAATCGGGAAAAACATTTGTTTGTAGTTATATTTGGTCGGAGTGTTATTAAACCTACTTATACACCTATCAAGCCAACTATGGGTAAGATTCATAGAGTTTTTTGCATAACCATAATCACATGGATATGGAGGGCATTCATCAAAAGCCATTATTATATCAGCTCCAATAGATTTTTGAATATCAATTGCTTCTTCAGGTGAAAAAAAATGTTTACTACCGTCAATATGACTTTTAAACTGAACACCTTCCTCTGTTATCTTCCTGTTTGAAGCTAAAGAATATACCTGATAACCTCCAGAATCTGTTAAAATATTTTTTTTCCAATTTATAAATTTATGTATACCCCCTGCTTTTTCAATAATTTCAATACCAGGTCTTAAATAAAGATGATATGTATTACCTAATATGATATCAGCTTTTATCTCATCTTCAAGCTCTTTTTGGTGAACTCCTTTAACCGTTCCTTGTGTACCAACAGGCATAAAAACAGGTGTATTAATTTCACCATGAATGGTTTTGATTTTACAGGCTCTTGCTTTTGTTAAACTATCCTTATGTTCTAATTCAAAAGTCGGATTCATATATTGACAAATATAATTAAGTTAGTCTCACAAAAGATTCATGTTACTAAAAAAGTCTAATTGTTAATAAATGCATATTAAATAATTTTATTAATGAAACACATTAAATTAAATTGCCAACTCATAGATATTCACAATGTCTGACATAAAAACTCTTGAAAAAATAGCTGTTCAAACCAGAAGAGATATTCTTAGAATGGTTCATAAAGTTAACTCTGGTCATCCTGGTGGCTCTCTTGGTTGCACAGAGTTTATGGTTACTCTATTCAATTCTGAAATGAAAAGAAATAAAAACTTTTCTATGGATGGTATTGATGAAGATATATTTTTTTTGAGTAACGGTCATATATCTCCAGTATTTTACAGTGTTTTAGCTAGATGTGGATACTTTGATGTAAATGAACTTAACACATTTAGATTAATTAATTCAAGACTTCAAGGGCATCCTACAACACACGAAGGTCTTCCAGGAGTGAGAATTGCCTCAGGTTCATTAGGTCAAGGTTTGTCAGTAGCAATTGGTGCTGCATTATCAAAAAAATTAAATCATGATAATAATTTGGTTTATTGCCTGATGGGCGATGGCGAATTACAAGAAGGGCAAAACTGGGAAGCTATAATGTTTGCATCTTCCAATAAGGTTGATAATATTATTGCCACTGTTGATTTAAACGGACAACAAATTGATGGTTCTACAAATGATGTATTAAACTTAGGAGATATCAAAAATAAGTTTACCGCTTTTGGCTGGGAAGTAATTGAATGTGTTGATGGAAATAATATTTGTGAAATTAAGGACAAACTAGAATCAGCTAAAATGAAATGTTTTAATGGCAAACCCATATGTATTTTGTTAAAGACAGTTATGGGTAATGGAGTTGATTTCATGATGCATACTCATGAATGGCATGGAAAAGCTCCAAATGATGAACAATTGAAAATAGGTCTAAGTCAAAATGAGGAAACACTTGGCGACTACTAATATGAAAGAGTACACTTACATAGAAAAAAAAGATACAAGAAGTGGTTTTGGCGATGGTCTTACTGAACTAGGGCAAAAAAATAAAAATGTAGTGGCTTTATGTGCTGACTTGACCGGTTCTCTTAAAATGAATGAGTTCAAAAATAATCATCCCGATAGGTTTTTTCAGGTAGGGATAGCTGAAGCTAATATGATGGGCATAGCCGCAGGTCTAACAATTGGTGGAAAAATTCCTTTCACAGGAACTTTTGCTAATTTTTCAACTGGAAGAGTTTATGACCAGATAAGGCAATCAATAGCATATTCTAGTAAAAATGTAAAAATTTGTGCATCACATGCTGGAATAACTCTAGGTGAAGATGGTGCAACACATCAAATTCTTGAAGATATAGGTATGATGAAAATGCTTCCAGGCATGACCGTAATAAATACATGTGATTACAACCAAACAAAAGCTGCTACAATTGCTATTGCTGATCATAAAGGACCAGTTTATTTAAGGTTTGGTAGACCAAAAGTTCCAGTTTTTACCGATTCAACTCAAAAGTTTGAAATAGGAAAAGGAATTAAATTGATCGACGGATCAGATGTAACTATAGCTGCAACAGGTCATCTTGTTTGGGAATCTTTAGAAGCTGCTAAAATTTTAAATAAATACGGAATTGATGTTGAAGTAATTAATATTCACACTATTAAACCTTTAGACGAAACAATAATCCTAGAATCAGTTGAAAAAACCAGATGTATTGTTTCAGCTGAAGAACACAATTTTCTTGGTGGTCTAGGAGAAAGTATTTCTAGAGTATTATCAAAAAATTTTCCCTTACCCCAAGAATTTGTTGCTACAAAAGATACTTTTGGTGAGTCTGGAACACCAGCTCAATTAATGGAGAAATATGGATTGAACGCTAGTTCAATTGTAGAAAAGGCTAAAAAAGTTATTTCTAGGAAAGAGTCTTAGTCGTCCCTTGATGCTGTATCATCTGGATCTAGATAGTTGGGAATTCCATCTCCGTCTGTGTCATCATTTGTTGGGTCTCCATCTCCAATGTCATTTGTTGGGTCTCCATCTCCATCTCTATCAACTGTTAAATCAGAGTCGGGTTCTAAATCCTCGTCAATTGTCAAAGTTCCATCATTATCATCATCAGAATCAACAAAATCAGCAAAAGTGTCATCATCTGAGTTATCATTAGTAAGATCATAATCTCCATTAATATCCTCTAAATTAGACGGTACATTATCAAAATCGTGATCATTTACTTCTGATTGAAATACTTTGAACTTAAAAATTAAATTAGAGTATACAGGAACAGATCCTGCGGCAGCAGAATAATATCCCAACCCTGAAGGCAAAAACATTATACCAATTCCAGGATTATTATATGTTACAGTTCCATCAGAATTTATGTCAAAATTCTCAGCGTTGTTAAACTCAGGTAAAACCCTTCCCCAACCAGCAATAGTTGACGTTAAATCAAAATCAACAGGTGTTATAGAACTGTCAAAAATAGTGTCATCCATTAAACTTCCTTCATATGATACCCTGACTTTATCGGAAAAATTAGGTGAATTATCTGAACCACCTTGATTGATTTTTAAAATATAATATTCATATTCAACATCGAAATATGTGGTTGTTAATGTTTCAACTAAATCTATAAGTAATGTGTTTTGGTTTGGATCAGGAAGTTCTCCATCTTCTGGTAATATATTAATTTCAATGTCATTAAAAGAAATTATTGAATTATTTGTCAATAGGGACTCGTCAACATAATGTGACTGAAAAAAACTAACTAGAGAGTCATTGTCAATAACCTGCTGTTCAGTTCGATCGGCTTCTGGAATTTCTACAATATTATCATCATCATCACCACATGAAAGAATAATAAATAATAATACAATTAATGTGATATATGTTTTTAGATTCATAGATTAATATAACTTTGTCAGCAAAAATACAATTATAAAGGATAAATTTAATTTATTTAACAATCTTTTATGGACAAGAAAAAAATTTTAGACTATAAGTCTATCACAAAAAAAATACGAAGGATTTCTCTTCAAATAATTGAATCGTATATCGATCAAGATGAAATTATAATTGCTGGTATAGATTTAAATGGATTCATTATTGCAAAAGAAATATCTAAGGAAATAAGTAAAATTTCTGATATCCATATTAAATTATGCAAAGTAAAGATTGATAAAAAAAAGCCTCTAAATGATGTGTCAATATCACTAAATCCTCAAGATTACCAAAATAAATCTGTAGTTGTAATTGACGATGTATTGAACTCTGGAGCCACATTAATGTATACAGTTAAAAACTTTTTAAATACTAAAATAAAAGTCTTAAAAACAGCTGTTTTAGTAGATAGAAACCATAAAAAATACCCAATAAAAGCTGATTTTAAAGGATTATCACTCTCAACCTCAATTCAAAGTAAAGTTGAGGTAGTTATAGATGAAAAAAAAATTGAAGCCTTCTTAGTTTAGATTTGAAATTATAAGATCACAAATAGCATCAGTATCCTTTTTGTAGCAATCAATAGTAACATTTGCCTTATTGTAATATACCTCTCGCTCAAATAGATGCTTTGAAACAAATTCAATCATTTTTTTTTCAGATTTAATTGCTGAAATAAGAGGTCTATTATTATTGCTTTTATATAGTCTTTTAGATAGTTCAACATTTTTATTTTTTAGATAAATGGAAGTATTATTAGTTGAATTAATATGTGTTAAATTATCATTATAACATGGTGTACCACCTCCAAGAGAAAGAACAATATTATTGTTTTCAAAAAGACATTTAATTAAGTACTTAGTTTCTATTTTTCTAAAATATATATCACCTGAATCTTCAAATATTTTAGAAATAGAACAGGCCTCATTTTTTTCTATATATTGATCTAAATCAATGAATTTGTAGTCAATTTTTTTAGCTAAATGAGAGCCTATTAAAGATTTTCCTGA
>CENX01041722.1_pt1 | contig 12167 bp, 12 predicted proteins | sample 361321 | NCBI WGS metagenome assembly CENX01 (sample SAMEA2619678, study PRJEB7988) | marine metagenome | isolation source: saline water (ENVO:00002010), including | reverse complement strand
TCTGGGTACTGATGAAAATCTCTCCGCCAATTAATAATGCTATCTTTTATTTTGATTATTTCTTCTCTGATATTCATGTTTTAACCTTTTTTACAATTCCACAAAGTAATGATATCATTTTACTTGTTGATTTTTTGGCATTTTCTAATACTTCTTCATGTGTAAGGGATTTCTCGGAAATCCCTGCTGCATAGTTTGTTAGCAATGACAAAGTTAATAGTTTTAACCCAAGGTTGCCTCCCTCCTGAATTTCTGGAAGAGTACTCATCCCTACTGAGGAACCCTTTAGTGAAGTAAAATATTGAATTTCAGATGATGTTTCATATGTTGGACCGAGAGTCCAACAATAATTTCCTGATGCAATTGGGATGTCATTTTCAAATGCAACTTGCTTTGCGATTGTAAATAGCTCTGAGGAATGAAATTTTCTATCCCTAATTATCTTTGGGTCCTCTAAATTATCTTGGAATGTACAATTAATATGGCCGTCAATAATCATAATGGTGCCAGGGGGATTTTCTTTTTTTAAACTCCCTGCTGAATTAGTAATAATTAAATTCTTTATCCCGCATTCTTTAAAAACTCTAATAGGGAAAACAATATCTTCAATAGAATGGCCTTCGTAGAGATGCAATCTCCCATTAGCTACAAGAATATCTTTTTGATCTAATTTCCCTATAGTTAATTCACCTTTATGACCTTCTACCGATGTCTGAGAATAATTTGGTATCCTCGAATATTTAAGTATTCTTTTTTTCGTTAATACATCGGTAAATCCACCTAAGCCAGAACCTAAGATAAATCCTGTTTCCCCATTAAAATTTGTTTGATCCAAAATAAAATTAGATGCTTCAATAATTTTATTCATATTACTTTACGCAAAAGTCGTTGCTAATTGTCCACAGCCAGCGTCAATTTCTTGACCTTTGCTCCATCTTATCGTTACAGGAAATGGAGCATTTACTAAGATTTTTAAAAAGTTATCAATTTTTTCATTACTTGGCCGCTTGTAATCACCATTTATTTCGTTATATGGTATAAGATTCAATTTACAATTAATTGAACTTAACTGACGAATCAAAGCTTTAGCGTCATCAGGATTATCATTAATATTTGAAAGCATAACATATTCAAAGGTTATCTTTTTCTTAGATTGGAGTGTATAATTTTTAGAAGAATTAATTAAATCCTTGAATTGATTAGACTTTGTTATTGGCATAGTTTTAAGGCGCTGTAGTTCATTAGAAGCATTTAAACTCACTGCCAATTTATATGGGTGTCCTTCTTTTGTATATTGATTGATTTTTCTGATTATCCCCGCAGTTGATATTGTTATTCTCCAAGCCCCCATGTTTATTCCTTTTGGATGATGAAGAAGATTTGCTGACTCAATCGTATTGTCATAATTCAAAAATGGTTCGCCCATACCCATAAAAACAATGTTAGTAATTCTATGTTTACTAATTTTTTGAAGATGAAGATACTGATCTAAAATTTCTCCAGAAGTTAAATTTTGTACAAACCCCATTTTTGCTGTAGCACAAAAATCACAATCTACTGCACAGCCTACTTGAGTGGATAAACAGGCCGTCACTCTTTCACCCTCTTTCATTAATACCGATTCAATCAACTGTCCATTATTTAACTGGAATAAATACTTTTGTGTTTTTTTTGAACTTGAAATATTCTTATTCATAAGTTTTAAAGGATGAACGTCAATTTCTTTAAGTTGTTCTCTGAAATTGATTGAAAGGTTAGACATCTTATCATAATCGTCTACCTGTTTTGAATAAAGCCAGTCAAAGAGTTGTCTTCCTCTAAACTCATGGCAACCCAAAGAAATTGCAAAAGATTCTAATTGACTTAAAGTTTGTCCAATTAAAAATACAGGTGGCTTACTTAATTCATTCATAATTCAAAAAAAATTTTCAATAAATGAGATAATTTTATTGGAAAATCTATTTATTCTTCCTTTTTAGGTTTGCGCTCCATCGGTAATTTTTAACTCAAATTATAAAATTAAAGTATCAATGATATGACAGAAACACAACAAGATCTAATAGCATTTGAAAAGTTAACCCAAATAAAAGAATCTTTTTTCAAAGAAATTGGGAAAGTGATTATTGGTCAGCAAACCATTTTAGAGCATCTTCTCATTGCACTTCTTTCTCAAGGACATACTCTATTAGTTGGAGTCCCTGGTCTGGCAAAGACGCTTATAATCAAAACCCTTTCAGATATATTAGATTTATCATTTAAACGAATCCAATTCACGCCTGACCTTATGCCTAGTGACATAACTGGAACAGAGTTAATTGATATCGATAATAATACAGGACAAAGATCATTTAGATTTTTTAAAGGGCCTGTTTTTGCAAATATAGTTCTTGCTGATGAAATAAATAGAACACCACCAAAAACTCAATCTGCATTATTGGAAGCAATGCAGGAACATAAAGTAACTGCCGGAGGGAAAAGCTATGACCTTGATGAACCATTTTTTGTCCTAGCTACTCAAAATCCAATTGAACAAGAAGGGACCTACCCTCTCCCTGAAGCACAATTAGACCGCTTTATGTTTAATTTGAACATTGAATATCCGTCAAGCGAAGAAGAAATATCTATTGTTCGTGGTACAACTTCTTCTGATGAAACCAAATTGAATGCGGTTATAACAAAAACTGAAATTTCCCTGCTCCAAGATCTTATAAGAAGGGTACCTTCATCAGATAATGTTGTTGAATATGCTGTTAAGCTATCAGCGTCTACAAGGCCCCAATCTGAACTTGCTCCTGATTTCATTAAAAAAACAGTTGACTGGGGTGCGGGACCAAGAGCATCTCAATATCTTGTATTGGGAGCAAAAGCAAAGGCAGTGCTCGACGGCAGGCCCTCACCAAATATAAGCGATGTAAAATCTTTAGCTGCCCCAATTCTTAGGCACCGTGTGCTACCAAATTTTAATGCTGAAGCTGATGGCCTTAAGGTTGAAAATATAATCGATCAATTAATAGACTATTTAAAAGAGTAGATGACTGTTGGAGTAGACAAAAGAAAGTACCTTAATCCTGAAACGGTTGCACTTTTAAATTCAATGTCATTAAGAGCAAGACTTGTTGTTGAGGGTTATATAATTGGACACCATCGGAGTCCATACCATGGATTCTCAGTTGAATTTGCTGAACATAGATCTTATGGTCCAGGTGATGAAATAAAACACATTGATTGGAAGCTTTTTGGTAAAACTGATAGGTTATATGTTAAGAGATATCAGGAAGAGACTAATCTCCGCGCACATATTATTTTGGATACAAGTAAATCTATGCTTTATGCTAGTGAAAAGGTGTCAAAACTAATTTACGCCAATTCATTAGCTGCATCTCTTTCTTATTTAATGATAAACCAACAAGATGCTGTTGGGCTAGCAAGATTTTCAGAGCAAATTGATATCTTTATACCACCTAAAGCTAGACCAAGCCACCTAAACTTAATACTATCAAAACTTGATGATAAAGATGCAGGGGATGATACACAGATTGGTAACGTTCTACATGAACTTGCAGATCGTATTCAAAAGCGAGGCATGGTAATCTTGATATCTGATCTTTTAGATAAACCAGAAAATATTATGAAAGGTCTAAAACATTTCAGGCATCAAAATCAGGAGGTAATCGTATTCCATATTCTAGACAGAAAGGAATCGGAGTTTGATTTTGATACACGCACTAAATTTTTGGATATGGAGACCGGTGAAGAAATCGTAACCGAACCATGGCATATTCGCTCTAATTATAATGAATTGATTTCTCAACTTGAAAGAAAGTACAAATCAAATTGCAGAGAGAACCTAATCGATTATGTCCCTCTTTTCACAGATCAAAGCTTGGATATTGGAATTACTGAATATTTAATAAAAAGAAGTAAACTTTTTTAGTTCCCTTCAGCAACATCTCTTTTGTATCGCACCAATTCTAAATTCTTCTGATAAATTTCTTTATTATCAATATCAATAACCATCACAGACTTTATTTTCTTTTCCGCTTTTCTATACCATCTTGAAGCTTCATTTTTATTCTCCTCGAAACCAGAAGTCCCATTTAAATAGTTATCTCCAAGGCCTTCATAAGACCTTGCCATTCCTAAAGCTGCTTCAAAGTCTTCTTCATTTAAAAAAAACGCTTCATCAAAAGCTATTTCTGCTGCTTCAAAATTATTCATCTGGTTGTGGATTACTCCTAGATTAAAATAAAGATCTGCTTTTGTGGTGTCATTTTCTTCATTTGAAATCGCATTTTCAAAAACCTGAATCGATTTTTGTTTTTCTCCAAGGTCATAATATGCGCCAGCTAACTCTCTTAGTGCCTTACTATTAGATGGTTCAATCTCAGTTGCTTTCTTATAATATGGCAATGTTTCTTTGCTTGAACTCCCTGTACGACCTAGAATTTGGGCAGCACTAATATTAGCTTCAAAGCTATCAGGATTTTTTTCAACTGCAACTAGTACTGCGTCAACTGCAGAGTTATTATCACCTTTATCTAAGTAACATTTTGCTAGTGTCGCATGCGTATTTGCATCCGAGGGATTAATTATTGCTGCGTTTATAAAATGATTTATAGCTAACTGGAGATAATCTTGCTTGTTTTCAGGATCATCTTGCATCTTCTTAAACTGCGCAACACCTTCATTAAACTCTTTTGCCCAATAAAATTCAACATAATTATTTACAGCTTCTTTTACAGATATAAAAGCTCCTCTTATCTCCACAACTTTTTCAGGATTTATTCCCATTGCCTTATCAAATAAAGATATCATCTTATTCCAATCCTCATTCTTAGCATGTATCTCTATTGCCATTACCATTGGTATTTCAGGGTTATCAGGTTCAACCTCCATTGCCTTCGGCAACCACTCTGCAGCTTTAGAAAAATCTGATTGTTGGATAGCCAGCTTTGCTGTAGTGTATTCTTGACTAGAACATGACATTATGAAGATCGAAAAAAACAACATATTTGCAAATATAAAAATTTTATTTTTTGACATTATTTCATCCTTTTTAAAAATGTTCTTTCAAGGTTTGGCAATTTAATTGAAAGGTAATTACTCATTCAAGATTTTGTATTTAATTTATTCTTTTAGAATTATTTTAGATTTTCTCAGCTAGATGGAGAATAATTTCCTTATCAAGTTGCGCACCATTTACCTGTATAACTTCCTCTGCCAGTTGAACGGCTATTTTTCCTGAGTCACGATATCCTTTACCTTTTGCTAGAGAAGTTAAAAATCCAGCAGCATACATATCTCCTGCTCCAGTTGAATCTCTAGCTGATACTGGACTAGGATTGATTATATGTCTATTATTACCATCAATAATTATAGAACCTTCTTTACCTAATTTAATTCCAAAATTTTTCACAACTTTACCAAGACTATCCACACAAAATTCTAAATCTTCAGAATTAAATAATATATTTAACTCAGATTTATTAGCGAATACAATATCAATATCTTTCCTAATCATATCTAGAAATGAATCTTTATTTCTTCTTACTGCAAATGGATCAGCTACGTCAAAAACAATTTTAACATCATTCTCTTGAGCAGTTTGAATAGCTATTTTTATTGCTGATTTCTGGGAGTCTGTATCCCACATATAACCTGTAAAATAAAAGAACTTTGCTTTCGATAATTTTTTCTTATCAATATCTAAAGAAGAATACTCTTGGCAAACTCCTAAATCAGTATTCATAGTTCTTTCACCATCTGGAGTAACTAGAATAATGCTTGATCCTGTTCTCCCCTTTCCGCGAACTAGTCCAGAATCTGCACCATATTCACTAACACGGTTAACATAAATATCCCCTAACTTATCACTTCCTATTCTACCTGCAATATGTGAATCGATTCCTAATCCAGCACATGCCAATATTGTATTAGGTGCAGAACCTCCTGGAAAGTAAAGAGGATCCTCTTCTTTGAAGTAGCTTATGATTTCTTTTTGACGATTTTCATCAACAAGTTGCATAGTACCTTTATTTAATTCTAAATCAATTAAATCACTTTCTGAAGCTTTAATAACTACATCAACGAGAGGGTTCCCAATACCAAATATGGATGGATAAGTTTTATTCATAAGATTCCAATTATTTATAGTTTTTATGATTTGTTAGATTTGTTTTGGTGAATATTTTGTTCCCAAATGCACTTACTTTGACAAAAATACTTTATTATATGATAATATGTTATGTAGTAATTTAATGTCTTGCCCAACGAAATCTAAAAAAAGTATATTTAGAGATAATGGATTCAAAAACCTTTGCAATAATTACAGATATTCATTCAAATATTTCTTCCCTTGAAAAGGCACTGAATATTATTTACAAAAGAAATGATATTGATCAAATCATATGTTTAGGAGATTGTTTTGCCCTGGGCCCTGAACCTGAAGCAACTTTGGAAAAGTTAAAAAGTATTTCGGATTGCATATTTATTCGTGGCAATCATGATAGATACTTGATTGAAAAATTGTGGGAAGATGAATTGCCTTCTCTTGAAGGAATGGACCCCTATGATCCTATTTGTCAAGCAATTGTTCAAAATGAAAAGTGGACAGCTGATTTATTAGGTGAAGAAGGAAGAAAGTTTTGTAGTGATATGAAAATTGCGCATCGAGAAATAGTAGGAAAAACAATCATTGAATTCACCCATGCGTGGTATAAAAGAGATGATAAACCTCCTTCTGTTTCTGAGGCCCTAAGCTGGCGCGACCGGATAATTAAGTCGAACCCTGAAATTGAAAAAGCAGTTTTTGTACATGGGCATGTTCATGTGCCACGATATCAAATCATAGAAAACTTAACTATCCTCTGCCAAGGAGCAACTGGACTACCTTTTGATCGAGACCAGAGAGGGGCGGTTGCATTCTTATCAATTGAAAATAATCAAATTAATTGGGAAGTTGATAGATATGAATACAATAAAGAGGTTACTTCTGAACAATTAGAAAAACGTAAACCTCCTTTCTATACTAATCTGAAAAACACCATTAAATTTGCATCCATAAGGAATGACCTTTAGGTCTTTTATTTTTTAAGAAACTTTTAGATATAATTGAAGTTTGATTTTCATGTATTACTTTGATCATAGCGCAACTACTCCTCTAATTCCTGAAGTATCAGAATTAATCAACAATATAAATAGAGAGATATATGGGAATCCTTCATCTGTGTACTCTTTAGGCAGAAAGTCTCGATCCATCATTGAAAATGCCAGGAATCAAGTTGCAAATTCTATTTCTGCAAACCCCGAACAAATCATTTTCACAAGTGGTGGAACTGAATCAAATAATCATATACTTTGGTCTATTCTAAAGAATAATCGCAATCATGTTATTTCTAATAAGATTGAACATCCTGCAATACTCAAAGTGCTTCATTTTCTAAACAAATATGGACTGAAACATGATCTTGTTGGTGTGCTGAGCGATGGTATTGTTTCTGTTGAAGAAATTGAAAAAGCCATCCTTCCTGAGACTTCTCTTATTTCTTTAATGCTTGCCAATAATGAAATTGGGACTTTGCAACCTGTTAAAGAGGTAGTTGAAATTGCGAAAAAAAATAGTGTGTTAGTCCATACTGATGCAGTTCAATGCCTAGGAAAGATAGATGTAAATGTTTTAGATCTTGGCGTTGATTTTTTAAGCCTGTCTGCACATAAGTTTTATGGTCCAAAGGGGATTGGAGTCTTATATGTTAAAGATCCAAAACAGCTGTCATCCTTAATTATTGGTGGTGGACAAGAAAGAGGCCTAAGGGCAGGCACAGAAAGTATTTCAGCAATTGCTGGTATGGGTCTAGCTGCTGAATATTGTGTAAAATCATTAAATAGAAAACGGGAGCTCCTTTTAAAACTTGAAAATCAATTGAAATCTGGAATAAATAAATTTTATAAAGAAGCAATCTATAATGGTAATCAATCTAAAAAACTGCCAGGTTTAACTAATATTTCATTTCCAAAAAATCAATCTGCAATTATGATGGCAAAATTAGATAGAGATGGTATTGCAATATCTAATGGACCGGCATGTGGTTCTGGGGATGTCAAACCTTCTCCAGTGCTATCTGAAATTGGTCTTGATAATCAAACAAATCTTGCATCTTTGAGGTTTAGTTTTGGTTCAACAAATACGGAAAAAGAAGTTGATTATCTACTAAATAAACTAGAATTGAACCTTGTAAAATAATGAGCAGAGTTATTATTGGAATGAGTGGTGGTGTCGATAGTGCTGTTGCAGCATCTGTCCTAAAAGAAAAAGGTTATGATGTAGAAGCCCTTTTCATGAAGAACTGGGAAGAGGATTCTCAATATTGTACAGCTGAGCAGGACTATAATGATGCCTTACAAGTATGCGATAATTTAAAAATACCACTTCATACAGTGAACTTTGCTAAGGAATATTGGGAAAATGTTTTTGAGCATTTCTTGGAAGAATATAAAAATGGTCGAACTCCAAACCCTGATATATTGTGCAATAATGAAATAAAGTTTAAAAAGTTCCTCAATTATGCCTTTGAATTGGGTGCAGATAAAATAGCAACTGGTCATTACGTGCAAAATGAAGAAAAAAACGGAAACATAAAGCTAATTAAAGGCGTAGATAGTAAAAAAGATCAGAGTTATTTTTTACATGGTTTAAATCAAAAACAAGTTTCAAACTCATTGTTCCCTATTGGAGATTATGTTAAATCCGAGGTTCGTAAAATGGCTGAGGAGCAGGGATTTAATAATTTTAAGAAAAAAGATAGTGTAGGTATCTGTTTCATTGGTGAAAGAAATATGAAAGAGTTTTTAAAACAATACTTACCAGCAAATCCAGGGTATATAATTACCGATAAAGGTGAAAGTATTGGTGAGCATGATGGTTTAATGTATTATACAATAGGACAGCGAAAAGGGTTGGGAGTTGGAGGAGGCCATAGTGATTTAGATGCACCTTGGTATGTAATTGAAAAAGATCTTGGGAATAATCAATTAATTGTTGCCCAAGGTCATAATAACTCTGCTCTATACCATAAACACCTAAAAGCTTCAAACTTGCATTGGGTATCAGGCAGTCCTCCAAATAGGGATAGGTATAATGCAAAAGTTCGATATCGTGCAAATGATGTCCCCTGTAAAATCAATGAAATGAGTAATACTAACATATCAATTGAATTTGACCAGGCATGCTTTGGAATTGCGCCTGGACAATCAGTTGTGTTTTATGATGGAGAAGTATGTTTGGGGGGTGCCGTGATTGATTCATACTCAAATTAAATACTTTATAAATTTATTGTGTACTATTTTGGAACTATGTTACGTTTATTAAATTCAATATCTAATGTTTAATAAAATTAAACCAATTCTTGTGATGATTTCGTTTGTAGCAATACTACCTGCTCAGTTCAAATCTGATTTACAAATAGGTGAAATTCCCACAAACCTTAATGGTGAACTAGATTCTAGACCATCATTTTCTATTTTTGACTCTGAAAGGTTTGACATGAGTCATGGGCTATCAATGACAATGATCTCAAATGGACAAAACATGTATTCTTTGACTGGTTTAACAAATAGAATTTCATATCTTGTAATGGATAATTTGAAATTTGATGCAAACATAATACTTTATAAATCTCAAATGCCTTTTCAACAACAAGATAAATTTAGGAATCTACTAGATATCGCTTATGATGCTGGTGTTACTTACAAACCTACTGAAAATTCATTTCTTAAAATTCGTTTTCAGAGTTTACCCTATAATCAAAGATACCAAACAAGATCACCATTCAACATGAGGTTCATTCAGTAAGTGCCTAGAAAAAAAAAATTTCGTAGACAAAAGAAACAAAGTCAACAATATCTTACACTCAATGCAGCAATAGGTATCGTTGGGGTTTTGCTTTTAGGATTTATTTATTCTTTTTCTCAAAATTCATCACATCGAGGAATACCAATTGAGGTCAATTTCCCAAGAAGCGATGAGCCTAGAAAACTTGCTGCTGAAATTCATGATTTAAATCCAGTCCAGGATATAAAAGTTGAAGTTCTCAATGGTTGTGGAATTAAAGGCATAGCAGCAAAGGCAGCTGAATACCTTTTGCTTGAACATCAAATAGACGTAATTAGAGCAGATAATGCAGATAACCATAATTATCAAAATACCTTGTTAATCCTAAGAAATGAAAAACTTGACGCAATTGAATTAATAAGAAAATCATTTGGTATAGCACAAAATAATGACACTGTTGTTCAAACAAAACCAGATGAATCCCTTGGGGTTGACCTTACAATTATCATAGGTAAAGATATTCATACTTATTCTAATATCTTTGACTTCATAACAAGTAAAAATTGAATGAATAAATCCGATTCGGATTTTACTTCTGATCAACCACAGTTAAGACAGATACTAGATCTTGCTCTTGAAAAGAAAGCTAGTAATATTGTTGCATTAGATGTGAGAGATCTATCTTCTTTAACCGATTTCTTCGTTATTTGCAATGGCGAATCTGATCCGCAAGTAAAAGCAATAACAGATAATATTAGAAAAGGTACAGACCACAAGCCGCGACATTTAGAGGGATATGAAAATCAAAGTTGGGTTTTGTTGGATTATTTTGACATCATCGTTCACATTTTTAATAAAGATGAACGTGATTATTATGATCTCGAACGGCTATGGGCTGATGCTCCGATTATGGAAATAAGCGATGATCAAACTTAAGAATCAAATAATTAATTCCATTTATACTGCAACAAACAATTTATCTTATCCTAAAAAAGAGTGTTCTCTAGCACCACCAAAAAATACTGAATTTGGAGATCTCTGCTCAAATATTGCACTATTACTCGCAAAGGACCTAAAAAAGTCTCCTTTAGAAATAGCAAATAATATTGTAAATGAGCTAAATAATACCTCAAATGAAAATATTAAATCTATTTCAGTCACAAACCCTGGTTTCATTAATTTTAAAATTAAAGGTCATTACTTTCAATCCAAAATAAAAGATATTCTTGATAAAAATCAAAAATATGGCAAAGGAAGTATTGGAATTGGAAAAACTGCAAATGTAGAATTTGTGAGCGCAAATCCTACAGGCCCACTCACAGTTGGACATGGAAGAAATGCGATCGTTGGAGATACCGTCTCAAACATACTAGAATGGCAAGGCTACAGAGTCACTCGAGAATATTACTTTAATAATGCTGGAAGGCAGATGAGAATATTAGCGCAAAGTGTTGAGGCAAGATATTTTGAGTTATTGGGTCATGATTTAGAGCTACCACTAGACGGATATCAGGGGCAATATATCATAGATATCGCACAATCTATCCTAAATCAAAAAGGAAAGAAATTAAAGTCTGGTGATCCTATTTTTAAATCAATAGCTGAAGATACGATGTTTGATAAAATTAAATACTCATTAGAGGAATTGAAAATATATTTTGATCATTTTACAAATGAGAAAACATTTTACGAAAATGGTGATATTGAAAGGTTTATAGACGAATTAAAAGGTAAAGATCTCATCTATGAAAAAGAAAATGCTACCTGGTTCAGATCTACTTCGCTAGGTAAAGAGCAAGATAGAGTTTATATTAAAAGTACAGGGGAACCTACCTATAGAGTACCGGACACTGCATACCATCGAGACAAGATTAATAGGAAGTATGACCTAATCATTGATGTATTTGGAGCTGATCATGCAGATGCATATCCGGATGTTATTTGTGCTCTAGAAGCCTTAGGGCATGATACTAATCATATCAAAGTATTGATATATCAATTTGTGACCCTTCTAAGGGATGGAGAGAAGGTAAAAATGTCTACCAGAAAAGCAGACTTTGTTTCTTTGGATGATCTCATTGACCAGGTCGGAACAGATGTAGTTCGTTATTTCTTTATTATGCGTAGTATGAATTCACATTTAGATTTTGACTTGGATCTTGCATCTGACCAATCTGATAAAAATCCTGTTTATTATTTACAATATGCACATGCTAGAATATGTAATATTATTTCTCGGGCAAATAATTTAGACTCACCCATGAATGGTCAGTTTGACCCATCTTATTTGATTCATGATGATGAATTATACCTGCTAAAACATATGGTCAGGTTCCCT
>CENX01029214.1_pt1 | contig 12201 bp, 7 predicted proteins | sample 361321 | NCBI WGS metagenome assembly CENX01 (sample SAMEA2619678, study PRJEB7988) | marine metagenome | isolation source: saline water (ENVO:00002010), including | reverse complement strand
GGCACTTCACAACATACTACCTTTATTCCTGTAGCAGAAAGTATGGCTAAATCTTTTGCATCAGCAGAAAAACCAAGAACAATTCCCGAATCAGTATCGCTACTAGATAGATTTTCTCTACTGCTTCTACCAATCAGTGGAAGTGATGCTGCTTCAGAGATTCCAGAGCCATCTTCGATTTTACAAATTACTAAATCAGCGTTATGATATGCTGCTCTAACATGTAGTGAATTAACTCTACCGATGTCGTTAAGCATAGCAAATGGTTTTTCTTTTCCACAAAGAGAACGTAGAGCAACTAGTATTCCATCAATTTCCTCTGAATTCATACTGGGAAGAGATGATAAGTCGACTACAAAACCGCCTGACTCAACTATGAATTTAGAAATCTCTGAAAGATTATACTGATCGATTATTAAAAAATCATTATTTCTAGGGTTGCTTCTTACCATGAAAGGTTGCTTGGTTAAGTGCTGTTCTAGCTCTGTGTCAGTATCTTTCGGTAGGGTTAGAATTTCAGCATCATCAATAACTGGAATTAACGGAAGAGGCAATGCGATTGGAGTGTTTTCATTTCCCCTTTCCCCAATCAAAGAAACAGTGTCACAAGTAACATAGTGCATTTTCTTAATTTCATCTGTGGGGACTAAACCAATACCGGATAAATCGCCTAATGAGGCCAAACTTTCTCTAAATTGTTCGGTTTTCACACCACTTGATTCTAAGCAAATAGCATCCTTTGGAATTTCATAGTCTTTATCATCTAGTTGTTTGTTTATTTCTTTTTGCTCTGCAGCGGTAAGTGGGCGGAGAGACACACCTTCTGGTGGATTTGGACATCTTCCATTGATGATTATTCTACCACCAGTCATTCCAGCGCCGGGGTCATTTCCGACATCACCATCAATAACGATTAAGCCACCAGTCATTCCACCGCCAATACGGTTTCCAGCATTACCTCTTATCGATAATAAACCGCCACTCATACACGATCCTGCATCGTTACCCGTTCCATCTAGAATCGAAATTTTTCCTGATTTCATTGCGAATCCAGAATAATTCCCCGAACTCCTTTCACAAATTATAACATTTCCATCGTTTCCTGCTCCAAGAAAAGAACCACAGTCTCCTTGAATGGTAAAAGAACCACCATTGCCAAATGCAGCAACCCATGAACCGAGAACACCTAAAGCCCTTAACTTGGATTTTTTGGGAAGGCCAGGGCATAATCCTAATTCCCCATTCTTAGGTACCGGTTCACCAGAATTAGTCCAACCAATTCTTAACGTTGCATTTTGTTCAGCGGCAGCCACAAGTCTAGAACCGAGTTTTGAGTTGATACTAAATGAGCGCTCAACTACGTCAAAAGCGTCCGCCATGAGTCAATCTCGGAGTATCTTGAACATATACTTTCTTTGAAGTTTCAAGTATAATGGGTGATTTCTTATCAGTATTTTTGAACGATTTGTTAATAGAGGGACTTCAAAGACAGTCAACCGGTGAGAGATTGACCGTCAAGGTAGCAATTAATGGATATGGAACTATAGGAAAGAGAGTAGCTGATGCTGTTGATGCTCAAGATGATATGGAAATAGTTGGCGTTACAAAGACACGCCCATCTTTTGGTTGTGACTTAGCAGTAAGAAAAGGATATCCCATTTACTGTACTTTTGATGACCCAGACCGTATTGCTGCTTTTTCCAATGCAGGATATGAATGTCATGGTGGTCTATCCGACCTGTTGTCAATCGCTGATGTGGTAGTAGATTGCTCACCTGGTAAAGTTGGTGCGTCAAATAAAGAGAAGTATCAATCTGCAGATATAAAATGGATTTTCCAGGGCGGAGAAAAGCATGCTATGACCGAGTTGTCATACACTTCATCCGCTAATCATGAGCAAAATATGAATGCTCAAGGTACCAGGGTAGTTTCTTGCAATACTACCGGACTTTCTCGTACTCTTGTGCCTCTTTACGAACATTGTGGAGAACTTAAAGTCGAGTGCACTATGATAAGAAGGGCAGCAGATCCCGGTGATTCAAGCAAAGGTCCTATTAACGCAATTAAACCTGTTTTGAAAGTACCATCTCATCATGGTCCTGATGTAATGACTGTGAAGCCTGAAATTTCGATTAACTCCATGGCTGTGGCAGTTCCTACCACCATCATGCATGTACACGTTATTGTTGCAACATTGCCTGAAGGTCATGGCTTAACAACTGAAAAAGTTATTTCAATGTGGGAAGAGCAGCCAAGAGTTTTACTAATGAATGGAAATGAAACAGGTATTACAACTACTGCTGAAGTAATGGAATTTGCGAGAGACATAGGAAGAAAATGGGGAGATTTACATGAAATATTTGTTTGGACAGATGGTGTAAAACTTGAACATAATACACTATATTACTTCCAAGCAATACATCAAGAATCAGATGTTATTCCTGAAAATGTCGATGCGATTAGAGCATTACTAGGTGTTGAGTCCGACTGGAAGAAGTCTGTTGCCAAAACCGATGCTGCAATATCAAAATACAATAATATTTAACGAGCATTTGATGGACATTATAGGGTTGTTTTGAAAAACACCACAGGGGTGCGGTATGATATGTTGACCCATCGTCGTGTCTTCTTTATGTTGGCGTTACTGGTGTTAACTTCACTTTCACCTGCTTTTATGAAAGCGTTTGACTCTCAAAATAATGAGTTGAATCTTGAAGAAAATCCAAGCACGGATTTTACTGAACAGCAGAAATTAGAATTGGCTTCGGAGAATTGGCACCTAGCAAATTCTGAAGCATTTACCGGCTTTGGGCTAGATTCTAAATCAAGTATTATTCACTTAGATTCATTTTCTTTCGATCCGTTGGTTGATCAAATCCCGCATTCTGATTTTGTTATTGCAAAAAGCCATATCCCTCTTCAGACAGGTTTAGTAATCATTCAATTGCAAAGTCTAGATAATAACTTAATCAGAGACTTAGAATCTGATTACGACTTTTCAGTTCTTGATTTTCTAAGCGGGGGATCTTTTGTTGCCAGATTACCAGAAAATACAATTCAGTCTTTTGAGTTATTGAGTGATGACCCAAGAGTTCGTTGGGTAGGAGAGATGGAACCAGAATGGAGAGTCTCGGAAGATATTTTCTCAGTTGCTGAAGATAATACTATTTTCATGGTGCCAACACAAGATTTAGAATTCGGCGGATATGAACAATTAGTTCTTGATTTGGCTAGTTATGGTGGCACTGATTCATGGTGTGGTTTGACTTTTTGTCAAACTACTGTGGAGCATGAAAGAATGTATGACTTTATTTCTAGAACTGCAAATGACGGTAGAATTTTATGGATGGAAATAGGTCATCAATTAGAATTGCACAATGCTGTAGCAGCAGCATTAACTGGAGTAGTCAATGTAGCTAACTCTGCAACATTCACACTTGACGGGTCAGGTGAAATGCTTGCCATTGCAGACACTGGTCTAGATAGAGACCATCCAGATATATCCGGTAGAGTCGCTGCGGTTTACACTCAATTTGGACTAGATTCTTCACCTATTGATAGCAACACTGGCCATGGAACCCATGTTACAGTAACTGCAATTGGAGATGGCACTGGTGATTCTAGTGCCAGAGGAATTGCTCCTGCTGCAGATGTGACCATGTATGCATTAGAACATGACCCTACTGGGGTTTTTGGCAGACAAGGTTCAATCTATGACATATTATTAGACGCCAAACAAAAAACTGCTAGGATTGCAATAAATGCTTGGGGGCTCAATGGTAATTTTGGAGAGTACACCTCGGATTCTCGTTCTGTAGACCAGTTTGTATTTGATGAACCGAAATTACTTCCAATATTTTCAGTAGGTGACAGAGGTGCAAATGGTGCTTCACAAATTTCCCCGCCAAGTACCGCCAAAAATGTTCTTTCTGTGGGTGCTAGTACTACTGGAACAGGTTCCACTGCCAGCCCGGGTTCAGTTGCTTCAATATCAAGTCAAGGGCCAACTCTTGATGGAAGAATCAAACCAGATGTAGTCGCACCAGGCATCGAATTGTGCTCAGGTAGAGCGGAAGAAGCCAAATCACCTTCTGGAGTAGCCTGCGGTACTGGAACTCATTCTGATGGTGATCCTCTGTACATGTCTCTTTCAGGTACATCTCAAGCAACAGCATTGGCTGGAGGAATAGCAACACTGACTAGAGAATATTTACGAGAGCAAGTAGGACTAAATTCACCTTCTGCATCTCTTGTTAAGGCTGCATTAATCAATGGAGCAACAGATCTGGGGTCTCCTGATATCCCTAATCCACAAGAAGGATGGGGTGAATTAAATTTAGAGCGTACTGTACTCCCAATGGATGGTAGTAAAATTCTGACTACTTATTTCGATGATGAAAAGTCTCTACGTTCTGGCTTTGGTCTGTTATATGAACTAAATTTAGACCCCTCACATGGAATTGATATTACTCTAGTTTGGACAGATGAAGCAGGTAGTGCTAATTCAGCTCAAAATCAACCTAAACTAATCAATAATCTTGATTTAGTTCTTGTTGATCCTTCTGGAAATGAATGGTTAGGAAATGATTTTTCAGCAGGTTTTTCAGCCCAAGGCGGTAGTGCAGATAATGTCAATAATGTTGAGCGAATAAAAATTGCACCAGGCGCCTACACAAATTCAGGCGAATGGCTTGTTAAAGTGATGCACAGGGGAGGTAGCGATCAGGATTATAGCATAGTAATTACTGCTGATGCAACAATTCAACCAAAAGCAGATTTGACAGTTTTTAATGAATCAATTTACCTATCCTCACAAAACCCTCTTCAAAATGACATTGTTTCTTTGAGGGTTGCTTGGATGAACCAAGGTACTCTAGACACTAATGGCTTCCATTGGATTTTAGAAGATATTACTGAGGGGACTATATTGTTAGAAGGAGACTCCCAAGGTGTTGCATCGAGTGAAGTAGAATCGGTTTTCTCTACTCGAACTTTTTCAAATACTGGACTCCATACCTTACAGTTAACCATCGATAGTGACAATGTTATTGCAGAAATGAATGATGAATCTTCTGGAATTAATAATAATGTAAAAACTCTTGACATAGAAGTTACTTCTTTGGGTGTTCGAGTAGTTACTTTGAATGACGATGGTAGTGAACCAGTTTCTCCTGAAGATCGTTCTGCTGCGGCAATCAAAGTATTTGATGTTAGAAATGAAACCGGAATCGACATCCCAATTAGAATCAAAAATGAAGGGACAGGGACTCAGAGCATTTCGTTATCAGTAACAAACGTCCAACAGAAACATCCTGTTTTTGACTATTACATTGTCCCAGAGGATAGTTGGACAAAAGAATACTCTGAAACAGGTCCGTTTTCGATTGCTGGTCAAGGTTCGACAGGCGATTACAAAGATATAGTCCTGCACTTTGAAGATGAATACGCTAACTTGGATAATCCGAATAGCCCTAGATATGCTCGTTCAGGTACATTTTATGTCGATATTACTGTACAATACCAGAGTATTCCTACAGTATCTCATTCTCAGCAACTAACTATTATAATTGACCAAGTTGATGACGCAAATGTTGTAGTTGCAGGAACCTCTGGGTTGGCTGCTAAACCTGGAGAATCTGCAGCATTCTCAATTTCTGCTCAGAATGTAGGTAATTCAGCAGCCCAATATTCTGTAGAATGTGTTTCTCAAAATCGATGGCAAATTATGCTTGGAAATTCTAATTCATCGACATTAGATTTTGAGCCACTTGATATTGCAGCTTATCTTTCCATGCCTGTACGAATATTTGTTCCTCCTGTCGCAGATGGACTTCCTTCTGTTGGGGAAACTGATACTGTGACCTGCTATGTCACTTCCTTAACCGATACAACACTAAATTATAGCGAAAGCGTAATGATTTCAGTTCTAGAGAAAGAAGAATTCAAATCTAATCTTTTGAATAATGGTACGCCTGTGGGTACCAATCTTTTGACAAGAGACGTTTTAGTTGATAGTGGCGAAGAAAAATATCTAGAATATGAAATAATTAATTCGGGGAATTCTATTCTAGACATGGAAATAAGTATTCAGCCATCTAATCCTAGTTGGTTTTTGAAGGTATATTCTGAAACTGAAAATGATTCAAGAAAGGTTTCAGTGATCATTCAGCCGGGTGATGCTGCAGTTATTCAGTTCCAAATAAATATTCCAAATACTGCAGTTGAGGGGGATTCTAATTCATTTACCATACGGGCTGAAATCTCGGATTTTAATTACATCACCAATACAACAAGGTTAGTTATCAAAGAAGATGTTTCACTAGATTTGGCGGGTCCGCAAAATTGGGTCGCATCTATTTCCTCTGAATATTCATATAATGACTTCATTATTACTAACACTGGCAATTCAGTTTTAAGTCTAGATTGGTCATATTCGATTCCACCGGATGGATGGATTATTGGTTTTTCAAATCCAATAAAATCTTTGAATCCTAGGGAACAATCGACAGTGTCAATTGGGCTAGTTCCTCCTCCTAATGAAGAAACTTCAATCAATTCATTCACTCTCACAGTAACAGTAAATGCTGATAGTAATGGAAGAACTGTATCCGAAAGTCTACAGTTGGATGTTGAAGTCCTTGAATCTGATTTTGGAAATCTTTCTATCAACCCTGAAACTGTTAATGACTTCTTGGGAATTGAAGTGGGTTCCTCGAAATCTCAAACCATTAGTTTCAGAAATGATGGTAATACAGTACTTGATGCATCAGTAGTTGCAACTGTCGTCGATCAAGAGGGCAATATCATTTCAGGCTGGAGTCTCGATGTTAATCCGTCAGAAATAACTGGATTGAATCCAGGGCAACAAGTCGAATTAATTGTTGAAGTCGAACCAAGTGATAAGGCATCTAAAGGGTCATATCAAATTTTAATCAATATATCCAGTGATGAAGATTTAATTTCCCAGATATCCCTTTCATCAAGCATACAATCTTCAAAAGGTAATAGCGGATTGTTCAATATTGTACCTTGGTATATCTCTTTGTTAATAGTTACATCTTTACTTATTGGTACTGTTATTGTTGCAAGAAGAATGAAGAAATCTGGAAGTATCCAAAACGATGATTCAGAATTAGTTGCAGCAGATAGTTATGTTGGACAAGAGTATATCTCCGAAAGAAGAGATTCCGCTTTGGATATTGGTAGTTCTGTAAACGAGTTGACAAGTGGGGAAGTTTCTCAAGATGAAATCGCCGCTGCACTAGCACAATCAATTGAATTACCAACATTACCGATGGCGTCAAATGTACCTTCTGGGATGCCACCTACAATGAATCTCCCAGCAGGTATGCCGCCTAGAATAAATATCCCAGCAGGCATGCCGCCTTTACCAAAGCCAGTTCCAGTAATTGAAAACGTTCAACAAAAACCTGCTCTTACTAGACCTCTACCTCCTACAGGATTGCCTTCTGGTTGGACTATTGAACAATGGAATGCATATGGTAACATTTGGCTAGAGAGAAATCAAAAGTAAGTGCTATCTTCAAATCTAATTAGTTCTACGCCTATCTATGAGCAGTATTGTACTATTTGGTCCACCAGGTGCAGGCAAGGGTACTCAAGCCGAGAGAATAATGATTTCAACTGGCCTACCACAAGTATCTACAGGTGACATGCTTAGGGCTGCAGTAAAAGACCAAACACCGACCGGTATCGAAGCCAAGGAGTATATGGAAGCAGGTAAATTAGTTCCAGATTCGATAATCATTGAATTGATAAAACAACGTATTAAGTTGCCAGATGCAAATAATGGAGTAATGTTTGATGGATTCCCTCGTACTATACCACAAGCCGAAGCACTAGCAGAGATAACGGAAGTAACTCATGTTATTGCAATAGAAGTTCCTGATGAAAGAATAGTTGATCGGATTTGTGGTCGTTACTCTTGTGCTAATTGTGGATCAGTATTTCATGAAACTTTCAACCCAGTTCCCAAGAGCGGATGTGGTTGCGATAATTTTGTTGAAAAAAGGCGTGCTGATGATAATCAGGACACAGTTTTATCTCGATTAGCTGCTTACCATGAACAAACTTCACCTTTGGCTGATTGGTATGACGGGTTAGGTATTTTCCATCGAATTGACGGTGATCGTGCAATTGATATGATAAGTACTGACATTCTACTTGCGTTAGAGAATTAGGTGTCGTTATGAGTAAACGAGGTATTCGTTCAAATCGGGTTAATAAATCCCGTGCTTCGATAGCGATGGAACATCAAAATAGACTTATTTCTATTCTAGAAGAATTCCCTGAGAATCAAGTTCTAGCAAAATCATCAGCAAAACAACTCTTGGCAGTTAGTAAGAAAAATAGATTACCATTGCCAACAAGGGCTAAATTACTCCTATGTCGAAAATGTTCTTTGCCTTTCTCAAATGGTGAAAATATGAGAATTAGGTTACGTAATGGAGTAAAAATTGTTACATGCCTTAGTTGTGACAATACTAGAAGATATATACTGAAGTGAAAAAATGACAAAAATCCCCGCTCATATTCAAAAACTTGCTAATTCCAAGGACTTTCAGCCTAGTGTGCGAATTGGTAAATCAGGCATAACCGAAAATCTGGTTGTTGAAATTGACGAACAACTTTCAAGAAAAGAAGTTGTGAAAATCAAAATCAATAGAGGTCTTTTCCAAAAAGATCAGATAAAGCAAGTTTGGGAGCATTTATCATCAGAGACCAACTCTAATATTGTCACTTCTCGAGGTAATGTTTGCGTTTTATGGCGATAAACATTTTCGGCATTAAATTTTAGTCTCAAAGCGAATACTCAATAATATCCTTTCATTGGAACGTATAATTGGGATGACTATGTTCAATATTTCGAAGCGCTACAGCAAGTCTAGAACAATCGCATTTTTGCTTTTAATTTTCGTAGGAAGTATGGTTATTGCTGGCCATTCAATGGCTGCAGGTGGTGCAGGTGGAACCGACGTTCATTTAGATTTGACACTAAAAGACGGAGTGAAATCAGAAGCCATAGTGGTTGGCTTGTTTATTTTACTAGCAGTTTATGCTCTGATAATAACTGAAGCAGTTCATAGGACACTGGCTGCTGCACTAGGTGGATTAGTTGCAGTAATGGCCCTTAATTTTTACACAGAAGAATCAGCGCTCACTCTTAGAGCTGTTACAACAATGATTGATTGGGAGACGATAGGTCTACTGTTGGGTATGATGGTGATGGTAGGGGTGATTTCGCATACTGGAGTTTTCGAATGGTTTGCCGTCGAGGCATACAAGAAAAGCGGTGGTTCAATATGGAGTCTAGTTGTCATTTTATGTTCTGTAACTGCAGTTTTATCGGCGTTTTTAGACAATGTCACCACGATTCTCTTACTTACTCCTGTAACAATCCAGCTTGCTAAAGTTTTAGACTTGAAGCCCATTCCGTTATTGATATCTGAAGTATTATTCTCGAACATTGGTGGAGCTGCAACTATGATCGGAGATCCGCCAAATATTATGATTGGTTCAGGATTATCAGAATCAGCCATAAAGCGTACTGAGTATTCACATCTAGCCGCCGATGGTGTTAATTTTAATGATTTCATAATTGAGATGGCGCCTGGTATATTGATGACAATTGTCCCGGCATTCATGTTTATTCGTTGGTTCTATGCTGATGAATTTTCGGGTAAGAGAATTAGAGATGTTGCTGAATTGGAATCAAAATACGGAATTAAAGATTACAAGATGCTAACTACTAGTGGAATTATTCTATGTTTAGTCATCTTAGGTTTCTTTTTACACCCAATAACTCATATGCCAGTATCATGGATCGCATTGGGAGGTTCGGTTTTGATGCTTCTTGCTACTAACAGGCACGAGTTAGATGAACCATTGGAAGAAGTTGAATGGACCACGTTACTGTTTTTCGCTGGTTTGTTTGTACTTGTTCATTCACTTCAATACATGGGAGTTATCAATTTCATAGGTGAATATGTACAGAAAGCGATTGAGGCGTTTCCACAAGGCCAAGATGGTTTAGTTAGGTTAACTGCTGCGATTTTAATCATCCTCTGGGTTTCTGCTATTGCGTCGGCATTTATCGATAATATACCTTATACTGCTACCATGATTCCTATAGTACTACAGATTTCAGATGGAGCTGGTGTTGACTTAGCTCCATTGATTTGGGCTTTGGCTTTTGGTGCCTGTCTTGGTGGAAATGGTACCTTAATAGGTGCTTCAGCGAATGTAGTTATGGCTGGAATGTCCGAAGAGGCCGGCTATCCTGTTTCCTTCAATGAATTTTTCAAAGCAGGTTTCCCAATTATGATCTTAACTACTTTAATTGTTTCTTTCTATATGATTCTAGTTTATGTCGTTGGAGGAGGCGGTATGGAATGGAAACTAGTTTTGGTTTCTCTCTCAATTATCGGTATGATATACCAAGTTTACAGAGGGAGAAGTAAAGGGAAAGGATTTGCCGACTCATTGGTAGATAATGACCTTGATGAAATTAAAGAAATGGTTAGTGATACTATTTCATCGGCTGTTGGAATTATTTCTCCGAAGAAAGACAGTGAAGAATAATCGAACATTTAGCACTCTTGGAGGCGTTTACTTCAAAGGTGGTCGATGTTTGGTAAGTAACGGGCAGTTTTATGTTGGAATGTACTATATGTGGTCTTCTATCATTAAATGCTCGCTCCTGTCCCGCCTGTGGCAGTCAAAATCTGATTGATTTATCTGAACAGGAGGACGACCAATCAATACCAACTGAAGTTCCTGGACTCGATGATGCAGTTTCATCTCTAAATGATTTAGAAGGGTTTCAAGAAAATGACGAATCAATTCAATCCAAGACCGATAACTCGTCCAATATATCTAGAAAGAGTACACTTCCTTTCGGATATTCCGGTCAATCAAATATGCACTTATCGAGATTACCATTTGGTATAGGTAGTCAAGCTGAAGGAGTCCCATTCGATAATGAAGAATCAACGGATATTATTGATTCAGTTAGTTTAGAAAATGAAGCAATATCTGAAAAAATATCTGAACCCAATAAAATTGAAACTGTAGAACAAGGAATAGTTCAGGAGAAAGCGGTTACTGAAAGTAAGGCTATGAAAATGGTTAGAATTGAGCCATTGAGGCAAGAGGTTGAGGTTTTACCATCGATTATTGAGGATGTTTCAGAGAGTGAAGAGTTTTTTTCAGTTCCTGATGAATGGAGGATAGATGCTCAAGATCCGGATTTGGATGCCATTTATTCATCAGAAGAGAAAGTTGTAGAAGTTGTTCACAGTTCGGATGATGATGTAATTATTTATGATCATCAAGATGGAAACCAACATGTTCAAGAAAAACTAGGATATGGAAGTGCGACTGAAAAATCATTACTATCACTTGATTTACATCCCGCAAAAGCAATGACGGTAAATGTCGGCGCTGATTCCGCCTTGTCTTCAGAATTAGAAAATGGATATTTTGCTATTGCCAATAATTCTTGGGCAGAGGCTGCGGTTTCGTTCCAAAAAATCGCAGCGAGGATGCCCGGTGATTCTGCTGTTTTCAACAATTATGGATTATCTCTACTTCAGAGGGCAATTCAGATGGCAAAAGATAATGATGAATCGATTCAAATGATGGCAGCATCACAGTTTGAATCTGCAATTTTAGCTTTAAGAGAAGCTGCCAAAACTGCTCCCGAAGAAACGGTAATTTTACTCAATCTTTCGCACGCTCTATTGGTGAGCGGTCGTGCTGAAAAGGCTCTAAAAATAATTCAAGTCCACAACGGAAAAAACCCTTCTTCATTAGAAGGAATCAATTTAGAGGCCGCTGCACTAGTCAGTTTGGGTCAGAGCGTTAGTGCTAAGAATAAATTATCCATGGTTGAGGGCGATTTAATCATTGAAGAAAATCTCTCTAGATTGTTGTAGATTTCTCCTAATTTCCAGCAATTTTTTAGCTAAATATTTTTATTTTGTTGTAATATAATATTGTTAAGCAGCATGCTTTTTGCGAGTCATTTATTTATAGTCAGCAACCGATTTGTTCATATATGGGTGGTAGGTCGGTTGGTTGCTTAGCACCTTGGCATGCCTATGTCGGGGGAAGGGCTGAGGAGAACCGTCCCTGAGGAGGCGGTTTTCTGCGGAAGCCGAATAGGCATGAATTAGATAC
>CENX01013979.1_pt1 | contig 12244 bp, 12 predicted proteins | sample 361321 | NCBI WGS metagenome assembly CENX01 (sample SAMEA2619678, study PRJEB7988) | marine metagenome | isolation source: saline water (ENVO:00002010), including | reverse complement strand
GCAGCCATAACAAAACTGATCATGGCCGTATTTTTTACTTCATATCCCAAAATATTAATAATATTATTATCTGTAAAAAGCGCTCCATAGTAAATTGGAAAAATAGCTGAGGAGATAACAAGTGAATAAACAGAGTTGGCCCAATCGTAAAATGCCCAGGCATTTATAAGTTTTTTACTTCCCTTTTCAAGAGGAGTTTTGAGAGTAAACATTCATATACTTTAGTTCCACAAAATAGGGATTCTAGAATACTTTAGGGCCTTTTGATTGATTTTTTTGACAGGTAAAATAGCACAGGGTCCCCTTAAGGTCAAATTATCAATAAAGCTTAGATTGGCTGGATGAGTATTCAAAATTTCTGGTTTTTTTCCACCCAGCTCTTAAGTTGGTTTCTACAATTTTGGAGTCTCTGAGATATTATAGCCATCAATGGCTGAAAATTCTAAGCCTATTTTATCAGCTTCTCTTTCATGTTTTCTATTAAAGTGAAGCATTACACCCAGAGTGGCTCTAACGCCACCGACATCAAGAATTTCTTTACGTTTTTTCAGGTTATTTTTTTGTTGTTTTGTTTAAAAGCGAGCCCAATCTATTTTGTGTAAACCCTGCTGACATTCTTTGACCACCATGTTCAGACAAAGCGCAAGCAACCTTGTGTCCAATAAAAATTGATATTCGATCTTCATTTTGAAAAATGGGTAAAATTCCTATATAAAACACCATTTTTCCTCCTGGCATGCACCATGGATTTATTAATTCATCTTTAACTAAATTACATCCCAGGCATAGTCCTTCAAAAAATCAGGAGCTCCTTTATAATCAAAAACACTTTTGAGTACTTGTAGCTATTGGTTTTCCAATAGTTTTAATTTGTTAACTTTCCCACCAGTTTGTTATGACTTAATGATGTTTTAGAAAAGTATCATGTTGATCAAAAGCCATGGACAACAATTGTTTATTGGTGATAAAGTTATAGTATTTGATTAATGATAGCTGATTATTTTTACAGGCTGCCAAAAAATAATAAATAAGCAAAAATAAAAGGTAGTAGATCTCATGATTTGTGGGTCTATTGCCTTAGTGATATTCAATTTGTTTTCAAAAAAACCAACCATTATCAATAATTACTATAACCTAGAATAATTGAAATAGTGTAAAAGTTTTTTAAATTTGAAAAAATTGAGAGAATGAAAAGGTATTTGTATTTATTGCTCCCAATATTTCTAATTGGGTGCCACTCCATTGCTCAAAAAAGGACTACAGAATCTAAAGTTTATCCCATAAATAAATCAAATGGGGAATGGAAAACAATACTTTCTGACATGGGCTTTTATGTGCTTCGAGAGGCAGGAACAGAAAGTGCTTTTTCGGGTCCTTTAAATAAATTTTATGAAGAGGGAATCTATGTTTGTGCAGGATGTAAAACGCCACTCTATGAATCACTCTATAAATATGATTCTAAAAGTGGGTGGCCTTCTTTTGACCGGGGGATTGAAAAAAATATAGAATATGATGTAGATTATAAGATCGGCTATGCGCGAACAGAATTGAAGTGCAAGATGTGTGGCGGCCATCTAGGACATATGTTTGAAGATGGTCCTAGGAAAACCACTGGAAAAAGACATTGCATTAACTCAGCTGCGTTAACATTTATACCCAAAGAAGATGTCAAAGAATAATTTCCCTTTTCAAAAGTCAGAAAGCGAATGGCGTGAAAAACTAGATAGTGAAAGCTACAGAATTTTAAGAGAAAAAGGTACAGAGTATCCATACACAGGCAAATATAATCTTCATTTTGAAGAGGGTACCTATCAATGTAAGGGTTGCGGACAAGCTCTTTTCTCAGCTTCTCAAAAATTTAAAAGCAATTGTGGTTGGCCCAGTTTTGACGCGGCAATAGTTGGAGCTTTAGAAGTAATTCGGGATACCTCTAATGGAATGATTAGAACAGAAATCGTTTGTTCTCAATGCGGTGGGCATCAAGGACATGTTTTTTCAGATGGTCCAACGCCCACAGGTGAACGCTATTGTGTAAATTCAGCCAGTGTTGATTTTGTTTCCAAAGAAAAATAATCCGAAAACTTTTCAGTTTTGTAACTTTATACTGAATTTTAACCCTTTAAAATGACAACATATGATATTATTGTGGTTGGCAGTGGCCCAGGAGGTTATGTAACCGCTATTAGAGCCTCACAATTAGGTTTTAAAACAGCTATTGTTGAAAAAGAAAGTTTGGGCGGTGTGTGCCTCAATTGGGGCTGTATTCCAACCAAAGCACTCTTAAAATCAGCACAAGTTTTTGACTATCTAAAACATGCTGGTGACTATGGTCTTAGAATAAAAGAATTTGATAAAGATTTTAATGCCGTTGTAAATCGAAGTAGAAATGTGGCTGAAGGAATGAGCAAAGGAGTTCAATTCTTAATGAAAAAAAATAAAATTGATGTTCTTACAGGTTTTGGAAAAATTTTACATGGAAAAAAAGTGAGTGTAACTCTCAAAGAGGAAACTATAGAATATGAAGCTAAACACATTATTATCGCCACTGGAGCCCGTTCTAGAGAATTACCAAACCTTCCACAAGATGGCAAAAAAGTAATTGGATATAGAGAGGCAATGACATTGCCCAAACAACCCAAGAAAATTATTGTTGTTGGTTCTGGAGCCATTGGTATTGAATTTGCCTATTTCTACAATGCAATGGGAACTGAAGTTACTGTAGTGGAATATGTTGATCGAATTGTTCCAGTTGAAGACGAAGAGATTTCAAAACAACTTGAGCGTTCCTTTAAGAAATTTGGAATCAATATAATGACTGGTGCAGAAGTAACTGGAGTCGATACGAAAGGAAAAGGAGTAACTGCCACTGTAAAAACGGCTAAGGGAGAAGAGACGCTAAAAGCTGATATTGTACTCTCAGCTGTTGGGATAAAAACCAATATTGAAAACCTTGGATTGGAAGAAGTAGGAATCGTTACTGATCGAGATAAAATTTTGGTCAATGACTTTTACCAAACTAATATTCCTGGCTATTATGCTATAGGTGATGTGACGAGTGGACAAACCCTCGCCCATGTAGCTTCAGCTGAAGGTATTTTATGTGTAGAAAAAATTAAAGGAAATCATGTAGAACCAATCGATTATGGCAATATTCCAGGGTGTACTTATTGCTCTCCAGAAATAGCATCTGTAGGACTCACAGAGATTCAAGCACTAGATAAAGGGTATGATATAAAGGTAGGTAAATTTCCCTTTTCTGCATCAGGCAAAGCTCAAGCAGGTGGTCATTCTGAAGGCTTTGTAAAAGTCATTTTTGATGCCAAATACGGAGAATGGCTAGGGTGTCATATGATAGGTGCTGGTGTAACCGATATGATAGCTGAAGCAGTATTAGGTCGGAAACTCGAAACTACAGGCCATGAGGTGTTGAAGGCTGTGCACCCCCACCCCACAATGAGTGAAGCGGTTATGGAAGCGGTAGCTGATGCCTATGATGAAGTGATTCATTTGTAAATCAATTTATCTTCTTTTAAGTTTATTTTTTTATGTTTATAATAGCATTACTTGATTTTAAATGCCCCCGAAGTAAACAAATTTGTAACCAACTAATCCTATGAAAAAAATTGCCTGCCTAGCGCTCTTTATTCTCTTTATTCAATGTGAAAATTCGAAAAAAGAGATTTCATCATACACAATTGACCAATTTTATAAAAATATCAGTATTGGAGGAGGATCATTTTCTCCTGATGGATCAAAGCTGTTGTTGAGTAGCAATGCCTCTGGAATCTATAATGTATACTCTATTGACATTGCTTCTGGTGAAAAAACACAATTAACAAATTCAACGGAGGAATCTTATTATGCTCAAAGCTATTTTCCAAATGATGAGCGTTTTATTTACATCTTTGACCAGGGTGGCAATGAAAATTATAATGTTTTTATGATGTCTCCAGAGGGAAACACTAAAAACTTAAACCCAGGTGAAGGGGTTCGGAATGCTTTTTGGGGCTGGAGCCGTGATGAGCAAAAAATGTATTTAATGAATAACAAACGTGACCCAAACTTCATGGATATTTACAAACTAGCCATTTCTTCAGTCGATGACGAAATGCCCTCAAGTGAATTGATTTATCAAAATATCGACGGTCTAGATGTTGGTGCCATTTCACCAAATGAAAAGTTTTTTGCCATAACACAAGCCATAACCAGTGCAGACAGTAGAATGTTTCTATTCAATAAAGAAACTGGTGAAAAAACCTATATCTCCGATCATGAGGGAAATGCTACCTATTCTCCCCAATTTTTTAGTTTAGACAATGCCAATCTATATTACACCACGGATGAAGGTTCTGATTTTGTCTACTTAGCCAAAAGGAATCTTAACACTGGAGCAGTAGAAAAAGTTTTTGAAACTAACTGGGATGTTTGGTATGCCTATGATTCATGGAATGAAAAATATAGAGTTATAGGAATCAACAAAGATGCCAAAACTGTGGTCAAGGTGATTAATCATGAAACAGGTCAAGAAGTTCAACTACCTAAAATTTCAGGAGGAAGTATTACATCTGTGAACATTTCTAAAAATGAAAAATTTGCGTGTCTAATGGTAAGTACCTCATCTACTCCAAGCAACATGTATGTCTATAATTTTGAAACAAATGAACTTAAGAAGCTTACCGATACGCTCAATCCAGAAATTGATGCTACTGATTTGGTAGAAGGGCAAGTGGTGCATTACAAATCTTTTGACGGGCTTGAGATTCCATCTATTTATTATGAACCTAAACAAGCCAGTAAAGAAAATAAAGTGCCGGGACTTGTTTGGGTACATGGTGGCCCTGGTGGTCAATCACGGCTTAATAATTTTGAATTGATTCAATATTTAGTAAATCACGGATATGCCCTTCTTGCAGTAAACAATCGAGGGAGTAGTGGCTATGGCAAGGCATTCAATCATATGGATGATCAAAATCATGGTGATAAAGATCTTAAAGACTGTGTGGCTGGTAAAGACTTTTTTAGCTCAACAGGAGTGATTGATATGGACAAAGTAGGTATTATTGGTGGATCGTATGGCGGCTACATGGTTATGGCTGCACTTTCTTTTGAGCCTAATGCATTTGATGTGGGAGTTAATATTTTTGGCGTCACTAATTGGTTACGAACCCTAAAATCTATCCCCCCCTACTGGGAAAGTTATAAAAAAGCGCTTTATGATGAAATGGGCGATCCGTTTACCAAGGATTCTATTCGACTCTATAATATTTCACCTCTTTTTCACACAAAAAATGTAATCAAGCCACTTATGGTATTACAGGGAGCAAATGATGTTCGGGTGCTACAAATAGAATCAGATGAAATTGTCGAAGGAGTAAGAGCCAATGGTGTTCCTGTTGAATATGTAATTTTTGATGATGAAGGACATGGGTTTAGAAAAAAAGAAAATCAGATAGCTGGTTATGGCCAAATCAAAATATTTCTAGATAAGTATTTGAAAGGAAGTGTCGGAAGTTTAGAATAATAGGATTTTTATATTTTGATAACTAAAATTGATTTTTAAAAAAAATCCAATACTAAAAACAGGTTTAATAAAAAAGTATTTTTAAAATCTATTTTCTTTCATTGCAAAACCCAATTGGGAATACTAACTTTGGGGACTAACTCGTTGGTGTTTGATTTGTTGAATTGAGTGCCACAATGAAAAAGAAAAATGAAAATAATTGCACTAATAATCAGTATTCTTACACTCAATACTTGTTTTTCAGATAATCGGCCTGTAGATCATTTAGCCTCCATTTGGCAACCCTCCAGTCCAACTTCTCAAAATCTAAAAAAAGCTTATTTCGCCTCAGGTTGCTTTTGGTGTGTAGAGGCTATTTTTGAAAGTGTCAAGGGAGTCTCTGAAGCTTATTCTGGATATGCGGGGGGCTTCACAAAAAACCCAAACTACAATCAAATTGGAACAGGAAAAACAGGACATGCTGAGGCTGTCGAAGTACTCTATGATCCTAAAGTTGTATCTTTTACTACCTTGCTTCAAGTCTTTTTTGGTTCTCACGACCCGACAACTCCAAATCGTCAAGGACCAGATTATGGTAGCCAATATCGTTCTATTGCCTTTTTTAGCTCAGTAAGTGAACGGGAACAAATACAACAATACATGAAACTTCTTGCGGAACAAGAAGTCTTTAAAGCAGAAATTGTTACTGAAGTAAAAGAACTTGAAAAATTCTACTATGCTGAAGAATATCATCAAGACTATGAAAAACGGAATCCTAATAATCCGTATGTCCAGAATGTTTCAATACCCCGCTTAAAGAAATTTCAAAGGCTCTATCCTGAATTGTTAAAACAAGGCCATTGAGATGCAAATCTTAGTCATCCGGAATGATTTTATAAAAGCCGTTTTTCTTGACTATGGAGCCACATTACATGAGCTATGGGTCACTTCAGAAAGTGGTCAAACCATAAATGTTATAAAAGGTTTAGCCAACCCCGAAGACTATCGAGAGGACGAATGGTGTCGAGGAGCTTTAATAGGAAGGTTTGCTGGACGACTGTCCGAAAGCTATTCTATTGATGGTACCATTTTTCATTTATACCACACAGATGGTGTTTTGCTGCATAGTGGTGACAAGGGCTGGGGGAAACAGTTTTGGAAGCTGGAACATCATAACCAAAAAGAGCTTACCCTCAGTCATATTTGTCAGGCTAGAAATAGCGGTTTTCCTGGCACAGTAAAAGGCCAAATAACTTATAAACTTAATGGAAAAAAACTGCATTTAGAATATAAAGCAACAACAAATTCTTCTACCCATATTAACCTCACTAATCATGCTTATTTTAATTTAAATCCTACTGGGAAAATTGACAGTCATGAATTACAAATCAATGCCTCTAAATACTTAGAATTGACAGAAAATCTTATGCCCACAGGAACCGTTATCGCCACAAATCAAACGCAGATGGATTTTCGACAAACACGTGCTATTGGAAACCAACGACTGGATGATTATTTTGTGTTAGATAAACAGATCAAAACTGCTGCATCTATATATTCTGCTGAAACCGGAATAGGCATGAAAACCATAACGGATCAACCAGGAGTAGTTGTTTTTACACCCCCACATTTTGAAGCTATTTGCTTTGAAACACAAAAATTTTCAAATAGCCCTAACATTGCACATTTTCCCACAACACGAGTTGAACCCAACGAAACTTATTCTCAAATTACTCACTTTCAATTTAGCGGTATTCAAGTGAAAAAAACTTATTAAAAATACTGAAACATCCTTTTCCTATCAAAATTCCAACAATAGCTCCAACTAATATATCTAATGGGAAATGAACTCCAAGGTACACTCTACTTAAGGCAATAAAGCCAGCCAACATATAAAAGAATAGAGCCAAATAGCTATTTTTCTTACGATATAAAGCACTAAAAAATGTCGCTAGTGCAAATGAGTTTGAGGAATGACCAGAAAAAAATCCATATTGTCCACCACAACTTGCCTTAACTAAGCGAACAAGGTCTTGAAGCTCTGGGTCATAACAAGGACGAAGACGTGCAAAGGAGTATTTAGCTAAATTGGTAAACTGATCTGTAATTAAAACCAAAATTAGGGTGGTAATAAACAGAAAGAGAGCTGGTTTCAATTTCACTTTTGTCAACAAATAGAACCAGGCCAACAAATAGACTACTACATTGGTGAGTTTATTAGAAAGTAATAACCAAAAACTATCATATGAGGCGTTTCCCCAATTATTGAGCAGCAAAAAAAGGTCGCGATCTAAAACCACAAAAATATCCATTAATCTTCTAAAGTATTCATTTCAGCGTCATAGAAAGCAAAAGCTTCCTCAATCAAAATAGCGGTATTTTCTTTTAAAGTAATTTCATCATCTTTTGAAAATTCTTCCATCCAATGCATTTCATCAGTAGCGATGTTTAGTATAAAACGTGGATACTCGGTATGAACAACAAATAAATCAGTATCATTCTGAGCATTGTTGGCCAATAAAAACTTAGGTAATTTCATTTTTATGATTGTCGAATATGTAAATGTTAATCTGTGATTTAAACCTTAAAAATAATAATATTGCTGACGCAAAAAGTCCTGAAAGCAACCCAATCCAAATACCTAAAACTCCCAATGTGGTATGCAATCCTAAAAAATAAGCGATAGGAAAACCAAAAAGTCCATAAGAGAAAAAGGTAATCCAAGCAGGAATATTGACATCTTGAAGACCTCTTAAGGCCCCCAGTACTGCTGCTTGCATGCCATCAAAGAGTTGAAAAAATGCAGCTACGATTAATAACTGAGCAGCTAAAAAAACTACTTCTTGATTGTCTGCAACTTCGATAAAATTATTTTGGTCTAAATAAATCCAAGGCAAATATTGATTGGTACTCAGGAAAAATAAAGCAAACACTAAATCAAGCGATAAAATCAATAAAAAAATTGAATGGGCTATCCTTTTGAGGTTAATAAAATCATTTCTTCCTTTTTGATTGCCAACACGTATCATTGCTGTAACTCCCAACCCTAAAGCAAACATAAAAGTTATAGAAGATAGATTCAAAGCTATTTGATTTGCTGCCTGTGCATTTTTTCCTAAGAGTCCAGAGAGCCAAATAGCTGCTGTGAAGAAAATGACCTCAAAAAACATTTGTAAAGCCGACGGGAGTCCAAGACTAAAAATTTTCTTCATCAAATTCATATCGGGTAAAAACCATTGTATTTGTGCCGTGAAACGTTTAAAACGTGGATCTTTTCGCACGTAAATGACAATAAATAATAACATAAAAATACGTGCTATTAATGTACCAATAGCCGCCCCTTCTATACCCATTTTAGGAAATATCCAATAGCCAAAAATCAAAAAATAGTTAATGATAATATTAACAAAATTCCCTAACAAGGTTGCATACATTGACGGGCGTGTTTGAGAGAGACCATCACAAAACTGCTTAAACGCTTGAAAGATCACAAGAGGGATCAAGGAAAAGGCTACCCATTGAAGGTAGGGGTATGCTAATCCAACAACTTCTGTTGGTTGACCCATTTTATAGAGAAGAGGCCTGCAAAACCAAACTGAAAAAGCTAAAAATAGACCCAAAATAAGACATTGCAAAAAACCATGGATAAAGACCTTCCTCACTTGCGCAAAATCACTGGCTCCGTCGGACTCAGCAATAAGAGGTGTTATAGCTGTAGAAAAACCAATTCCGAGTGACATTCCTACAAATACAAAACTGTTTCCAAGAGAAACCGCGGCAAGCGGAGCAGTTCCCAATTGACCCACCATTACATTGTCAATAAGCTGAACAAAAGTATGCCCTAATAAGCCAATGATGACAGGATAAGCTAACGTTAAATTATAGCGAAATTCTTTAAAGTAATCTTGTAGAATAATGCCCATTAGACTTAAAAACCAAATTGATCGACCAAATAAACTAAACTTGTCATAGCAGCTGCGCCAAGTTCTAATTCTCTTTTATTTATGGCATCAAATGTATCGTTAGCGGAATGGTGATAATCAAAATAACGTTGTGAGTCTGGGACCAAACCTGCTAAAACAGTTGTTCCGTTTTTTAGTGGTCCAATATCAGCACCACTTCCATTTTGGATAAAATAATTAGTCAAATAAAGTTCAAAATAAGAAGTCCAAGATTTGATTTTTTTGAATTGGGGAGAAGTTGCTTCAAAAGTAAAACCTCTTGGTGTGAATCCTCCTGCATCAGATTCAAGAGCAAAAAGATGTTTTTCGTTGTTTGTAGAAGCCCATTTAGCGTAGGCTTTACCACCATTTAAACCATTTTCTTCATTCATGAAAAGCACTACCCTTATGGTGTGCTTTGGTTGATAATTTACTTTTTTAAATAAATGTAAAACCTCCATAGACTGCACAATACCTGCCCCATCATCGTGTGCACCATCACCTAAATCCCAAGAATCTAAATGTCCTCCAATGAGAATGATTTGATTTGGATATTTGGACCCTTTGATTTCTGCAATAACATTATGCGATGGAACCTCGGGATAATTTTTACAATCCTGCTTGAAATAAAAATATAAGTTAGGGTTAAGAGCTAACATGGTATGGAGCAATTCAGCCCCCTTAGTGCTAATGGCAGCTGCTGGTATTCTTTTTTTATTGGGTAGATCATAATAATACATACTTCCTGTGTGAGGGTAGTCATCCAATAGTAAATTCATTGAACGAATAATAGCACCGATAGCGCCCAGCTTAGTGGCTCTATAAGCGCCATCAGTTCGTTGAGACACACTTTTAGAATAAGCATCAAAAGTGCTAATTAAGTCTGCATCCATTGGTCGGTTAAAAAACACAATTTTTCCTCTCACTTGTTCCTCGCCAAGTTTCTCTAACTCTTCAAATGATTTCACTTCTATTACTTTTGCTCGAAGTCCATAGGCAGGTGTAGCAACAGATCCTCCTAAAGCGCAGATGGGCACATTGATGCTGTTGCCTGGGCTCGTTTCAATACTTGCATATTCAAAAGTACCTCGCACCCACTTTGGCACCATAATGTCCTGAAGCCACACTTTATCAAGACTTAAGGCTTCTAAACTTTCTTTTCCCCATTCTACAGCCCGTGCAGCATTTAATGACCCTGACAAACGACCTCCAATTTGATTCGAAAGATGATCAAGCCAATCATAGGCCTTACCTTGGGTTAAGGCTTCATTATAAAAGACAGCAATTTGTTTTTTATGAAAATCTTCTGACTGTCCCAACATAGATGTAATGGAAAAAAAGAAGAGAAATGAGTATATTTTTTTCATAGTTTTTATTTGGACGCAAATTGATTGATGTTTTCTACTGTTATAGGATTGTCCCCTAAAATTTGAAGACGTTCCACTACATTTCTAAGTTCTCTAATGTTTCCAGTCCATTGATAGTTATTAAGATGAGAAAGCGCTTTAGGGGTAAAGTTTTTAGTTTCCATATTTTGTTCTTTACCAATTTGAGCAATAAAATAATCCACCAAAAGAGGAATGTCTTTTTTTCTATCTTTTAAATCTGGAACTGGAATCAAGATGACGGCTAAGCGATGATAGAGATCTTCTCTAAAATTTCCCTTTTCAATTTCTTTTTTTAAGTTTTTGTTTGTTGCTGCAATCACTCGAACATTGACATGAATGTCTTTCGCATTTCCAACTTTTTGAATTTTATTTTCCTGAAGAGCGCGCAAAACTTTTGCTTGTGCAGCTAAACTCATATCAGCAATTTCATCAAGGAAAAGGATACCTCCGTTGGCGGCCTCAAATTTTCCAGACCGATCTTTTATTGCTGAGGTGAAAGCTCCCCTGACGTGTCCAAACAATTCACTCTCAATAAGTTCATTTGGAATAGCAGCACAATTTACTTCAACAAAGGGAGCTTTAGAACGATCACTTTGTTGATGAAGTTGATGAGCTACTAATTCTTTTCCTGTACCATTTCCTCCAGTAATCAGAACTCTTGCTTCTGTTTGAGCAACCTTCTCAATCATTTTTTTTATTTCAGCAATAGCAGCAGATTCCCCAATAATTGTATATTTTTTTGCTACTTTACGTTTAAGTTTTTGATTTTCTCTTCGTAAAGACTTGTTTTCGAGAGCATGACGCATGGCAGTCAACAAACGATTTAAATCAGGAGGTTTGGAAATAAAATCATAGGCTCCTAATTTCATTGATTCCACTGCTGTTTCAATATTTCCATGACCAGTGAGCATGATAAAGGGTAAGCCGGGCTTTAAGGACTTACTTTTTTCTAACACTTCGTTTCCATCCATTTTAGGCATTTTAATGTCACAGAGCACTAGATCAAAACTATTTTGCTCAATCAACGCCAAACCATGTGATCCGTTTTCAGCTTCAGTGACTTTATATTGATCACTTTCTTCACTTATAATCCTTGTCAAAACCCGTCGAATTGGTTCTTCATCTTCAATAATTAGAATTTTTATCATGCCTCAGGGTTTTTTGGATTCAGATAGCTAATAGTTCTCTGTGGAAAAGGAATGTTAATGTTGTTCTCATTAAAGGATTTAAAAATAGTATATCGAATATCACTTTTAACTACGTTTGATACAAAACTCTCTTTGATTGAAAAATAAATTTTAAACATCAAAGCACTGTCACCATAATCATCAAAAAGAACAAATGGTGCTGGCTGTTTTAGCACTGCCTTATGGCTAGAGGCACAATGTAATAATAGTTGTTTAACTTCCATAACG
>CENX01053650.1_pt1 | contig 12247 bp, 12 predicted proteins | sample 361321 | NCBI WGS metagenome assembly CENX01 (sample SAMEA2619678, study PRJEB7988) | marine metagenome | isolation source: saline water (ENVO:00002010), including | reverse complement strand
ATATATATATTTCAATAGTTATGCCATTGAACAAATAAAAAAGGGTTTTTATGATTTTTTAATCATGAAACTTAGGAACTCGGAGTAATAGAATAACCCCCGCTATAAAAAATACTGCAAAAACTAACACACTATTTCTCATACTTCCAGTAATTTGATCAATCATACCGAACATAATCATTCCAATTATAATTGCAATTTTTTCTGTAACTGAATAAAAACTAAAAAAAGATGCAGTATCTTTTGTTTTTGGAATATATATCGAATATGTTGATCTTGAAAGAGATTGAAGTCCTCCCATTACTAAACCCACAAGCCCAGCAATTAAATAGAACTCCATTGGTGTATGAATATAAAATGCTCTAATACATAAGAATGCCCATATTATATTGATAACAATTAAAACAGGTAAATTACCAAAACGTTCGGAAGCTCTAGCAGTGAATATTGCTCCAAAAATTGCAACAATTTGAATTAGTAAAATTGAGACGATTAATCCTACTGTTTTCTCTGTTGAATTGGACCACTGAATCTCGGCTTCACCAAAATAAGTTGCAATCAATAAAACTGTTTGTAAGGACATACTATATATAAAAAAAGCTATCAAAAATCTTTTTAGTCTCAAATTATTAATAAGTTGGTCGAGGACTAATTTTATTTCTTTATATCCATTCCAAAAAACATCTTTGGATAATTTATTTGTATGATTTCCTTTGGGTAAATAGAAAAAGGAAATTTGACTAAATAAAGCCCACCATATGCCTACAGAAATAAAAGAATATTTCATTGCAGTCATTGAAGCTTCAAGCTTTGATCCATGAATACCGTACAAATCCGGTTTCATAACCATAGAAAGATTAAATAATAATAAGATAACACTTCCTATATAGCCCATTGAGTAGCCTCTTGCACTTGCTCTATTTTGTTGATCAGGATAAGCAATATCTGGGAGATATGAATTGTAAAAAGTAAAACTACACCATACACCAATAAGTGAAAAAAAATAAAATGTTAAACCTATATAAATAGTTTCTAATTCAAACCAATAAAGACCAATACATGAAATTGAACCTAAATAGACAAAAAATTTCATGAACTTTTTTTTATTGCCAATATAATCTGCTATTCCGGAAAGAATTGGAGTTATAATTGAAATAATTATAAAAGCAAAAGCGGTGATAAAACTAATCATCGCCGAATATTTAATTTGTGATCCAAAAAAATCTATTGTTTTAATCTCCGAGAATAAGGAGCCATAGTATATTGGAAAAATTGCTGATGATATTACTAATGGATATACAGAGTTTGCCCAATCATAAGAAGCCCATGCATTTATGAGTTCTTTACTTCCTTTTTGTAAGGGTTTAGTAGTTTTAAAAAACATATTTCTTATCTAATATTGCAGCAAAGTAATGATTTCATATTTAATGCTGAAAGTTTAAATTAAGATTATTTAAAATTTTATCTTTTTGTGCATTAAATAATTTTTTAATAAATTATTTTTGCATTGTAATGCTAAAAATTAAAAATTTATTTATTGTATTATCGATCTGCTTTAGTTGCAATTCACAAAAATCAACTAAACAAGCAAGTGAGATTGAAAAAAATCAATTTGAAGTTGAAAAATCAAATGATCAATGGAAAAAAGATTTAACACCAATGGAGTTTTATGTATTAAGACAATCTGGAACAGAAAGGGCATTTTCAGGAAAATATAACAAACACAATGAGCCTGGATTGTATGTTTGTGCTGCATGTGATAATCCTTTATATGATTCAAGGCATAAATATGATTCAAAATCAGGTTGGCCGAGTTTTGATAGAGGAGTTAATAAAAATATACTCCTTGATGTAGATTATAATTTAGGCTATCCAAGAACTGAATTGAAATGTAAATCCTGTGGAAGTCATTTGGGACATCTTTTTAACGATGGTCCAAGAAACACGACTGGAAATAGGCATTGTATAAATTCTGTTGCATTAAAATTTATTTCAAAAGAAAATGAGTAGTAAAAAATATCCTTTTCAAAAAACTGATGAAGAATGGAAAAAAATATTGAATTCAGAAGAATATTATATTTTAAGAGAAAAAGGAACAGAAAAACCATTCAGTGGAAAATTTAATAACCATTTTGAAAGTGGAATATACGTTTGTAAAGGATGTAAACAAGAGTTATACGATAGTAAATCAAAATTTGAATCTAATTGCGGTTGGCCAAGTTACGATGGATCAAAAAGTGGAGCTATTGAATTTAAAAAGGACATATCATACGGGATGATTCGAACAGAAATATTATGCTCAAAATGTGGTTCGCATCAAGGTCATATTTTTGATGATGGTCCAAGTTTAACTGGAAAGAGGTATTGCGTAAATTCTCTTAGTGTTGAATTTAAACCTAATAAAAAATCAAAATAAATTTATTAGTTTTTATTTACATTTGTAATCTAAATTTAAACATATGAAATCATACGATATTATAGTTATTGGAAGTGGTCCAGGTGGATATGTAACTGCAATTAGAGCCTCTCAACTTGGTTTTAAAACTGCAATTGTAGAAAAAGAAAGTCTAGGTGGAGTTTGTTTAAATTGGGGGTGTATTCCGACTAAAGCGTTAATTAAATCGGCCCAAGTTTTTGATTATTTAAAAAACGCAAATGATTATGGACTAAAAATTAAAAATTATACTAAAGATTTCGACGCAGTGGTTAATAGAAGTAGAAATGTTGCGTCTGGAATGAGCAAAGGTGTAAATTTTTTAATGAAAAAAAATAAAATTGATGTAATTAATGGATACGGAAAAATTAAATCTGGAAAAAAAGTTGAAGTAAAAAAAGATGATGGCGAAATCATTGACATTCAGGGTAAAAATATAATAATTGCGACTGGAGCGAAATCAAGAATCCTACCAAATCTCCCTCAGGACGGAAAGAAAATTATAGGTTACAGAGAGGCAATGACACTAAATTCTCAACCAAAGAAGATTATAATTGTTGGTTCTGGTGCAATAGGCATTGAATTTGCATATTTTTATAATGCTATGGGGTCTGAGGTTACAATAATCGAATACCAGGATAGACTTGTGCCTCAAGAGGATAAAGAAATTTCAAAAGCTTTGGAGACAAATTTTAAAAAAAATGGTATAAAAATATTTACGAGCTCAGAACTAATCAATTCTAAAATAAATGGTAAATCCGTTTCAGCAATAATTAAAACTGCAAATAAAGAACAGACACTAAATGCTGATATTATTCTTTCGGCAGTTGGTATAAAATCAAATATTGATAATATCGGATTAGAGGATGTAGGAATAGTTTCAGATAACGATAAAATTATTGTTGATGATTTTTACCAAACAAACATCCCAGGTTATTTTGCAATTGGAGATATTACAAAAGGACAAGCCCTTGCACATGTGGCCTCTGCAGAAGGAATTTTATGTGTTGAGAAATTAGCTGGACTAAATACTGAACCTTTAGATTATGAAAATATTCCAGGATGTACTTATTCTTCTCCTGAAATTGCATCTGTTGGTTTGACTGAAGACGAAGCAAAAGATAGGGGCTATGAGATAAAAATTGGTAAATTCCCTTTTTCTGCATCAGGAAAGGCACAAGCAAGTGGAAAATCAGAAGGTTTTGTAAAAGTTATTTTTGATGCAAAATATGGAGAATGGTTAGGGTGTCATATGATTGGTGCTGGGGTTACAGACATGATATCTGAAGCAGTTTTAGCAAGAAAATTAGAAACAACAGGACATGAAGTTTTAAAAACAGTTCATCCTCACCCAACCATGAGCGAAGCGGTCATGGAATCTGTCGCTGCTGCTTATGGTGAAGTTATTCACTTGTAGAAACACTTTAAAGAATGTTTTTTGATGTATTATTTTATTTATTTAGTAAGCTTAGTACACCTAGTCTGTAACTATCAATTCCAAAACCTACAATCAAACCTTTAGCAGCTGGAGTAATATATGATTTGTGTCTAAAATCCTCTCTTGAAAATGTATTCGATATATGAATTTCAATTACAGGAGCAATAATAGATTTTATTGCATCCCCGATTGCAACGGATGTGTGGGTATAAGCAGCTGCATTCAATAGTATATAGTCTGAAGAAAAACCAACTTCCTGAATTCTATCAATTATTTTTCCTTCAATATTTGATTGAAAATAGTCAAATTTGATATCTGAAAATTCTTTTTTTAAAGAGATAAGGTATTCATCAAAAGTTACAGAACCATAAATATTTGGCTCTCTTTTTCCAAGTAAATTAAGATTTGGACCGTTAATTATAGATATATTCATTTAATTCGTTTTAACAAAAATACTACATTTAACTTTCTTTTTTTATGAATATATATATTAGTAAATAATGAATTGGAAATCAATTATAGATAAATATAAAAACTACTTAAAAATTGAGAGAGGATTATCAAGTAATTCTGTAATAAATTATTTGTATGATATTACAGCTTTTTTTAAATATTATAAAATTAATTACGAAAATTCTAGTCCAAAAGATATTACAAATGAACAAGTTCAAAGTTTTATTTATGAAGAAGCCAAATATAAGAGTTCTTATTCTATGGCAAGAAGAATATCAGGTTTAAAAAGTTTTTTTAATTATTTAAACTATGAGAAAATAAGAGAGGATGATCCTTCAAATAATATTGAAACTCCAAAAATAGGTAGGAAATTACCTGAAGTATTAACTATTTCAGAAATTGAAAAAATAATTGAAATTATAGATATTTCTCATCCTCAGGGACAAAGAAATATTGCTATCATTGAAACAATGTATGGTTCTGGATTAAGGGTAAGTGAATTAATTAATCTGACGATATCAAACCTGTTTTTCAAGGAAAAGATAATAAAAGTTATTGGAAAGGGAAACAAGCAAAGATTGATTCCAATGGGAGATTATTCAAGAAAACACTTAATTGATTATATAAATAATAACAGGTGTTATGGTAAAATTAATCCTAAATTTTCTGATGTTGTTTTCCTGAATAGAAATGGTAAAAAATTAACAAGAGCAATGATTTTTACATTAATTAAAAATTTTGGACTAAAGGCAGGCATATCGAAAAATATTAGTCCCCATACTTTAAGACATTCTTTTGCAACCCACTTACTAGAAAATGGAGCAGATTTAAGAACAATTCAAGTAATGATGGGACATGAAAGTATTACAACTACTGAGATTTATGCTCACATGGATACAAAATATTTAAAAACTGTTATGAAAAATTTTCATCCAAGAAAAAAAGATTAATTTTTTATAATTAATCTAAAACCTTCACCATGAATGTTTATAATCTCAATATTTGAATCTATCTTCAAGTATTTTCTCAATTTAGCAATATAAACATCCATACTTCTTGAGGTAAAATAATTATCATCTCTCCAAATTTTATTTAGTGCTACTTGTCTTGGCATTAAATCATTTAAGTGAAGTACCATAAGTTTCAAAAGTTGACTTTCCTTAGGAGATAACTTGATTAGGTCTTTATTTAGTTGATTTGTCAAAATTCTTAATTTAGAATTGAATGAGAAAATTCCAATTTTAAATTTATAATCTTCAGATTCTGGTATTTCAACTGAACTTTGACGATTTAAAATTGCCTTTATTTTAGCTAATAAAACATCAGAGTCAAATGGCTTAGATAAATAATCATCTGCTCCTGCTTTAAAACCTTTTAAAACATCCTCCTTTAAAGTTTTGGCAGTCAAAAAAATTATTGGAATAGTATTATTTTTTTCTCTTATTTCTTTTGCTAATGTAAAACCATCTTTAAAAGGCATCATGACATCTAGAATACATAAATCAAAATCATTTTTTTTAAATTTTTCATAACCCTCAACTCCATTTTTTGCCAATATAACTGAATAAGAGTTTAATGATAAATAATCTCTTAGAATACTTCCAAAATTTGGATCGTCTTCAACTACTAAAATCTTTTTATTTTTCATCGATTAAGTACTTATTTTATAAAAGGCAAGCTAACTGTAAACGTAGTACCTATACCTTTTTTACTTTTTAAATCAATCAATCCTGAATGTAAATCAATAATTTTTTTTACATATGTTAATCCCAACCCGTGACCTTTTATGTCGTGAATATTTCCTGACTGTAACCTATAAAACTTTTTAAAAATTAACTTTTGAGATCGCTCATCCATTCCTATACCATTATCTTTAATACTAATAGAAACCATATTATAACTTTTATTAATACTTATTTGAATATTAGGAGGTAATACAGAGTACTTTATAGAATTATCTAAAATATTAATAAAAAGATTTGTCAAATGATTTTTATTTCCATTGATCATTAAATTATGATCATCATCATCATCAAAGTTAATTTGTCCCTTTTTATTTGAAACAATTAGGGAAACATGATTAACGGATAATTTCAAAATATCATAAAGATTTATTGTCTTCTTATCCATGGGCAAAGTACCTTTGTCTAGTTGAGATATCCTTAAAACTCCATCAACATGACTTAGCATTCTATGATTTTCCTCTCTAATCATTTTAACGTATTTACTAATGGATTTGGGATTATTAATATTTTTAATATTTGAAATTGAATCTAGTGCAAGACCGATTGTAGCAATCGGAGTCTTAAATTCATGAGACATATTATTTATGAAGTCTGTTTTAATAACTTCGATTTTCTTCTGTTTAATTATTTGATAAAGAGCTGTGAATGAAACTAAAACAATAAATAAACTAAAAGAAACAGAAAGTCCAGCAACACCTATCACAGATGAAAAAACAAAGCTTTTCTTATCAGGAAAAAAAACAGAAAGCTCATAATTACTGATTCCGTTTTCATCAATAAATATTGGAGTTGAATACTTAGGGCCAATTTCTGTTTCTGAATAATTATTTGAAGTGATCTTAGTAGAAAGATTATTATTATATATGCCAAACTCAAAACTTGTGTTAATTTTTTTCTCATTTAGGGCTTTTTTAAGAAGAAAAGAAACCTCTTCAGTAGTAACCCTTTTATGTACAGGTAAACTTGATATATACTGCATAAAAATAGATCTATATTTAGCTATCTCAAATGGGTTTTTTCTTTGAACGGTTTTAATCTTTGATATTGATTTGACTAAATTATTTTCTCTATTGAAAACATCCTCACTTAGAATTGCAGTTGTTTTAACACTTTTATAGTCAGAAATATTGTCAAAATCATTAAATCTTGGATCAACCGATATTCCTTCTAAATCATACTCCTCTTGTAAAATTCCATATGCAAAAAGAGTGGATAAATTTGTAGAACCTCTCTCAGGTAAAAAAAGAAAAACATCGGTAAAATTTGAATCGTCTGGCTTCCCAACTGAGTCTATTAACCTTTCATATGCTAAGATATAATCATCTAATTCTCTATTTTGAATATCAGTTGAAACTGATTCTAAAATTTGATTTATAGCTAATGAGAAAGCTTCTTCATTATTTTTCCAAGAAGACTTTATCCAATATACTTGAATTATAACAACCCCAACAATAGATAGAAGAATTAGACTTACTAATGCAACGAAATAGTTTTTTTTCAATTTTTAATATTATCGCTTCTTAATACAAAATTCAACAAAAAAATAGAAAATAAATGCTAATGTATTGTTAATCTGGAATATTAAATCTATATTTTAAATCAATTAAAAGGTTTTCAAGTGTAATAACAGTTGTCTTCCAATCAATATTTTCAATTAATCTATCAGCAAATAATGCTTTTTTTTCATCGGACCACTGTTTAGAAACTCTTGACATAATTTGACTAACTGTTATATAATCTCTTTTTATAATTCTGTCAGTTCTTATTTTTATGGGAGCTGTAACAAGTATAGTGTAATCGAATTTTAAATTAATTTTTGATTCAAATAAAATAGCAGACTCAAAGAAAATAATTGATTTTCCCGATCTTATTTTAAATTTTTTGAAATCTTTTTCAACTAATGGGTGAACAATTGAATTTAATTCTTTAAGTTTTTTAGGATCATCAAAAACAATTTTAGATAAATATTTTGAATTTATAAAACCATTTTTATATGATAATTTACCAAAATTTTTAATTACATATTTTTTTACTGATGAATTAGTATTTAGTATTATTTTGGCTTTTTCATCAGAATTGTAACATGTAAAACCTCTTTTTGAAAAAAAGTTTAAAATTTTAGATTTTCCACTCCCTATTCCGCCTGTAATTGCTACTGTTATCATTTTTTGATAAGATAAGATATTGATTTAGGCTCCCATCTAACATTTTTAGAAAAATTTGGGGATTTATTTAATCTAACCGGAACACTCTCAAAATTACCATCATTAGTGTCTAAGTAATCAAAAATTAATTCAAAATCTTCATTCTTTACATTATTGACAAACTCTACAGGAAATGATGAAAATAGCTTAACTTTTTTAGGAAAGAGTTTAATTTTTGTAGAGTCAGGTACATTAATTACTTTTAATGAAATATCAAAACTTTGTTCAGTAAACTTTTTTATCGATTGCTTATAAATTACTTTATCTGGGTTATACCTAATAAAAGGATCATTATTTCTCAAAAACACGACTGACTCGATATTTGCAGAAATCTCTTCTTTCGAATTTATTAAAATTGGAATAAAATTTAGTTTATCTAATTTAGATTTTGGGCCAGAAACATTAATACTGTCAGGTTCAATTAAAGGGTCGTTAATTAAACTAAAACCGGATGCAATATTAAATTTTGAGTTATTGTCAATAATAACAGCAACCTTTTTTGTTACATGAACTGAATAATCAAAAAACAACTTTTCATTTTCAAAACTTAAAAATGATCCACTAATTTGATCATCTAGAGACCTTCTCAAAGACACTAAACTGATTAATCCCTTTGATTCCTTGAGCTCAGCTGCAGAAAAATCAACATCCAAAGTTTTGCGAAAAAATCTATAAAAAAAAAGTTGAAAACCAGATGTATTTACGTATCCCTCAATAATTTTATATTTAGGTTCTAAAATTAGAAGAGTTGGGACATTAATATATTTTACGTCGAAGAGAACAAGAGCTGAGTAATTTTTTGAGAACTTTGTAACTCCCCAAAACAATGATGAGATAAAAAAGAAAATTATAAATACTTTAATCTTTTGATTTTTTGCTAATGGATTTGATGAATTTTTATTAAAATGATATAAGTCCATTAAACTAATTTAACTATCAAATAGAATCTATTATTTCTTGACTAACACCAACATTAGAAAATCCTCCATCATGATATAAATTTTGTAGAGAAACTTTCTTTGTATAGTCCGAAAACATCATTACTGTATATTTTGCACAGTCTTCGGCACTAGCATTTCCTAGAGGTGACATTTTTTCAGAATATTTTAAAAAACCTTCTAAACCTTTTACTCCTTCGCCAGCTTTTGTCAATGTTGGAGATTGTGAGATTGTGTTAATTCTTACTTTATAATCCTTTCCAAAAAAATAACCAAAACTACGTGCAATTGATTCTAAATATGCCTTATTTTCTGCCATATCATTGTAATTTGGAAAAGTTCTTTGAGCAGCAATATAGGTTAGTGCTACGATACTACCCCATTTATTCATAGCTTTACTTTTGTATAAAACCTGAAGGAGCTTATGAAATGAAACAGCAGATATATCCCACCCTTTTGTTAACCAATCATAGTTTAGATCAGTATAATTTTTTCCTTTTCTAACATTTACAGACATCCCTATGGAATGAAGCACAAAATCAATTTTACCATTAAAATGTTCAATAGATTTGTTTATTAAATTTTGAAGATCTATAACTGAGGTTGCGTCAGCTGGAATAATTGGAGAATCTAATTTTTTTGATAATTCATTAATATTTCCCATTCTAATCGCAATCGGAGCATTTGTTAAAACGATTTCACCACCAGAAGCAACAATAGACTCTGCTGTTTTCCATGCAATCGAATTTTTATCTAAAGCACCAAAAACTATACCTTTTTTCCCTTCTAATATTTTATAAGACATTACTTTTTCTTTCAAAGATAATTAATCTAATAACTCGCGTGCATGTTTAATCGCAGATGAGGTAATTTTTTTACCAGAAAGCATAGAGGCAATCTCTATTTCTCTTTCTTTTATTGTTAGATCTTTAATTTTAGTATGTGTTTCAGATTTAATTACTTCTTTATAAACCTTAATATGTTTGTCACCTTTGGATGCAACTTGAGGTATATGAGTAATGGCAAAAATCTGATTTGAAGCTGACATTGAATGCATTAAAACAGCAATTTGATTAGCCACAGTTCCTGATACTCCTGAATCAATTTCATCAAAAATTATTGTTGGAAGACTACATTTTCTGGATATCATAAACTTAATTGAAAGTAAAATTCTTGATAGTTCACCTCCAGAAATAATTTTTTTAATAGGCTTGAATTCAGATCCCAAATTTGAAGAAAATAATAACTCTAATTTTGCTTTTCCATATTCATTAAGTTCATCTATTGGCAATAAATTAATCTTAAATTTTGCATTTTTCATTCCCAATTTAGATAGAATTGAATTTAATTGCTTTTGTATTTCCGGAATAGCTTTAAACCTTTTTTCATTAATTTTTTCTGACAATTTTAAAAGAAATTCATTTTTTTGAGAAATAATATTTCTTACTTCCTCAATCTTTTTTAACAATGAAGTATTATCAAAAAAACCTTTTGATAGTTTATCTTTTTCTTCAATTAATTGATCAACTGATGAAACCTTATGTTTTTTTAAAAGAGAATATATTTTGTCTAGTTTCTCATTTTTGATATTAAGTAATTCAGGATTATATTCAAGTGATTCTTTATAAATTTCTATATCATTCACTACATCTTTTAATTCAATGTATAATGAATTTATTCTTGAATAATAAGTTGAAACATTATTTGAAAAAGTTTCTGAAGATGACAGGTTTGTTAATACTTCTCCAAGCCTAGTTAAAATTCCATTTTCATCTGAATCAATTGAATTAACACAAAATGATAATTTACTTTTTAGATCATAAACATTACTTAATTCATTAACCTCATCCTCCAATTTATTTAATGAATCTTTGTTTAAATCTAAAGATACCAATTCTTCATACAAAAACTTTTGATAATCGTGATCTCTAATCCCGGTATCATAAATTTTAATTAATTTTTCATTAGAGGTAATCAAAGTCTTCATTTCTCTGTATTTAGATCTAAATTGACTAGAATTATCAATAGTATCTGAAAGAGAATCCAGAAATTTAAACTGAAATGATTTATTAAAAAAAGTGTGTGTTTCATTTTGATTATTTATATCAATTAAATTTGAACTAATTACATTTAAAATTTGTAGATTAACCGGGGTATCATTAATGAAAGCTCTGGATTTTCCTGTTGGAATTAATTCTCTTCTTAAAATAGTTTCATCCAGATAGTCAATATTTTCGACATCAAAAAATGTTTTCAAATTATATTTGGAAATATCAAAAGTTGCTTCAACAATACATTTTTTGGAGGAATCTTTTAAAATACTTAAATCAGCTCGCTTACCCAAAACTAGGGAAAGAGCGCCAAGAATTATAGATTTACCAGCACCAGTTTCACCAGTAATTGTTGTCATTCCTTTGTGAAAGTTGACTTCAACATAATCAATAATTGCAAAGTTTGATATTGAAAGAGATTTAATCAAAATAACAAAAAATTATATCAGACAAAAGATTATAAATATATTAAAATTTAAGATTTTATTTCTCTCCATAAATTATTATAAAAAGGTGCAATTTTTTTTAATAATTGTTTAGTATTATTATTGGGAATTGTGGGTCCGCCTGACATAATATTCACAATTTCTTTAGACTTGGTATCAAAAAAAAATTGAATTAAGAATGAATTTGGGCGTCTTTCATTTAAATCATATAGGTTTTTAAGACTATTAAATATATTTTGCTTAGCCAATTTTTGATTGGTTGACATTTGATCCAAACCTTTTCGATGGTACTCGTATATTGTATTTCTATAATTAACAAATGCATTTGACAGAATTGAATCAATAAACCAATACCTATTTTTTCTAGATCCATCAGAGTTCCATCCAACAATATTATTTTGTTGTGCGAGATTGGAAATTTGCTGAGCAACAGAAAAATATCTTTGTCCTCCGTTTAAGGAAAATGAGTCAGAGTCTATTCCAATAATTACATATGCATAAAAGCTTAGGATTGATATCAAATTAGATTCAAAAATAT
>CENX01030852.1_pt1 | contig 12250 bp, 8 predicted proteins | sample 361321 | NCBI WGS metagenome assembly CENX01 (sample SAMEA2619678, study PRJEB7988) | marine metagenome | isolation source: saline water (ENVO:00002010), including | reverse complement strand
TTATTAGTATTTAAATATGCACATAAGTCCATTTTATGCAATTTTTATTGGATTGATATTCATTTTTAGGTTAAATGCTCAAACATCAGAGGAAGCATTTAATTATAGCTCATCTGGCGTTTTTGGAACTGCTCGTTATATTTCAATGGGAGGGGCTTTTGGTTCTCTAGGTGGTGATTTAAGCTCAATAAGTAATAATCCAGCTTCAGCAGCAGTTTTTTTATTACCTGAAATAGGTATAAGTCAAGAAGTTAATGGTTATGAGAGCACAGCCACAGGTGATAGTAGAAATGGAATTATTAGCGGATCTGATGCCTCTTTAAACCAGTTTGGTTTTGTTATTCCCTTTAAAAATATTAAGGAGGGACCATTTAAGTTATTAAATTTTAGTTTAAATATTCAAAAAGAACAAGATTTTAAAAATCAAATTAACTCAATTGCTACAAGAAATATTGGACTTGATGAATTTTTCACAAATAATGCCCAAGGTATTCCATTGGATAATCTCGAGACAATAGATAACGAAACATTGAATGATTTATATGTTTTTCTTGGAAATAGTCAAGGATATTCGACTCAACAAGCATTTTTAGGTTATAATACATATTTGTTTGATCCGCTTTCAAATGAACTCAACAATACAAGTTATCTTTCAGCTGCAACTTATGATCAAGTTGAGCATGATTATTATGTAAATAAAACTGGTGATCATAAAAAATACTCATGGACAGTTGCTACTCAATACAATAATTCAATTTATCTAGGAGTAAGTATTAACACCCATGATATATATTCATATGAGCTTTCAAATATAGTTGAGACAGGATTTGATAATGATTCACAGGTTCAAAGGGTTCATTTTAATAATGAGTTAATTGTTGAGGGAAGTGGTCTTTCAGCCCAAATAGGTTTGATAGCTAAGCTTCAAAATAATATAAGAGTTGGATTTAGTTATCAATCCCCTACAAAATTTTCTATGATAGAAAGTTCAAATCAACAACTTGCCGTTGATCGATATGATAATGAAGTTCTTATCAGAAATGAAGTAAATCCAATGACATCTAATATTTCTGAGTATGATTTTTCCATACCAAGTAAAACATCTTTAAGTTTCTCTTATATTTTTGGTTCTAATGGAATTCTAAGTGGTGAATATAGTATTAAAAACTATGGAAAAATGAGTTTTCAGTCTGCATCAAATCAATATTTAAGATCATTAAATAATGAGATTTACTCAAAATATAAAAATGCATCTCGAATTAAAATTGGTGGTGAGTATAGATTAAATGCCATAAGCATTAGATCTGGTTATTATACTGAAAAAAACAGCTTAGTTGGGGGAAATAACTCACAATCTGGTTCTACATTAGGTCTTGGATATAATTTTGGGGGAAGTCTCCTAAGTTTAGGTTTAATAAATTCTGAAATAAATATTAATAGATCACTCATAACATCAGGAATAACTGATGATATACAAGTAAAGAAAAAACAAACAATTTTAGTAATCTCCTATAATTTCAAGCTATAATCAATAGATTAGTGACCATATAATTTTTTGAAAGAATTACTTATCTTTGCAAAGTCAACACACACATATGAAAATAGATAAAAAATTAGAAGAAATTTTATTAAACAAAGATGACGGATTAGATCATTTGTCCAGTTCTAAAGAGACTCCGCTTCGTAAAGATGCTTTTGAAAAATCTGATGATGAGAAGATTTCTCTAATAAGAGATAAATTTGAGGATATACTTCACATTCTTGGTATGGATCTAACAGACGATAGTATTAAAGGGACTCCAAATCGTGTTGCAAAAATGTATGTTACTGAGATATTTGGTGGATTAAGTCCGAAAAAAAAACCAAAAGCATCAACTTTTGATAATAAATATAAATATGGTGAAATGTTGGTTGAAAAAAATATTAATCTTTACTCAACATGTGAACATCACTTTCTACCTATTGTTGGAAAAGCGCATGTTGCCTATATTTCAAATGGAACTGTAGTTGGTCTATCAAAAATGAATCGAATTGTTGATTACTACGCCAAAAGACCTCAAGTTCAAGAAAGATTGACATTACAAATAGTTGAGGAATTACAAAAAGTGTTGAATACTGACAATGTTGCATGTGTAATTGATGCAAAACATTTATGCGTTAATTCAAGAGGTATAGGAGATATTGGTTGTAGCACAATTACTAGTGAATTTGGAGGGGTTTTCAAAAGTCCTACGAAAAAACAGGAATTCTTAAAATATATTCAACTCTCTACAGATTTTAATGGATAGTCTAAAGGTTTATAATACCTTAAAATCAAAGAAGGAAAATTTTACACCTATAGTAAAAAATAAAGTTGGAATGTATGTCTGTGGTCCAACAGTCTACAGTGAAGTTCATTTAGGAAATTGTAGAACTTTCATTTCTTTTGACTTAATTTATAGATATCTAACTCATTTAGGTTACAAAGTGAGATATGTAAGAAATATAACCGATGTTGGTCATATTGAAAACGATGATGACCAAGGAGAAGATAAAATTAATAAAAAGGCTAGGCTGGAAAAAATTGAACCAATGGAGATTGTCCAAAAATTTACTGTCGATTTTCATAATACGATGAAACAGTTCAATACTTTAAGTCCTACTATAGAACCAACTGCAACAGGACACATTATTGAACAAATAGAATTAATAAAAAAAATAATCAAAGTTGGAATTGGTTATGAAACCAATGGATCAGTTTATTTTAATGTCCATAAGTTTAATAAAAAATCAAATTATGGTAAACTTTCTAAAAGAAAATTAGAGGATCTGATCAATAATACAAGATCACTAGATGGTCAAAGCGATAAAAGTAATCCAGAAGATTTTGCACTATGGAAAAAAGCAGAACCAGAGCATATTATGAGATGGCCATCTCCGTGGGGTGATGGTTTTCCTGGGTGGCATCTTGAATGTACAGCTATGAGCTCTAAATATTTAGGAGAAAGATTTGATATTCATGGAGGTGGATTAGATTTAAAATTTCCCCATCATGAATGTGAAATTGCTCAGGCTGAGTGCTTAAATTCAAAAAGTCCTGTGAACTTTTGGATTCATACAAATATGATGACTCTAAATGGAAAAAAAATGTCGAAATCAACAGACAACAATATTCTTCCAAAAGATTTATTTTCAGGCAAAAATGATAAGTTTAAAAAAGCTTTTTCTCCCTCAGTAATTAAGTTTTACTTTTTTCAAGCACATTACAGAAGTATCCTGGATTTAACAGAATCAGCTCTTCTTTCATCAGAAAAAGGTTATAATAAACTAATGGAAAGTTTACAAGATATCAATGATATGAAAATTGATGGAGAATCCAAGTTCAATATAAGTGAATGGATTCAAGACTGTTATGATGCAATGAATGATGACTTTAATAGTCCTATATTAATAGCAAAATTATTTGAAGTAGTTAAATTAATCAACTCAATGAAAGATGGAAAGGAAGGTGTTTCAAAGAAACAAAAAGATTTGTTGACTAAACACCTTAATATTTTTGTTTTTGAAATTCTAGGATTGACTAAACCAGATAAAACTGAAAATAAAGATAGTTTATTAGAAAATACTCTTGAAATCCTTCTTAAACTTAGGAATAAAGCAAGAGAAGATAGAGATTTTGAAACAGCAGATTTAATCAGAAATGATTTAAATGATATAGGAATTAGCTTAGAAGACAAAAAAGATAAATCGAATTACAATATTAACTAGTAATGAAGTGGATTAAATATATTACTAATGCTCCTTTTTTGTTTTTGATTTTTATATATCAAAAACTCATTTCTCCAATACTAGGTCCTAAATGTAGGTTTTCTCCTACATGTTCAGTATACTCTGCTAAATCAATAAAAAAATATGGAATCATTAAAGGCACATTGCTTAGTATTAATAGAATTGTAAAGTGTCATCCCTGGGGAAGCGGTGGTTATGATCCTGTTCCCTAAACCTATAAACAATATAATTTGTCATGATTAAAATTCAGTTAATTCAAATCACTTGGTCACCAAATGAAACTTTATTTGAAATAGGATCTTTTGGATTACATTATTATAGCTTAATGTTTGTTCTAGCATTTACTATAGGATTTAAAATAGTTGAGAAATATTTTGAAAATGAAGATATATCTAAAGATTATCTAGAACCATTATTTGTTTATATGGTTTTCTCCACACTAATTGGAGCTAGATTGGGTGAAGTCTTTTTTTACAGCTGGGATTATTATCAAAATCATCTTTTAGAAATCCTACTACCTATACGAGAAAATAATAATAAATCATTATTTGGTTTGATAAAAGGCTATGAGTTTACTGGATTTCGAGGATTAGCTAGTCATGGTGCTGCAATAGGTATAATATTGGGAATTATAATTTTTCAATTTAACTATAAATTGAAATCAACTTTATGGATATTTGATAAGTTAACCGTCCCAGTTACTCTTGGTGGTGTGTTTATTAGATTGGGTAATTTTATTAATTCTGAAATTTTAGGTACTTACACTAATTCTAATTTTGGAGTAATTTTTGAAAATAGAGGTGAAATATTACCTAGACACCCTGCTCAATTATATGAGTCGTTTGGTTATCTTATTTTGTTCCTAATCTTAAGAAGAATATATCCTAAAACTAACCATATCCAAGGTTATCTCTTGGGAGTTTTCCTTGCAGGAATATTTAGCATTAGATTTTTGATAGAATATGTTAAGGAAAGTCAGGGTGGGTTTGAAGAGATTCTTCCTTTTTTGTCAACTGGTCAATGGTTAAGCATTCCACTAATAATATCAGGACTGATTATAATTTTATTAGCTAAGTCAAAAAAGGAAGTAGTTTAAGTAATTATTTTTTGATTGATTTCTTCTACCATCTTTTTTTTCACTGTATCATACATGATGGGTGTTGCAATAAAAACAGATGAATAAGTTCCTACAACAACCCCAACAATTAGTGCAAACATAAATCCTCTTATTGATTCTCCACCGTATATAAATATTGCTAGCAGAACAATTAAAGTAGTTAATGAAGTATTCAATGTTCTACTTAATGTGTTATTTAACGCAGTATTTAGTGTTACATCTAATGACCATTTAGGGTGATCGTTTATATATTCTCTTATCCTATCAAAGACAACAACTGTGTCGTTTAAGGAATAGCCAATTACTGTCAAAACTGCCGCAATAAATGCTTGATTTATCTCCATGTTAAAAGGCATAAACTTATACGTTAGAGAAAATATTCCAAGAACAATCAATATGTCATGAAAAACAGCTGAAACTGCACCTAGAGAGTATTGCCATCTTCTAAATCTTAGAAGTATGTATAAAAAGACAACAATCAGCGAACCTATAATAGCTAAAAAAGAATTATTTTTTATATCATCAGCTATTGTAGGACCAACTTTTATGGATGACATAATTCCAACCTGCTTTTCATCTGATCCATTAACAAATTCATCATATGCTAATGATGCAGGAAGTTTATTTTTGAGGGAATTATATAGTTTTTCTTGAATTTCATTATCAACTTCGATTCCTTCTACATCAACCTTGTATTTTGTAGTAATCTTTAATTGGTTTTCTTCTCCAAAGGTTTTAACCTCAGCACTACCATATTCAGATATTAGATTCTCTTGAACCTCTGTTGGATTAACAGGTTTGTCAAATCTGACAGTATAAGATCTACCACCAACAAAATCTACTCCTTGGTTTAATCCTATTGATGCAAGTGAAAAAATACTAATAAATAAAAATATCGTTGAAAAAGAATATGAAAGCTTTCTTAATTGAATAAATGAAATTTTAAAATTATTAAATAAATCTTTAGTTCTTTTAGTACCAAATGCAACCATTTTACCACTAGAAATTTTTGAATCAATTAATATTCTTGTTATGAAAATAGCAGTAAACAGAGAAGTTGCTATTCCAATTAAAAGAGTTGTAGCAAAACCTTTAATTGGACCTGTACCAAAAATGAATAAAATAAATGCTGTTAAGCCAGTGGTTATATTTGCATCCAAAATGGATGATAAAGCGCTATTAAAACCATCAGAGACAGCTTTTATTTGACCTTTACCTTTTTTGAATTCTTCTTTTATTCTCTCAAAAATTAAAACATTAGCATCAACAGATATACCAATTGTTAGAACAATCCCAGCAATTCCCGGTAAAGTTAAAACTGCACCCAGTCCAGCTAGAATACCGAAAATCAATAAAATATTAAACACTAATGCTATATCTGCAAATATTCCAGATGAACCATAATAAAAAATCATCCAAATTAAAACTAATATCAAAGCGATTAAAAAGGAATATATTCCAGACTCAATTGCTTCTCTTCCAAGGGAAGGACCAACAATCTCGGACTGAATAATTTCTGCTGATGCAGGTAATTTTCCAGCACGAAGAACATTTGCAAGATCAATTGCTTCATTGAGTGTAAAATTTCCAGTTATTTCTGACCTGCCTCCAGATATTGCTCCTCTAGAAACACCTGGGGCTGAATAAACTATGTCGTCTAAAACTATAGCAATATTACTTGATTGTTTAAAGGCTTTTTCTGTTAAGTTTTCCCATATTCTTGCACCCTTTGCATTCATTTGCATGTTAACAGCCGCATTTCCAACTGCATCATATGACTGAACAGCGTCAACTACCACTCCACCACTAAGTGGAGCTACTCCATCTCGATTTGATTTTAAAACATATAAATCTATTACATCAGAATCTGTCAATTTTTTTCCCCATACAAATTTAATGTATCTATATTGTGGTGGAAGTTTTCTTCTTACCTCCGGTAAATCGAGGTATTCTGAAATTTTTTGCTTGTCTTTATCTAAAAATTGAGCTAAAACAGGTCCACCTCCCTGAAAATTAAATCCAACTACTAAATCCAAAATTGGATTATTTTTAGTTGAAATAGAATCATTACTATCATCACTAACTACATCAGCTAATAATTCGTCTATTTGAGATTCTTTGCTTTCTATTGGTTTGGATTTGTCAATGACTATTTCCTGCTTTGACTTTACAACTTCATTTGCATCAATCAAAAATGAACTAAGTTGGTCACTTTTAACTGTTTCCCAAAATTCAAGTTGTGCTGTACTTTGTAATAAGTTTTTTATTCTACTTACCTCTTTGGCTCCTGGAAGTTCAACTAAAATTCTTCCTGAGGATCCAAGTCTTTGTATATTTGGCTGAGTCACTCCAAATTTGTCAATTCTTTTCCTTAATACTTCAAATGCAGATATAATTGATTCATCAACTTTTCTTCTTATGACTGATTGAACTTCTTGGTCTGACATTTCAAAATTTACCTCATCACTTAGGGTCTTATTGCCATAAATGGAGGGGTCTGACAACGATTCATTATTTTTTATATTATCAAAAGCAATAAAAAAAGATTCAACATATGGTTCATCGGTACTTTTTTGAAGTAAATCAGCTTCATCGAGGGACTGATTAAAAACCTGATTTTTAGAATTCTCAGCTAACCCCTTTAGAACATCTCGAATCGATATTTGTAAAATTACATTTATCCCGCCTTTTAAATCAAGTCCTTTATTAAGTTCTTTATCTTTAGCATCATTGTAAGATGTATAGCCAAAAATATTTATGTCCCCAATAGAGTCTAGGTAGGAATTATAAATATTATTTCTTAATTCTGAATAATTTTCTTCAGATTCAGCAATTATATTTTTTGAATAGTTAAGAGCCTTTTCCTCTTCATTACTAGCTATAAAAGTGAAGGAAAGTTGATATAAACTAACTATCCCGAATAGAATAGCAAAAACTCGAACTAAAGAATTATTTTGCATTTTATTTAATTTATGCTTGTTTCAGCCAGCAAATATAAACTTTAACATAGTCTTTAGCAACTTGCTAAAAGATTTTAAAAAAATTGTTTTAAATAAAAATTTAATTAATTAGATTGTCTAATGAGGAATTCATGTTTTTTACTGAAGTTGCACTTTTTTGAAGTTTTTCTTTTTCAATTTCATTTAAATTAATTTCAATAATTTCTTCTACTCCACTCTTTCCAATTATTACAGGGACTCCCAGACATAAATCATTTAACCCATATTCACCACTTAACATCACAGAACATGGGATAATTTTTTTTTGATCATTCAAAATGCTGTCAACTAAATATGATACAGATGCACCTGGTGCATACCAAGCTGATGTCCCGAGAAGTTTTGTTAATGTTGCACCTCCAACCATTGTATTTGATGCGATTTTATCTAAAATTTTATTATTTAAAAAATTAGATATCGGTATTCCATTATAGGTAGCAAGTCTAGTCAAAGGAATCATTGTTGTATCACCATGACCGCCAATAACCATTGCGTCTATATCACTCGCAGGTTTATCTAATTCCATTGATAGATATGTTTTAAACCTTGAACTATCTAGAGCACCACCCATACCAACAATTTTATTTTGAGCAATTCCTGTTGATTTGATAGCTAAATAAGTCATCGTATCCATAGGGTTTGAAACAATAACGATTACAGCATCAGGTGAGTATTTCAGAATATTAGTGGTTACTGATTTAACTATACCAGCATTAATTCCAATTAATTCCTCCCTTGTCATACCTGGTTTTCTTGGAATACCTGATGTTACAACAATAACATCGCTATCTGATGTTGCGACATAATTATTTGTTACACCTATAATTCTAGAATTAAATCCCAAAGTTGTGGATGTTTGTGATAAATCCAAAGCCTTTCCTTCTGCTAGACCATCCTTAATATCAAGTAAAACTATATCACTTGCTATTTTTTTAATTGCAATATATTCTGCACATGATGCACCCACATTTCCAGCTCCAACAATAGTTACTTTCATATAAAATGAATTTTATTTTTAAACGTCAATTTTTGCATAAACTGCATTTTTTTCAATAAACTCTCTTCTTGGAGGAACCTCATCACCCATAAGCATAGTGAAAATTCTGTCCGCTTCACTTGGAGCATCAATAGTTACTCTTCTCAATGTTCTGAATTCAGGATCCATTGTAGTATCCCATAATTGTTCAGCATTCATTTCTCCAAGTCCTTTATATCTTTGAACAGAAGCACCTTGTCCAAATTCTACAACTAATTTATCTCTCTGATCATCATTCCATGCATATTTTTTCTTAGTACCTTTTTTAACAAGGTATAGGGGTGGGGTTGCAATGTAAACATATCCTAATTCAATCAATTCCTTCATATATCGAAAAAAGAAAGTTAAAATTAATGTTGAAATGTGACTTCCATCAACATCAGCATCACACATTATAACTATTTTATGGTATCTTAACTTTTCAATATTTAATGCCTTACTATCTTCTTCTGTTCCAATTGTTACACCTAATGCAGTATAAATATTTCGGATTTCTTCATTTTCAAAAACCTTGTGTTGCATAGCCTTTTCAACATTTAATATTTTCCCTCTCAAGGGAAGAATAGCTTGAAAATTTCTGTCTCTTCCTTGTTTTGCTGTACCGCCAGCAGAATCACCCTCAACAAGAAAAACTTCGCACAATGAAGGGTCTTGTTCAGAGCAATCGGATAGTTTTCCTGGTAAACCACCACCACTCATAACAGACTTTCTTTGAACCATTTCTCTTGCCTTCCTGGCCGCATGTCTGGCTTGAGCAGCTAGAATTACTTTTTGAACAATGATTTTAGCATCATTAGGGTGCTCTTCTAAATAGTTTTCTAACATTTCTGAAACAGCCTGAGAAACAGCAGATGAAACCTCTCTGTTGCCTAACTTTGTTTTTGTCTGTCCTTCAAATTGGGGTTCAGCAACCTTTACAGATACAATTGCAGTTAATCCCTCTCTAAAATCATCTCCAGATATTTCAAATTTAAGTTTATCAAGTAATCCAGAGGAATCTGCATATTTTTTTAATGTAGATGTGAGACCTCTTCTAAATCCCGATAAATGTGTACCCCCTTCATGAGTATTAATGTTATTGACATAGGAATGAAGATTTTCAGAATATGATGTATTGTAAATCATAGCTACCTCAACGGGGATATCATGCTTTTCTCCTTCAATAGAAATAACATTTTCCACAATTGGCTCTCTATGTTCATCTAAGAATTTAATAAACTCCTTTAAACCATCCTTAGAGTAAAAGTTTTCACCTAGATATTCTCCGCTACTGTCTTTTTGTCTATGATCCTTAATTGATAAAGAAATACCTTTATTTAAAAATGATAACTCTCTTAATCTTTGAGATAGTGTTTCATAATTATATTCAATTGTTTGATTAAAAATCTCTATATCTGGTTTAAAAGTAACTAAAGTCCCTCTTTTTTTTGAGGATCCAACCTCTTTCACTGGGGATAGCGGTTTTCCACGTTCGTAATACTGTTCCCAGACTTTTCCGTCTCTAAAGACAGTTGCTTTTAATGATGAAGATAATGCATTTACACACGAAACCCCTACGCCATGCAAACCACCTGATACTTTATAGGAATCTTTATCAAACTTGCCCCCTGCTCCTATCTTTGTCATTACAACCTCTAAAGCAGAGACTCCTTCTTTTTTGTGGAGTCCAACTGGAATACCTCTTCCATTATCTTCAGTTGTTATAGAATTATCCTCGTTTATGGTAACGGAAATTGTATCGCAATGTCCTGCTAAAGCTTCATCAATAGAATTATCAACAACCTCATAAACTAAGTGATGGAGACCCCTTAAGCCGACATCTCCAATATACATTGATGGTCTTTTTCTTACATGTTCCATACCCTCAAGGGCCTGAATACTATCTGCAGAATATTTTTGGTTTTTTTTTGGCTCAGTCATAATTATAAGAGCTTTTTTTTAGGAGTATTTATATCAAATAAATATACGAAAAAGGTAAGCCATTATTGGGGTTAACAATTCAAACTAAATAGGAGTTATCAACAATTATCAATAATGAAAATTAAGAAATCAATAACCTTGGTCGTGAACTTTTGAAACTGCTCTCCCGCTAGGATCATTCCGATTCTTAAATGTCTCGTCCCATTCTAGAGCGACTGGAGTACTGCATGCAACTGAAGGAACAGAGGGAACACTTAAAGCAGCTCCGTCACTTGGAAAATGGTCTTCAAATATTTCTCGGTAGTAAAATTCTTCCTTATTTCGAGGTGTTTGAGCTGGAAATCTGAAATGAGCATTTTTAATCATATTATTAGAAATATTTTCTTCAACAGTTTTTTTCAGTGTGTCTATCCAACTATATCCTACGCCATCAGAAAATTGCTCTTTTTGTCTCCATACAATAGATTCGGGTAAATATGATTCAAAAGCTTTTCTTAATACCCATTTTTCCATCCTTTCAGGTGTTATCATTTTATCTTTAGGATTTATTCTCATTGCAACATCTATAAACTCTTTATCTAAAAAAGGCACCCTTCCTTCAATACCCCATGCAGCTAATGATTTATTTGCTCTCAAACAATCGTATTGATGAAGTTTATTAAGTTTTCTTACGGTCTCATCATGAAAATCTCTTGGTGATGGAGCTTTATGAAAATATAAATATCCTCCAAAGAGTTCATCAGCTCCTTCTCCAGAAAGCACCATTTTTATTCCCAAAGACTTAATAGCTCTTGCCATCAAAAACATCGGAGTTGAAGCTCTTATAGTCGTAACATCATATGTTTCTAAGTGATAGATTACTTCTCTAATGGCATCAAGACCCTCTTGAATAGTGAACTTTACCTCATGATGAATAGTTCCAATATGATCAGCTACGAGTTTTGCAGCTTTTAAGTCTGGTGATCCCTCAAGTCCCACAGAGAATGAGTGTAATTGGGGCCACCATGCGTTTTTTTTATCATTAGATTCAATTCTTTTTGATGAAAATTTCTTAGCTAAAGCAGATGTAATTGATGAGTCTAATCCTCCAGAAAGTAAAACTCCATAAGGAACATCACTCATTAGTTGTCTGTGAACGGCATCCGATAAGGCATCGTGAAGATCTTCAATTGAAGTTTGATTATTTTTGATTTTTTCATATTTAGACCACTCTCTAGCGTACCATTTAACTGGTTCTTTATCACTATTTGTTAGATAATGTCCTGGGGGAAAAAGTTCGATTTTTCCACATATACCCTCAAGAGATTTAAGCTCAGATGCTACATAAAAAGTTCCATCTTTATCCCACCCCATATATAAGGGTATTATTCCCATATGATCTCTCGCAATCAAGTAATTATTTGTTTTATT
>CENX01047782.1_pt1 | contig 12255 bp, 7 predicted proteins | sample 361321 | NCBI WGS metagenome assembly CENX01 (sample SAMEA2619678, study PRJEB7988) | marine metagenome | isolation source: saline water (ENVO:00002010), including | reverse complement strand
CTCAACTGATGAAGATTTTTCAAGAGCTTCATCTACTACCTTTTTTATTTCAATATTTTTTGCTCCTCTAAAATTGCCATCGGAGGTTAAAACCATTCTAGCTTGACAATCTTCAATACGATCTGCTAAAGCACTGGAGGAGAATCCAGCAAAAACAACAGAATGCACAGCCCCCACTCTTGCACAGGCAAGCATTGCAATTGCCGCTTCTGGAATCATGGGCATATAGATTATAATTCGATCTCCCTTTTGAATACCTTCTGACTCTAGCGCATTAGAAAACTGACAAGTAAGCTCAAATAATTCTCGATAGGTTATTTTTCTTTCTTTTTCTTCTGGTTCATTGGGCTCCCAGATTATGGCAATTTTGTCGCTATGAGTTTTTAATTGACGCTCAAAAATATTCTCAGTTATGTTTAGTTTGGCTTTTTCAAACCACTTAATATTAGGGCCCTTAAAATCCCAATTCAAAATATTTTCCCAAGGTTTTTGCCAAGAAAAGGTTGCCGCTAATTCTCCCCAAAATTTCTCAGGATCTTCAATACTTTTTTCATATTGATGAATATAGTCTGAGAGTGAGTTAATTTTTTGACTCATGTTTTCTTCTGGTTTTCGGTTAATGAATTTGAATTTCTTTAGCACTTTCAGCCCCGCGTGGAAATCGAATATTTTCAGTTAATTCTTGAACTTCTTGTGGAGGAGCAGCGGTGAGTCGTGACACCACAATAGATATGATAAAGTTGAATATCATTCCTAAAGTTCCTATTCCTTCTGGTGCTATGCCAAACCAATACTTTTCAGGACTGCCAATGCCACCCAACTGAGGTTTGAAATAAATGATATAAAAAGCTGTAAAAACAATTCCTAAAATCATTCCAGATATGGCCCCTTCTCTATTCATTCGCTTATCAAATATCCCCAAAATAATGGCGGGAAAAAAGGAAGAGGCTGCTAATCCGAAGGCTAATGCAACAACTTGTGCAACAAAGCCGGGTGGATTGAGTCCTGCTATACCCGCTGTAACTACTGCAACTGCAATGGCAATACGAGCTGCCCACAACTCTCCTTTTTCTGATATATCTGGTTTTAAATAATTTTTTAATAAATCGTGTGAAATTGAAGTAGAAATGACTAAAAGTAAACCAGCAGCTGTAGAAAGCGCAGCCGCTAACCCGCCTGCCACAACAAGACCGATAACCCAAGGGGGTAAATTGGCTATTTCAGGATTGGCTAGCACAATAATATCTCGGTCTACTATTAATTCATTTTGTTCTTCAGCCTCAACATATTGAATAAGACCATCATTGTTTTTATCTTCAAATTTCAATAAACCTGTATTTTCCCAATTTTTAAACCAAGTAGGGACGTCGGAGTAAGGTTTTTCAGATAATGTATTAATAATATTTGTTCGTGCAAATGCGGCAACAGCAGGTGCAGTTGTATATAAAATAGCAATAAACAAAAGAGCCCATCCAGCAGAAATTCGAGCATCTTTTACTCTTGGTACAGTGAAAAAACGAACTATAACATGTGGTAGGCCTGCTGTGCCAAACATCAATGCCGCTGTAATGAAAAACATATTTATGGTGTTGTCAGCATTTACTTTGGTGTATTGATTAAAGCCAAGGTCTACCGTAAGTTGATTTAATTTTTCTAGTAGATAAACTCCATCTTTAGTTTTACTCCCAAAACCTAGTTGTGGAATTGGATTTCCAGTAAATTGAAGGGATATGAAAATAGCTGGTACAGTAAACGCAAAGATGAGTACACAAAATTGAGCCACTTGAGTGTAGGTGATTCCTTTCATTCCACCCAGTACAGCATAAAAAAACACAATAGCAATACCAATTAGAACACCTGTATCAAAAGGGACATCTAAGAATCTAGCAAAGGCCACCCCTACCCCTTTCATCTGACCTACTACATAGGTGAAAGAGACAAACAACGCACAAATGAGGGCAACGAGTCTGGCGTTTTTAGAATAATAGCGTTCTCCTATAAAATCAGGAATTGTAAATTTTCCAAATTTTCTCAAATAGGGTGCCAAAAGGAGCGCCAATAAAACATATCCACCTGTCCATCCCATAAGATATTGTGAGCCTGAATAGCCCATAAAAGCAATTAGCCCCGCCATTGATAAAAAAGAAGCTGCAGACATCCAATCTGCTGCAGTGGCCATACCGTTAGCTATTGGATTTATACCCCCACCTGCCACATAAAATTCATTTGTTGATCTAGCTCGAGAGACAATTGCAATAATGATATAAAGCAAGAAAGTGCCTCCTACAAACAGATAGGTCCAGGTTTGTGCGTCCATTAATTAAAGTAAATTTCTTTAAATTTCATCCACTTTGTGTTTTTTGTCTAAACGGTTCATTAGATTGACATAAACAAAAATGAGTATTACAAAACAATAAATGGACCCTTGTTGAGCAAACCAAAATCCTAAGGGAAACCCTCCTAGGTAAAACTGGTTAAGATAATTTGCAAAAACAATAGCAAATAAAAAGGAAACTATGAACCAAATGGTTAGTAGTATGGCTAAGTACTTTAGATTGCTTTTCCAATATTTTTGCTTATTAGAGTTCATCTTATGAGTATAATAATTATTTAGTCTATTGCTTTTGTATAATTGTTTTGAGGGATTTGTTTTTTTATTATAGTTGCGGTTTTGTGATCTCCCAAATGACTCCAACCGGGGGGCATAATTACGTATTTTAATTTATTGTAAGGCCCTGGTGCATCAAACACATCTTTTGCTAATGTTATAATTTCACCAAAATAGATGTCCCAAAAGTTCCCTGAGTTGTATGGTCTCGTTATTCCATATTCAGGTTTAATTTTAGTTTGTTCTTCTTGATAAGTTCCAAAAACTCGATCCCAGATATTCAGCAGATTACAATAATTTGTGTCTATATAAAGAGGATTTCTAGCATGATGCACCCTGTGATGTGAAGGGGTTAGCATAATTTTATTAAAAAATCCAAAGCGGGCATCACGGATTAAATTTTCACCTACATGAATAAAAGCTCCATAAGTACCATCCACAAACATAATGACAAAGAGCGTCACTGGATCAACTCCCAAAAGGATACAAATAGTAGTTCTAATTGTATCAGCATAAGGTGCTTCTAGAAAAAAATGAGCATAAGTTACACTGAGATTCATGTCTTCTGGCGTATGATGGGTGGCATGAAAACACCAAAAAAGACGAACTTTGTGCCCTAAGTAATGGTAGATGTAGTGGGCAAATTCCCAAATAATATATGCAATTAAAAAACCATACCATGTGTTTGGAATGTTCCAAGGTGCATATTGACTAAAAAAACCAATACATAGAGCCACCATCCCAATAGCAATAAAACGGCCAATGATCCGGTTGGCGATGTATATAAGAAAGGTAATTTTATAAACTTTAGCTTGATGCTTTTTATAAATTCTTCCTAATATTAATTCCAATACTACTAGTAAAGGGATAATAGGTGCAATTAGTGAAGTTATACCTTGGTAGGTTAAAAGTTCGGGGAAATTACCTTGAGATAAAATTTCAAAAAATCTACTAAAACCAAAAAAACCTACTACTTCGCTACATAATCCTTCAATAAAATCCATTGGTTTGCTTTATTGGCTAAATATAGAAAAATAAACGATTATTTTTTTCAACAAAAATTATATATTAAGATAGACAATGAGTAATTAAAGATTTAACCAATAGGTAAGCTTTAGATTGATAGATCTAAAATTGGGGTGTATTGAACCTTGGGTGTAATAATTATCATTGTACACTAAAAATAGGTCTGATAGTGGAGCAAAGCGCCATTGCAATCGAGAATTGACCCCAAGGTTGTCGTTTTGGTTGCTATATTGAATGAGTGTTGACCAAAAGAGTTTTTTAGAAAAAGTATATTCTACTTTTGGACTAACTAGCATAATATTAGCAGTTGGGAAAGGATCGGGTAAAACTACACGATTTAAATCACACTGTAGAGTAAATAAAAACCGCGGTTGAATTCGCATTAATCCAGTACAAGTATATGAAAGACGTGTTCCATTAAAAAACGAACCGTATTTAACTTCATTTTTAATGCTTAAAGGATTTGTAGGATTGGAATCATAACTTAAACCAAAATCAACAAAATTATACCCTTGTTCTCCTGATAATGGAACACCTCCTTCGCTTCTTGTTGGATCAAAATCATCAACTAAATAGATATATGAAATAAGTGACTGAAGTTCAATATTTGATCTATTGTTAAATTTAATTTCATAAGAACAAAAGATTTTGTGATCAGTTTTTTTAAAATTTAAATCCTGATTAAACCACATAAAATTCGCAAAAGTAAAATTATGAGTATTAATTTTACCGCTTTCAGGATAAAATCTTCTACCTACTCGAGCGCCTTGTTTAAATACGCCTTTTCTTGGAATAAATCCAAGATCTGATCTAAATTCTCTATCTACAAAAGATACAAGAGTTGATATTTCCCAGTCTCTTGTGTTGTATTTTAAATTAAATTTTCCTGAAAAATTTCCAATATAATCGTTTGTTTGATATGATTTGTGAACGTATAAATTTGAACTCCATATATTGTCTTTTGAAAATAAATTAGTATCGAAACCTATGACAGTATTAAATTTATCTTGATCAGAGAGAAATTTATAGTCTTTAAATGCTTTTCTATTTAAGGCAAATACGGATATTTGAGACCGACTGAAGATCCGTCTTTGTAGTGTAAACATCGTATTATTATTTGAAGCTATTTTATTTTTTAAATCTTCTTGGTTTTGAATACTCAAAAAACCAAGTCGCCAATCCTTATTCAATTTACCACTAAGGCGAACACCACCCAAAATCCTGTTTTGTATGGTATTGCCTAAGCTATCTTTTGCTATACCTATTCTTCTAGAAAAGAATGGAATTTCATCCCTTTCACTTCCATAACTACCAAATAAATCGTTATTATCCGTGAAAAATTGTCTCTTTTCAGGTAATGAGATTTCAAAACGAGTAAGGTTATTAATGATATCATCAACTTCCACATTTGAAAAATCTGGGTTTATAGTAAGATCTAAGTTCAAACCGTCTCCGATAGGAATCTTGGAATCACCTCCATAATTAAGATTATTATTGTTGTAATTAATTTGAAATTCCTTTGCTATTGTAGCATTTAAATAAGGAATGATATAAAATGGAGATTTTCCTTTCTTTAAGGGTTTTTCAAATTCTAACAAACCATAAAAACCTAAGTTTGATGGAATTTGATTCTGAGGTACTCTTGACCATGCACTCCATTCATTATTTTGTGAGTTGAAACGAATAGATTGAAACTTCCACGATTTACTACCATTGGGAAATTTTAAAGACGAGAATGGTAATATGATTTCTACCTCGTAATAATTATCATTTATAGTAGTTTCCACAAACCATTTTATGTCCCATGTTGAATTAAATGAGCGCATTGAGGTGCCACCTTCTGATATGAGAAGTTCTCTTTGAATTCCATAAGGGTTAGTCCCGAATTCAAATGCATTATTACCATCTTTAAAAGTGTCAAATATTACACCTACAAAATCTGTATTTAATGGATAAAAATCTCTCTTTAAAGAATTTATAACAAAATTTTGGTCTTTTGAAAAAGCCTTTATGCCTATATAAATATTTTTAGCATCATATAAAATTTTAACCCTAGTTTGATAGTTAGCTAAAATAGAATCTGTTGGGAAATATTGCCAAAAAGAATCACTTTCTTTGGCTTTTGTCCAAACATCTTCTTCCATTTTACCGTCAAGTAATATGGGTGTATTAGTGTAATTAGCATAAATAGTAGGGGGTTCTTGAGCTTTTAAATAAGCCATGATGCTTGAAACTAAAAGACAAATTATATGTTTTTTTGACATCAAAAGCTCATTTTAGAAATTTGGTAATTCCAATTAGACGCTTTGCGAAAGAGAAAGGTTTAATGGGTAACTGATTATAGTTAAAATTAGCTTATTTTGTTTTGGTGTTACTAGATCCGAACCAGTAAACTCTACACTTAACAAGTAGAGTCACCCATTTTTATGATTATTTATTATATCATACATTTTGTACGCATATCATTACTCTAATATACGAAATATTATGTAAAGTTAATAAAAAGTTCAAAATCCTGAAGGCAATTTTGATGCACTAGAATTAGTAGAAAAGTACTTGTAATGAGAATAAAAAATATTAGAATTAATTAGGAGTAATCAATGATTGCTTATCCGTAAAAACTTGAACATTGACTAGTAAAAATGAGAATTAAACCATTAAAATAAAATTTAATGAAAATAATCATTTTCGATTTAGTTACTTAAAACTATAAGATTAATCTAAACACAAAAAACGATTAGAAGGAGGTATCTAGATATACTCACAATTTTCAAAATAATATTTACAATTAATATTATGACAATTATTGATGAATGAGTATATTACATTTAACCAATTTTTTTCATTTTATGGCTTTCAAGATGATATTATTGTATAGAATTCATCATTAGCAAGAAAAAATTGTTATTAATGTTCTCTTCACTAGGCGCGGGATGAAACAACTAATATTTTATAGGAGGAATAGACTTTTAAATAAATATAATTTTATAAAAAATAATTATTTAATAATTTACAATATGAAACCTTCTTACTTTTATTTCAAAAAACAACTGAGGCATAATAAATCCATTTATCTTATTTATTTTATCTACGTTGTTTTTTTTTTAAACACAAATAAAAGTATTGGTCAAAATAAATATATCTATGCATTTGCACTAAATGGATTAAATTTAAGATCAGGACCTGATGTAAAATCCAAAATTCTAGCAACATTAAAATTTGGAACATTATTAGAGTTAAAATCTAAGACGAATATTTTTTATTCTTTATTAGACAACAATGAAACTACTACTGGTGAATGGGTTGAAGTTGAGAAAAAGGGTAATAGAGGGCTTGTTTCGGGCTATGTTTTAGATGCTTTTTTAACTAATGATAAAAAAAGGATCATCAATTATGAGAATTTTAAAGCACCTAATAAATTAGTTGGATATAATTTGATCGCAAGGGACACTAGCCCCCCAACAATTTTCAAATTGACTAAAAAATTAAAGGTAATTGCTTCATCTGTGATGATTCAAAAAATTACAACTATTCATAGTAATGGATACCAGGACATAAATGAAATTGAAACTATTTCATTTAAAAATTGTACTGAAGAGGATGCTATTATTTTATTTGCAAGTCTTTACGATTTTTATTTAAAAACTGATAGCCTTGAATGGGGAAATAGCAAAAAAAAAAATGCTAGGGAAGAATATATTTCGTTTAAAAATAAAGATTCACACTACTGGGATGATTTAATTGGAGTGACTAGAAATATTAAAACAAAAGAAATAATATATCTTTCAAGAGAAACTAGAGGCGAAGGGGGAGGAGGTGGAGCTTCAATCTTTAAGACCTCAAAAAATGAATGGACTTATACATATAAAGGCTTTGCCGATTAGAAGGCCTTATTTTAAACTTTATGATTTAAAAAAGGGTTATTTAATTCTCCATAAAAGATAATAGTAAAAAAACCTTCGGTTAAAAGGGGGCGTCTATATATCTAAATTAAAATTAGAGAATAAATGAGAGGTGATTCTAACTATACTTTTTATAAATCAATTTAATTTGTTATTCATATGTTAGTATTCATTAAATTTAAAAATAATGATATATCCAAATTTAGAAGGAGTTAGAAGTGCCTCATTAAAACTCAAAGGTTTAATCAGAGTAACACCTTTAGATCTTAACAAAAGATTATCTAATAATTTTAATGCCTCTATTTTTCTCAAAAGAGAAGACCTACAACAAATACGTTCATTTAAAATTAGAGGGGCTTACAATAAAATCTCGTCTTTAAGTCATCAGGACATTGGAAAAGGAATTATATGCGCCAGTGCTGGAAATCATGCTCAGGGATTTGCATATTCCTGCAAAAGGCTCCAAATCAAAGGTGAGATATATATGCCTGCGACAACTCCCAAACAAAAAATTTCTCAAGTTGAAATGTTTGGTGGAGAATACATAAAAATAATTCTAGTAGGAGACAATTATGATAGTTGTCAAGAAATTGCAATTGAGGCCTCAAATCGCCTAAAAAAGACTTTTATACATCCTTTTGATGATCCGAAGGTAATTGAGGGGCAAGCGACAATAGCGACAGAAATGTTAAGTCAGAGAAAGAAAGGATTTGATTACATAATTGTTCCAATTGGAGGCGGAGGTTTAATCTCAGGCTTAATTACAGTGATGAAATTAGTCTCGCCAAATACAAAAATTATTGGTGTCGAACCAGAAGGCGCTCCCTCAATGAAAAGTTCAATTGATCAAGGGGAACTTGTTACATTAAAGGAAATCGATAAGTTTGTTGATGGTGCTGCTGTTAAAAAAGTTGGGGATTTAACTTTTAAAATCTGTAAATCCAACTTAGAAAAAATAATTCTTGTCCCAGAGGGTAAAATATGTCAAGCTATTTTAGATTTATACAATAAAGATGGAATAGTTGCTGAACCAGCAGGTGCTTTGGCTATTGCAGCATTAGACTATTTGAAAAAGGAGATATTAAACAAGACTGTAGGCGTGATTCTATGTGGTGGGAATAATGATATAATAAGGATGCCCGAAATAAAGGAGAGGGCTCTACTTTATGCAGAATTGAAACATTATTTCTTAATCAATTTTCCGCAAAGATCAGGTGCATTAAAACAATTTGTTGCAGAGATTTTAGGCCCTAGCGATGATATTACCCACTTTAGATTTACGAAAAAAAATTTCAGAGATAATGCTCCAGCAGTTGTAGGGATTGAGTTAAAAAATTCTGAAGACTTAAAATTATTAATAGGCAAAATGAAAAAGCATAAATTTAAATTCGATTATTTAAATAAAAATGAGGAGTTATTCCAGTTTTTAATTTAAAAACCTAAATTCAAATTATTCTCCTAAGATACCTTAAGCCATGATTTATAAAAAGTAAAAAGGTAGTTGTTCACTGTCTAGATGAGAATGGTGTAGTATTTAGTGAGCATCAAATTGATGGTATATCCATTGACTTTATAGATACTCTTTGGTGTATAAAGAATGGGGAAAGTTTATAACGTGTTTTGAAATAAATCCAATTCTTTATACTTTGACGGTATTATTAATCATAAATCAATTAAAATGAAAAAATTTATTTTTATTTTCTCTGCACTTATATCCATAACCTTTCTTTCATGTCAAAATGACGGAGGAGTTTGGCTAGGTGAAGGAGATAGTTATGGAAAATCATACACATTTGGGACACAAACTGAAATTGACAACTTACAGGATTTAGCTAAATCATACTCAGATTTAGAGCTAGAAAAATCATTTTCATACTATGCTGATGCATTTATAACTGATAGTTTCAAAGAAAGACAAGCAAAATGGGCAGATGCAATGGAGAGCTTATCTATGGTTCCATATAAATTAATCCCTTTACACCATAAAGATGGTGATTTCAAAGAAGTTTTAGCTTGGTCCAAAGAAGAAAGAATTTTTAAAAATGGATCTTATCAAAAATTAGATTTAATGGAACAATTTGTTCTTGACAACGCTGGGAAAGTCAAAGGATTTAAACAATGGGTAGCAATAGACTCTGCAAATTATGGATTCCCATATGGAGGTAAATTTTTTGGCAGAAAAGAAAGTGAGAATACCGGAAGACCATTTGTCTTTTCTAACAGAAATGAAACAAAAATTATAGAAGAAATGGTAGAAAGTTATAATAAAATGGACATAGAAGGTATGAAGATAGCTTTTGCAGACGAATTTGTTTTTAATGATTATAAAGGCCAAAAGGTAACATATAAGAAATCAGATCTAGCAAATTTTTTCAAACCCTTTAGATCAGTAAATTGGAAGCTCAATGCAATAATACCAATTAAAATTGCAAATACAAATGCTGCAAGTGGAGTAATTGTAAGAGGTACAGAGTCAAGAGTTTTTAAAAATGGGAGAAAATGGAATAAAGAACTAATGGAAATTTATTATTTCGATTTAGGAGGTAAAATTTCTTCAATGGAACAATTTGCTAAATAAATAGATAACGCACCAAAATATGGAGGTTTTTTTAAATGTATTTTATTAAATACTCTAATTGTTTTCTGGTAACTAATGCACCGACAGAGGAGATATACATTCAAAACTATCTTAGGACTCCTTACTGTTTGAAAAAATAGTACCTCTTCAAGTGAGCAGAAAGAAAGGTTTTAAAAAAACATTGTATATTAATAGGGCTAAAACCAATACAATGAAAAAGCTACTTCCTTTCATTATGATATTATTTCTTTTTATTAATTTAAAATTTAGTTAACAAACTAAAAGACCGAGTTGTTTATTTTTGGACTGTTAGTTTGTTTGTTTTTCATTAACTAGATGAAACTAAAATGTGGGTTCTACACAAGCCCACATTTTTTTTATAACTTATTACTATTTACCTATCAGAATTACTAATCAGAATAGAGTTAAACTAATCTCCTTAGTATTTACTTTTAAATAGTTTGTTCATTTTATGATAATTGGTTTTTGTTAAAATGGGATGAGGTAATGTAGAATGATGATGAGCGTTTAGAAACCTTCATTTCCGATTCCCTTTTTTAGTTTTTTAGTTTTATCATATCTTAATGTTTATTTATTATTGGATTGTGTTTTAAAGAGCACAAGTTGGTTATATTGAATTGAATTTCATATGACTTTATTTTTAAGACTAATTATTGTTTTTCTATTTACTTATTCCTCTGGATTTACCCAAGACTATACATTTGATTTTTTACCCCAAAAAATCGGCTTTGGATCTTGTAACGACACCACACTAAGTGCTGAAATTTGGAAATCCATAGAGAAAGAACATAATGAAGTTTGGATTTGGCTTGGAGACAATGTATATAGCAAGCCAAACAATCCAGAAAGTTTGAAGGTGTTATATCAGCAGCAAAAAGAAAATAGAAATTACCAGTCGATTCTTCGGGATACAAAAGTCTTTGGGATTTGGGATGACCACGATTATGGGCAAAATGATGGAGATGGTTCTTATCCATATAAAATCAATAGCAAACAATTGTTTTTAGAATTTTTAGACATTGCAGAGGAGCATCCAGTCAGAAAGCGAAATGGTATTTATCAATCGTATTCTTTTGAGGGTTCTTCTTTTAGCATCTTATTATTATTACTCGATGTAAGGAGTTTTAAACCAAAATACACAAAAAGCAGCAATCCAAATCAAAGATATGAGCAAGACAAAGAAGGTGATATTTTAGGGGAAGAACAATGGAAATGGGTTGAAAAAAACATAAAAAAGAAAGAGTATGACCTAGTTTTAGTGGCAAGTGGAATTCAGATTTTGTCCTCTGAGCACCCTTATGAAAAATGGGAAAACTATCCAAAATCTAAAAAAAGATTAATCGATTTAATGAAAACAAAAGCAAAAGTTATTTTCTTAACAGGGGATAGACATATTTCAGAAATATCTAAATTACCCATAGAAGAAAACAAAGCCATACTTGATTTTACTTCCAGTGGATTAACCCATTCCTATGAAACACTTTTAACTGAAAAAAATAAATACAGAATTAGCCCTCTTATAACCCAAAAAAGTTATGGTGTAATAGAATTAAATCCTGCGAATAAACCGACACTTTCAATAAAAGACATAAATGGTAAATCCCTCTTTAAGATAACAAATTAGAATCCTTTTAAATCTTTTATTATACTTAGAAATTAAGAGGATATCAAATTGACCTCCTGAATAATTTAGTATAAAGTGGAATTGTGATAACTGAAAAGGGAAGGATTAGAAAATGTATTCACTGGCTGAAATAAATCCCTAGTAAGGTGGGTAAGAAAAAAATTACTCCTATCGAAAAAAAATCGAGGATTAGAATTCGTTATTAATATAAAAAAACACTTTTTATTTTTTAAATGAAATAATATGCCGAGACAAAAAGGATCAAAAAATAAATTAACATCGGAAATCAAAGAACGTTTGCAAAAAATTATTGATCAAACACTCGATAGCCTTGATGTGGATGATATGAACACAAATCAAAAATTCAAATTGTTGCAACTAGGGCTGCAGTACATTATGCCTAGGTTGGCAACAACCACTATTCAAGAAGATTCTCCAGAAGAAGAAGAGGAAGTTTTCATTCAAATTTATGATCGCAAAAAAGATTCTGATGAAG
>CENX01005192.1_pt1 | contig 12259 bp, 5 predicted proteins | sample 361321 | NCBI WGS metagenome assembly CENX01 (sample SAMEA2619678, study PRJEB7988) | marine metagenome | isolation source: saline water (ENVO:00002010), including | reverse complement strand
GATGCGTTAGCAGCACTTGCAACTGAACCAGCAGTATTACTTAATAAATCTGTGAAATATCTACCACCAACTACTTGTGGATTCTCTCCATTATCTCCAACAAATAATCTATCACCACTATTACCTTGTGTGCCTCCTCCACTGAGGGTGACACCCATTTCACCAAATTTTAAAGACGATGGTGCCGACGTACCAGTTGATCTTTTTATTCTTATAAAACTCGCCATCTCTAGAAGCTACCTCCGTTTATATCCAGATTCTGTGTTGCACCTGGTGTGCATTCAAGTGTTCCAGTCCATTTTTGAGTGGTACTGTTATATACTAAAATCATTCCATTTTGTGGATTAGAAGCATCCACATCACTTAATTCACCGATAGTTCCTGCACCACTACCTGCTAATGAGGATGTAACCTTAATAGCATTTTGTTGTCCTACTCGTACTTTAATTTCAGCCATATTGATTTATGTTACGGGGATTTTAGTAATTCCAATGTTTACTAACACTGAACCTTCCAGAACCTTTGTTCTCTCATTAGCACTATCTTTAATAACAACATCATAAACATATCTACCATTTCTAAAAAAACCAGAATTTGTAAGTTCTTGAGTTTTTGCAGCAGACATTCCTAATCTAATCTTTCCACCAGTTGCATTAGTTATAGTAGCCTCAAAAGCTTCACCTTTTTTAGCAGCAGGGTGCTTTCTAATTGTGGCTGCAATTGAGAATCCAGTTAAATTAGTCGGTGAGTTAGTAGCAGCATTTTCTAAAGTAAAGATCTGAGAGAAGTCAGATTCAGTGCTCAGAACAAGGTTGCTAACATAAATTGCCATTTAGAAACAATATCACGATTCTAGATATATTTATATTTCCAGTAACCCGTCTATTTTGATGCTATCTGTTTAAGTAGATATTTGATTTCTTCAATATCATTTTTCATACGATCTATTTCTTCTTTTTGAGTCAATTTTAATTTTTTCGACTTCTTATACTGAGAAAATCCGTGACTATCAGTGCTTATGATAGCCCCAGATTTTTCATCTCGGTATAAATTTTTATGTCCTTCGACTGGTATCATGCGAGTGCAATTGCTCTAAAGTCTTTAAATTTAGGTGCTAGTGCTTCGTTTGTTCCACTACATACAATTTTAACCTTAAATCCAGTAAATTCGTCTAAATCATCAACACTAAATTGATACTCATTAAATTGATCTGCATTACTTCCTGAAACAAAAGCATCTGGTCTACCACTATTATTAGAAGCATCAATTATATTATCACCAAAACCATCTCCATCTGTATCAGTAAGATTATCAAAACCAGGAAATAGTTCATAAGATAACTCAGTATCACTACCATCTTCTCTGAACAATTGATAAAGAACTCTAAAGTCGGCAGATGAATGACGATATGCAGCAACTAATACTTTCAATGATGTTGCAGGATTTTTAAGATCGACTCGATTACTTATATAAACCGCAGAATGAGGATCACCAGTTGTTGCATTAGATCTACCATCTTTCACATAATTGTCTATAGGTTTGTTAAGTCTTGATCTTTGATAGATAACTGTTGCATTTAATGTATCTAATACAGGAGAAAGATTTGGATCTGTAGTCTCCAGTCTTACTCCTAGAGTAAATGAACGATTTAATGGTAATCCAGTTAATCTTGTATTTTCATTAACTCTTGAACATACTAATCTAGGTGTAGTTAATGTATTTGGTTCATTAAGAGTTACAGGTTCATATCCCTGATCAATGAATGGAACTTCTCCACCACCAGCACTTGTTCCTGAAACTGTTCTAACTTGTGCAGAAACTGTTGTGTTATCACTTGGTGTTAATACACTAAACTGAGGTATAACTGTGTCAAACTGATAATTTTGAGAAGCAAAGATATCATCTCCACCAACATTTTGTTCTTTTGTGAAACTAACTTGACTATCACCGTTTGCTAAACCACCTCTGTTAATCTCAAGATAGTAAGAATCAATTTCTCTAGCATCACTAAGAGCAGTTGTATTTGACATGTTATGATCATTGTTAATTCTTGATAGATCAAAACCATTTAATTCATACTTACGAGAAATATCATTTACACTATGTGTTCTAACAATAGTTCCATCAATACCTCTTGTTCCAATTCCCAATTGATTCACTCCAATGCTATTATAGAAAATAATTTCATTGTTTATCTTAATAAACCCTTGTGAAGTTGATATTCCATTAAACGTTGCATATGCTGTTGTGTTTGCAACAGATATAATTTGATCAGAAACATCTAAGAAATCTGTAAGAAGAACTGGTTCAGTATCTGGTTCAATATTTGCAAGAGTAACTAAGTTAGTATCAGCTTGCATACCGTGATTGTATTGTTCAACTTCAATTACATTGCCAGCATACTTATCATCATATATTGCTGATGATGTGATTGTTGTACTACCATAAGATGTTGCAGTGCTTCCTTCATAAACAACAAGTGCTTGTCCTGTTGTAAATGCCTCACCCTGAACGTTATTCAAGTATAAAGTACTTCTTCCATTTAATGCAGTAACTGTAATTTCAGCACCACTTCCTTTTTTATCACCAATACCATGTGATGTTGTAATTCCTAGAACATCTCCTACAACATATCCAGAACCACCTGTATTACTTGTTAAACTAATTGACGATACTTGCCCTGAAGCATTAGTATTAACTGTTGCAGTCGCACCTGTACCCCTTCCAGTGATTGCATATAAAGGAACATTAGCAATACTACTTTGACTTGCTTTAAATCCTGTTCCTCCATTTGTTATAGCAAATGTATTAATTGGACCACCAACCTGTTCAATATAACCTTGAATTGCAGTCGCAGATGTAGAATCACTTACCTGAGTACCAAGAGATAGTTTTGCAATTGATGATGCATGAGTTGTAGTTGTAATACCAACTTTTAATTTTCTTGGTAATGTTTTGATTGCATTTGGAATCAATCTTTCAATAATACTAGAATTTTTTTCTAATTTTGGATTATAGAAGAATGCAGAACCAGCAGTAGTTGAGAATTGTGCCTTGCGTAGTTTAAATTTAAGATCTTCAAACTGGCTTGGTGTCCAAATAGTACCATTTTGTGATTTAAATAAACTTCCACCAACATACTGACGAGTAACAACAACTGATTCAGCATCTGGTAAACTTTGCGTATTTACAGTTCTCTCACCCATCTGAGCAATCCATGCTTCGTAAAGATTTGTTGTAGGTGCTAATAATACAAGTGCATATTCAGTACCTGGTTCAAGATAAACTGGGGATGGGAATTTTACTCTTGTTGGTATCTCTGCATTAGTTGATATATTAATATCATTTGGATTAACCACAATACGAGAATAATCTTGAACTAGTGTATTTGTTGGAAGTCCCAACTCCATTGTTCTTAATTCAACTGCTAATTTTTGACTAGGATCTTTACTACCAAAGAATAAATCAACAGCAGTTACAAACGCACCACTCTCATCAGTCGTAAATGACTGAGCAAGAGGGTCACACATACGTCTTCTTCTTATGATTACTAAGGTGTTTGTAAATGTATCTACTCTACCTTCTGCTTGATAAGTGGTCTCACCAGAACTTATTAGTAAACTACCAGGTAATGGTTCTGCATTTACAGAACTTGAAGTTAATTTAAATGTACTAATACCTGTTTTAAATCTTAGTGGTGGTGGTGGACTTGTTAGTGGATCTCTAAAGAAGAATGATCCATAAAGATCTCCATATGTATCTGCAACTAATCTAACATTAGCCATTTCTGCTTGTGCACCACTACTTTGACCTAATAAAGTAACATTACTTGTAGGGATAAATCCAAAGAATCTTCCCTGTGCTTCATCTGCTAATGATAAAACATCAATATTTAAAACACTTGATGATGCAGAATATACAGAACCGAGTGATGTAGATGTATTATATGGATTTGCATTAAATGTTTCTTCAGGTGAATTGATATCTCCTAATTTATGATCTGGTTGAGCAATTCTGAATATTGCAACACGAGCACCAGTTGAATCATATGCCTCTACTGTTTCACCTTTTTGGAATATTCCATTTGTCATGGATATTTCAAGTAATTTTGGAACAATATCTATTCCACTTACACTATCAAAGAATGGGTAAAATCTAGCAACTGGTCTTAGTCCATTTGCTGTAAACGCAACGTTTCTAGATCTGATATGTGTATCGGGTGCTTGGTTTGTAAGAAGAGTCTCAATAAATCTTCTATTACGTCTTCCTTGTGTTAATCTCCTAACACCACCATCTACAAATACATTTCTAACCCAAGTATCAGCAAATGGTTTTAATTCAATATTACCAAGAAATTCAACCATATTAAATGGGTTAACATTTTCTACTCTTGATGCCAATGGTTGATTTATCCAATCAACTTCTTCATAATTTAAAGTTATTAAATCTCCAGTTTTCTTAACATTAGTATCTAATAATTGAAGATCTTGTGAAAAATCAGCAGTATCAACATTAGTTGTTAAATCAAGTGCTAATTCTGGTTTCATAGACCAGAAATCTTGAGGAACCTCTAATTCTCTATTATCAGAGTTAACAGTAATTTTACAATCTGGATCATTAGTATCTAAAAGATCTATATTTTTAAAATCATCAACAAAGAAACCAGTTTTAAATCTTGATAAACCATCAGCGTCTTGAACTTGTAGAGTTTTTGTATCAAGTTCTAATAAACTCAATGAAGTAACTTCTTCTAAAACATCTATTCTATCTTCAAGTCTACCAATATCTTTCATAGTATATCTGACATTATCAGAAACTCTTATGATTGCATCATCAGGATTATAAAGATATGCAGGTAATTGAATAGTTGCAACTTCCATTGCATTTTCAGATACTACAGGAGTTGTTGGGTCAGTTGATGATGTTCCTTTAATTACTGATAGATTTCCTAAAATATCTAAAACGACCCTATCATTTCGTGGTAAGTAGAAATTATATCCAATAATTGAACTCTCATTTGGAGTTACAATAAATGATGGATTGAAAGTAGATGAAAAAGTTCTATTCTTAAAAGCAAATGGGGATTCCGCACCAGTGTAAGTTGCAACTCTTGGTCTAAAATCAATAGTATCGGTTGCTCTTAATCCATTTTTAAGTAATGGTACATCATGAGAGAATCTTTCTTCATCATATGATGCAACTGTATAAAAATCTCCAGTATCATTAGCTGGTAAGATATATTTGTCAAATACAACTAAAACTTTTCTAGTTGGGGGTGGAAAATTAACTCTTCTAACAAGTCGAGAATAATCATAGAATTGTTCTCTTTGACCCTTATCAAGTTCAAATCTATTTGTAATGTTTAAATTATTTCCAACAGTTATAAGTTGTAGTGTTGTGGATATATTTGATTCATCAAAGTTACAAACCTCACCTATTGTAAATTTCGATGGTGTTAAGTATGCTATTTCAACTTGTGTTGCAGATATTAATGCAGTTATTTGTGCCACTGCATCACTACTATCACCAAGTATTCTTTCACCTACTATTGCTGCTGTATCTAAACTTAAACCACTGGGGAATGTTAATCTATCAAGTGTTGGTGAATTACTGTCAATTGACTCAAAAACTCCAATAACTTTTGCTACATCAGGAACATTCAATGATATTTCTCTATCCTCTACTCTTAAACCATAACCAGTAGCTTGATCCATTCCTGTAAGAGTTGTGTTTATTCCTACAGCAGTTTTAAGAACTTCTATTTTTTCACTTCTAATATAATTTTTTTGCTTACTCTTTAATGCTTGTTTTTTAAGAGTTGTGCTTACAACAACGTTTGATTGACTAGCTGTTAATCCATTTATAGTAACAGACTGACCACTTGCACCTAAAACAAATTGATCTGATGTTAATTGTTCGATTGATCCATTTGAATAGTGAACTGAATATCTTTCAGCATCAAAACCTTCATAAAATGCACTTGAAATACCACTAGCAGCAAGATCAAATGTTAAAACACCAGATCCATCTGTAGATTCTCCTGTTATATTTTTACCAACTGTTAAATTAGCAGTTGATAAATCAATATCAGATACATTTCTATTACCTAGTTCAGCATATAATCCTTTATTTTCATTTAAATTTATATTAGGAACACCGAAACTAAATGTAGGTGATACAGATTCACCAGTGGGTAATGCACCATTACATACACCAGTAACATTATTAACAGCAGCTAATTCAATGAATAGTCCAGTAGTATCAACATCTATGACTCTATTAAACCTTTCTGTTGTTTCACCTGTTAACTGGTATCTAACAATAGTATCTGTTTTTATACCTGTAAAACTTCTACCTGCACATGTGGCAATACCAGCAGCATTTATATTTAAATTGTCAGTAATACTAAAACCAGTTGGTACTCTGCTTTGTAATACTGTATCAGCAACAAAATCAGCAGCATATCCAGATACGGAAGAAGTATCTTGATAAACCGATTTAATATCTTGTATACCAAAAGTTCTAACAGTTTTTATTGATCTTGATATTTCTGTATCCTCATTAATAATGATTTGTTCACCAGCTACAAATGTACCAGTAACTTGAGTTAATTTAACGAATGCACTGTCATGGCCTGTTACATATCCAGTTGCACCACTACTTACTCCTCTTACAAAAGAAGTATTAGGAAGTTCAGTATTACTTACAGATTGATTAAGTTCTAAACGAGTGAATGTTTGCATATCGAATAGATGTAAATCCCATTCACTAGCATCATTAACATAAGAAGCATCAGATACTGTAAAGGAATAAACTCTTGCTTTTCCTACTAATTCTCCTGTTCCAGCAGTATTTGAACCTGTTCTTTGATTATAAAATTCTAAACAATAAGTATCTTCGTTAATATTTGGTGAAGGAGCTCCAAAAACATTATTTACTCTTAAAATAGTTCCCATTTGATACGGAACTAATGATGATCCTACTATTTGCTTATCTCTTGGTTTTTCTACATCTATGATTGATGTTCCACCTAAATTGATATCATATCCTTTTACGTATGCCTTTCCAGGTGATACTTTTACACACATTAAATCATCAGATGGTGTATTTTGTTGGTCAGTTACTTCATTTGACCTAAAAATACCTTCGTTTGATATACCATCATTTAATGAATTGAATACTTGAACATCAAATTCATCAACTGAATAGTTTCCAGATTCATCAAATGTTCTTTCGGCAAAATAATCTCTGATTAAAGAATAATCTGATTTTTTAACAATTTTTTTAATTTCACCTTCATCTAATCTCAATAATTCAATAAAGTTTGTATCGTTAAAATCAGTTAGACTTTTCTTTCCTAAAGTTGTAGTTATTTTTAATCTATCGGCACCTGGTGCAGCAAAGTTTGAGAATCCTCTTGCATTATCATATAAAGAATCATCATTTTTAGCAGTAATTAATTGCTCATCAATATTTAAACCAACCCTATATGATGGTGTGTTTGAATATGGATCTAAAACAATTTTATCTGTAGATACATCTACAAAATTTCCTCTAATAAAGTATGTTCCAGAAGATATACCAACTGCAGATCCAACTGCAGAAGCATTAGTATCGACTAATGTAAGAACGGTTTCACCTTCATTAATCGCAGTATTTCCGTAAGTAAATGATTCTTGAACTATTAATTGCTCTCCATCATCTAAATTTGATATTTCATTATTATCTCCAGACTCCAAATATTTAACGTATATTGTTAAATCATCTATTTGTGTATTTGTTCCTGCTAATTCAAAACTATCAATTGTTAAAATAATACCAGAAGTTTGACCTTTTAATCTTAATCCTATTAATTGCTCTAAGTATAACGTTACTGGAATACCTAAATGACTATCTAATATTCTAATTGAATGATATTGTTGGTCAAAATTTATATTACCAGGTATCACCATAGACCCATCTTTGAAGATGTGACTACCAAATGACTCAATTTGATTCTGAAGAATTGATTGAGACTGTGTTAATTCTCTTGCTTGAACAGGGAATCCTGGTTTAAATAGGATTTTGTAAAATTTATCTTCCTTATTAAAATCATCATAATAAGGACTTATATTTAAATTCGTTTTTTGTGGCATTTTTTAAAATTCCAAGATGATTTTAATGTCTTCTTTTTGTCTAGGATTCCTAGTAACTAGTGGTCGATTATCTAAGTAAATTATTTCACCCGACTTTTTATTTATCTCAGCAGATGCAAGACCATTTGTGAAGTTCACACCTAATGAAATAACCTTATTTCCAGTTGGATTAGTGCTTATTCCAGTAAAATTTTGATCTACAGTGGCATTAAATCCACTTGTAGGTGCAATTACACTCTCTGCTGATGATTCAAACTGTAAAACTTTAGATCCAGTTGTAATTCCAACATAGTCTGTTTGATCAGAACTAGTCTGATTAAAGAATAATGATCTGTCTTGATAATACTTAATTACGTTAGTATCAGTATCATAAGAAACAATATATCCCTCAGCTGTTCCACCAGTAACAGTTTGTTTAATTTTTTCTCCGATAGTTGGAGTTCCAGTTGGTGAAACAATCTTTATAGCATTGACTGATGAAAAGTCATTAGCAGTAAAGACAGATGTAGATCCAATAGATGTTGGATTCTTAATTATACTAATTTGTGCAAATTTAGTATCTGTTGGAAAATCTTTTGTTGAATCATCAAATCTTGCATAAACTAAAATTTTATCAGTTCCTAACTCTTTATATAAATCAAAACCATGTCCATTGGATGGTGGAATAATTGGTATTAATTTAGCAAAATTACCAACTGAAACACCACTATTTCCAAGTGGACCTAAATCAACCATTCCGTAAGTGTAACCTTGACCACCTGAAGAAACAACTGTTTTTATTATTTTACCATTACTATCAGTGTCAATAATAACTTTTGCACCTGTACCATCTCCAACAATATCAACTTCTCTACCAACAATGTTTTGAGAATATCCAAAACCTTGTTTATCAACATAAACTTTTTTAATTTGATTATTGTTTATGGTTGAATCTCCATTCTCTCTTACTGATTGTATTTGAGTTTCTGAAGAGGTTGGCCAACCACTTGGAACTGAAATGTATTCTGTTGAATCAAATTTTATAATATCACTTGGAGGGACAGTAAATAGATACTTCCAAATATATCCATCACCACTTTCGCCTGCTCTTGATGGTTCTAAATCAGTAAATAAAGGTTCATCTTGTGATGCATTTCCAGTTGAACTGATGCCTGAAGAACCATTATCGATACAAACATAAACATCAAAGTTTTTATTAATTACATAATAACTTGAATCATACAATCTTGTTGAGTTTGTAACGGGTGAAGGATTCGTAACACTGTAATCATGACGATACATTTCATATCTTGTTCCCTGAGTCCAGTTTCTTCTTGTTATTAATCTTCTTATATTCGCACTAGTAACCTTCTTACCAAATATTGTTGTATCTCCAGAATGGTCTATGTAATTAAAATTATCTGTTGGATTAGGTGTATCAGTATTCCAAGTAGTGGTTCTACCAAAACCAACTGCAAGTGCTGGATTAGCCAAACCTAATGTGACATAATAAGAATTTGCAGAGTCATCCACTGTCTCTACAAAGTTATTTGCATTTAGAATTCTAAATTGATCTGTTACAATTGCAGCCATATCATTAGCTTTTTTCTATATTTATACTACCCAAGATCCTTTCTTAAAGAACCATTGTCTCTAAGACCAAAATCCCTTCTCTGGATAGATGGGTAAGTTGTTAATCCAGAGTCTATTGTTAACCCAGTAACACCTATTGATACAGGATTTAAACCTCTGGTAAATCCAGAGAATCTTCCCCAAGAGAAACCACCGATTGTTGAACCAGAAGTATCTATACCAGTAGTATTAACACCAGTCATTATATTACATGTAATAATACCAACACCTGAATTAAAGGCATTTACAAAGTAGATATTATCAACACATGTTGTTCCAGTTGCAACAACAGTGGAATTATCACTCACAACTGAGGTAACACCATGTCCAACTTGTGTTCCAAATATGTATATTGGATAACCAACTTTTAAATCTGTAAGAACTGAATTTGGATTATTTGTTAAATCCGCACTTATTGTAAATTTAAGAGCAGTTGGATGTCCTATTCCACCAGTTACACCTATACCTGTGATTGCACCATCAAATCCTTGAACGGTTGTGATTGTATCAATATCTTCTTTTACTGCATTTGGAAGTGGTGCTAAGACTTGAGGAACCGCAATATATGTATATCCAAAACCAGGATTTGTTATTGTTGTTCCTGTTATTACACCATTAGTGATTGATGCAGTTGCAACTGCAGTTGTTCCAACACCTACTCCTATAGCATGAGGAGCAGAAATTGAAATTGAAGTTGTAGACCCTACATAACCACTACCACCACTTGTAATAGAAAGTGATGATATCGTACCAGCAGCTGATACAACTGCAGTAAATCCAGCAGCAACAGGATTAGTTGAACCAACTATTAATCCACCAACACTACCAATTACTAAACTTGAAAAATCTTCTTCATAATTAAAGAATTTTGCATTATCAACAAATAGTTCATTATCGGTAGTTGTTATGTCGTCAATAATTCTGGCAGTTGGATATACCTGAGATTCAATAGAATCTCTAGATTTAGATATTATTTCACCATTTACTTTTTTATCTATCTTTTGTTTTATCCAACTAAATGGTTTATATGTTGTCTCATTAACACCCAGTCCAGTATAAAGATTAGTTTCAACTTCATCAGATGCTAAGATTGAGAATATTGTTCTTGGATCTTGAGTTGTTGTTACACCAATTTTATTTAATTGAACAACATCACCAGTTTTTATAGTAGGTGCTATTGATGCTCCTGCAGATACTTGAACTGAATCAACACCAGTTGTTCCTTTATAGAAGAATATGTCAATAATGTCATTAGCATCAGGTGCTTGTACAAACTCGAATGATGAACCACCATCAAAGGTATAAGATTTGTTTGGTTCTTGTATTACTCCATTTACAAATATAAGTAATAACGCATCAAGATCAATAAGTGATGAATCTGGATTGTCTGGATCTACCTCAAAACTTAATAAACTTGCATTATAGAATATTGGGAATCTCTTTCGTACACCATTTTGTAAATCTTTTATAGAATCAATAAAGTCAAATTGACCAAAATTCCAAGATGAATACTGATCTTTGAATACTTCAGTGACTGTTAATTCAAAATCATTGATTAATGATGAAGTATTTAAGAATCTATCAGTAACTAATCCAACTGGTTTAAATACATCACCTAACTTAAAGTTATATCCATTATTATTTAATTTGAAGTTAACTACTTCGTAGGATGTAGATCCTATACCAACTGTGGTATTAGCAGCTCCCACTTCAATATCTACAGTAACACCTGTTCCAGTGTCAGTTGTTGCTCCTATACCTCTTCTAGAAACTCCAACAATTGGTAGATTTTCATATGATGGTGAAGAAACTTGTATTTGTGGTTGTGTATAGCCAGTACCTGCATTATTAATATTAAATTTAAGTGCACCACCTGTTCCAGTATTTGTAATACCTACATTCACAGTAAATGTATTAGTTGTTTTTGTGGTGATTGCTAGAGTTGCATTATGCGCTGGATCTCCCCCTGCTGAACTTGGAGTAGGACCAGAACGTGGATATGCATGGTCTGTTGAGAAATTATCTTGTGCACATCTGAACACAAATGAATTTGTTGCAAGACCAACTGTATCACTTGTGGTTAAACCATGAGATGCTTTCGTAATTACTAAATTTCCTGTTGCAGGATCATATGTAGCACCTGTAGGAGTAAGTGGAGAACCTCCAGTAACTGTAACAGCATTGGTTGTTGCACTTACAAATACGTGTGTGTTAGAAACAACTTCAGCTGTGATATTTGCACTTGCTCCATTTCCAGATAAATCAGTAACTGCAACAGAAACTGGATTACGATATCCAGAACCAAATGTCAAATCACCAAGATACTCAAATGCAGTTCCATTTCCTACGTAAGCATGTGCTTGTGCATCGACACCAATATCAGTTGTAAATGTTGTTGATGATAATATTCCAGTTACACTAAAGTCTCTATCATTTGGAATTGTTAGAGAAGGATTAAATGTCATTCCATCTAATCTTACAAACTCATTAATATTTCTAAATCCATGATTACT
>CENX01047378.1_pt1 | contig 12274 bp, 9 predicted proteins | sample 361321 | NCBI WGS metagenome assembly CENX01 (sample SAMEA2619678, study PRJEB7988) | marine metagenome | isolation source: saline water (ENVO:00002010), including | reverse complement strand
ATAAGTTTTGGAATGTTAGCTGGCTATTCTGATTGGATGCCAACAATAATTTCTGGTCTAACGATTATCATTTCACTAATGCTTTTGGCGTGGTTGTTTGTGGCTATCTCTGTGTCCATTAAATTGGCATTAAGTTTAATCCTCGGCGGAGCAGTTGGAAATATAATCGACCGGATTAGGTTTGGTGCGGTCATCGACTTTGTAGACATTCATTTTTTTGATTTTCACTGGCCGGCATTTAATATTGCCGACTCTGCCATAACAATTGGTGTTGCACTTTTTTTATTGGATAGTTTTTTGAAAAAAAGTGCTAAAGTATAGAAAAATTTGAATAGTTGGAGAAATAAAGTGGCCCATCATTCATTATTCAATGCTGGAATGACCGCCGGTATTTTGGTTCTGCTCACAACAGGGTCGCTCCTTAGCGGATGCAGTAACGTTCGCGATGCTCTTGGTCAGAATAAAAAATCGCCGGATGAATTTGCGACTCTTGCGAGAGCTCCTTTAAGTGTGCCGCCTAATTTCAGTTTGCGCGTCCCAAATAAAGGAATGGAAAGACCTCAAGAGCCATCCTCTAGGCATATGGGAAGAGATCTAATCTTCAAGAAGAGTAATTCGGAGCGAGGGAACGACAGTAAATCTAACTCATCGAGCATGAGAGGTTTGCTTGGGACCAATAAAGCAAATCCTAAGATAAGAGAAATCATCAACGCTGAAACGAAGAATATGGTTTTTGAAAATAAACTATTTTTAGATAAACTTTTGTCGTGGAAAAAACCGTCGGACGATGGTGTTTTGGTGGATGCAGCTGCAGAAGCTAAACGACTTAAAAATAATGTTGAACAAGGGAAACCTGTTACTGAGGGTAAAACCCCAATCATAAAAAGAAAAAAAAGTGGGCTACTGAATAAACTTTTTTGAAAATAGGAAGCCGGGGATTGCCAAAGACCATTTAAGCTCCCATCTGATGGGTCAGAGATAGGGGGTATTTTGTTTAAATCAAAGAAAGACACCACGTTAATAAAAGGTCTGTTCCTAGTTACTGTTTCCCTTCTGACCATCTACGTAAAATCTGCCACGGGAGAGGTTTTTTCTCCCAAATCGTTTGATTTAAAAAATGGTTTGAAAGTGGTGGTGGTCGAGGATCATCGTGCCCCAGTTGTAACACACATGGTATGGTATAAGGTTGGGTCTGCAGATGAGCCAGTTGGCCAATCCGGAATAGCACACTTTTTAGAACATCTCATGTTTAAGGGAACAAAACGTTTTAAGCCGGGCGAAGCATCGAAAATTATTTCAAAAAATGGTGGAAATGAGAATGCCTTTACCAGTTTTGATTATACTGCTTTTTATCAGACGGTGGCGCCAGGTAAGCTTGAGCTAGTTATGGATATTGAAGCTGACAGAATGCAGAACTTGCAGTTGGAAGACAAAGACGTAATAGCCGAGCGTGATGTTGTATTAGAGGAGCGAAGAACAAGAACAGATAATAGCGATGCGGCATTGTTTCGAGAACAGATAGCCGCTGCTATGTATTTAAACTACCCTTACAGGATCCCGATTATAGGGTGGGCTGATGAGATACGCGCTCTAACCAAAGAAATGGCGCTAAAGTTTTACGAGCGTTGGTATTCTCCCAATAATGCAATTTTAGTAGTAGCAGGAGCTGTCGATCCCGGCGAAGTGAAACGATTGGCTGCCAAATATTTTGGTGCCATTCCAGCGAAAAAACTAAACTTGCGTAATAGAGTTGAAGAGCCACCTCAGATTGCAGCCCGACGTTTGACGATGGAAAGTAAACAGGTTGGTCAAGCTAGTTGGAGCCGGAGATACAGTGCACCAAGTTACCTATATGGAGAGACTAAACATGCCTTCGCTTTGCAAGTCTTGAACGAGATTATTGGAGGGGGGACCACCTCGCGTCTTTATCAATCTTTGGTTGTTGATAAATCATTAGCGGTAGCCGCTGGATCCTGGTATCGGGCTGAAAGCATTGGGCCATCAGTTTTTGGTTTTTATGCAAGTCCTCAAGAAGGCGTGAGTGTAGAACTTTTAGAGAAAAGCATAGACCGCGAAATACGCCAGGTTTTAAAAGATGGTGTTACTAAAGAAGAAGTTCGCGCTGCCATAACTAGGCTACAGCGCACAGCCATATTCGCTAAAGACAGCGTAACAGCTCCTGCACGAATAATAGGTAGTGCTTTGGCTTCTGGTCGAAGCGTTCGTGATATAGAGGATTGGCCCAATAAGGTTTCAGAGGTGGTCAAAGATGACGTTATCGCCGCTGCAGAGTGGGTTTTCAGGATAAATCGCTCTGTAACCGCCACCTTGCTTCCGACCAGTGGTACTCAAAGGAAACCTTAAAACTTATGATACTCAAATCAAAAGAGATAGCGGCCTTAAAAATTATAATTTGCTTGTGTTTTATATTGGTCCCTCAGGCGAGTGCCTTTGAGATAAAGAAGGTGACAAGTACTACCGGTATTAATGCGTGGTTAGTCGAGGATCATAAAAATCCCCTCATTACGATGCAGTTTGTAATGAGAGGAGGATCAAGTGCCGATCCCAAAAATAAAAGTGGTCTTGCATATTTGGTATCGGGATTACTTGATGAAGGTGCTGGAGATATGGACTCAAAGTCCTTTCAGGCTTTTTTGGAAAGAAACTCAATTTCGCTATCTTTTAGTGCCCGCATGGATACTTTTTCGGGAACACTCACAACTCTGACAGAAACAAAAGAGGAAGCCTTCAAGTCATTGGGATTAGCCCTTACTGTTCCGCGCTTCGATGACGATCCCATATCTCGCGTTAAAAGCCAAATTTTAGCGAGCTTGCGAGCTTCTAAAGAGAATCCAAATAAAATAGCTGGAAGATTATGGTGGCAACTCGCTTTTCCAAATCACGCATACGGGCGATCTAACAAGGGTTCTGCCTCCTCAATTAAAAATATTACTCGAGAGGATATGAGGCAGTTTGTACAGCGTACTTTTACCAAAGATAATATAACTATAAGTGTTGTTGGTGACATAACACCTGAAGAACTTAGTAATGTTCTGGATGACGTTTTTTCTGATCTACCAGAATCCTTTTTGGGGACCAGACTTGGAGATGATGTTATTGAAAACCAAGGTCAAACTGTAATTATTGAGCGAGAAATTCCCCAATCAGTGGTGATTTTTGGAAGTAATGGAATAAAACGTGAAGACCCTGACTGGTACGCTGCGACTATTCTATTTGAGATTCTTTCTGGTGGATTTGGCTCACGATTAACAGAAGAAATTCGCGAGAAACGTGGCCTTACTTACGGTGTTTCAGCTTATCCCCTCTCGTTAGAAAAAGCTGGGATCATTGTGGGTAGTGTCTCAACGGTTAACAACCGAGTGGCGGAATCAATAAGGTTAATAAAAGATATATGGCAGAAATTTGGTGACGATGGGCCCACATTGGAAGAAATGAGAAATGCAAAAGATTATATCAATGGCTCTTTTGCCTTACGATTTACTAATTCAAAATCGATAGCCGGAGTATTAAATGCAGTGCAACGTTTCGATCTGGGTACTGATTATTTAAAAAACAGATCCGACTTGATCAATCGGGTAACCTTGAGAGAATTAAAAAGGGTTGCCAAACGGCTTTTTAAAGCTAAAGAACTAACCTTTGTTATAGTTGGAAAACCAAAAAATATAATCTCGACAATGCCTGTCCCCATGGCTGAGTAGTTTTAAAGTATTTGTGAAACTACCAGTTAGCACGCCTGAAATAGGTTGCATATCCTATCTTTTTGTTTTCCCTTTATCTTCACAAGAACTTAATTCTGTTATTCGACTTCTTAACGCGCTAGGCTCAACGCTATTATAAAAAAATCCTCGATTAGATGGAAATGTCGTAATGCCCTCTTCTAGATTTTTATTTCTTAATCTTGGCCACAGTATAGATCATTTATTTATGTTAATGTTTCCGGCCGTGGCAGCTCTGGCGGCAACAGACCTTTCCGCTAGCTATGGCGAAGTCTTGAGTTTAGCGACTGGTAGTTTCATAGCATTTGGAGTTTTTTCTTTACCAATGGGATGGTTAGCGGATCGTCTTAGTAGGGAATTTATGATGACTGTTTTCTTCTTAGGTATTGGCGTCGCTATGATCTTTACCAGTTTTTCCAATGAAATATGGCAAATCTTCGGATCTTTAATATTAGTTGGGATGTTTGCTGCTATCTACCACCCTGTGGGCCTAGCGATGGTTAGCCAGGGTGGAGGTGATATTGGGAGGAGATTGGGTGTTAATGGTGTATGGGGAAATATGGGCGTGGCCGCGTCAGCTCTTTTGGTTGGTGTTTTTGCCGACTTCGCAGGCTGGAGGGAAGCATTTCTGCTAGCTGGTGTGTTATCTATCCTCATTGGTTGTGGGTGGATACAAAATGTCCGTAAGATGGTGGCCGATACGAGCGCCAATAAAAAGAAATTAAATGCACCAGCTCCGAATTGGCAGCGTGTACTGCTTGTTGTTGCGATTACCACAACGATTGGAGGATTTATTTTCAATTCAATGACTGTCTCTTTACCTAAGGTTTTAGATGATCGTCTTGCTGTTTTTGCGATGAGTGCCACTGAAGTTGGGGCTATCGCATCCCTTGTTTATGCATCTGCAGCTTTTACTCAGGTGCTCGTTGGACGTGCGATTGATAAGTATAGTATCAAGCCTATTTTTTTGGCTCTTGTTGCAGGTCAAGCGATAACTTTATATCTTGCAATAATGGCGGATGGATGGTTGATGGTGGCAATCGCGGTTTTAGTTATGGTGATGGTTTTTGGACAAATACCAATCAATGATACATTGATAGCTCGTTATACACCTGATGCATGGAGAGGACGCGTTTATTCCGTAAAATACGTCTTATCTTTTACGGTTTCGGCGGCAGCTGTGCCTTCAATAGCCTGGTTATATGAAGGCGCAGGCGGCTTCACTACAATGTTTACCCTCGCAGCTATCGCAGCCTTCATAATAACGGTAACCGTCGCGTTCATGCCAAGCGGGAACCCATCTTCAGATAGCTTGGAACCTGCAGAATAACGACAGTTTATAGCACAGCCAGTATCGCTCTCTGGATGTGCCTCAGGAGTAGAATTATTTTAGCATGTTGAGTATAAAAGAATTTGTCTGGTTAGAATTGATTCTATTTTTATGAAGGATAGTTTAACTTTTTTCAAATAATACAACTTTGTGCTTTCTAATTACCGGCGGAATATAGATAGAGATGAGCGAACTTACAGAAAAACCAATTTTATCCCTGGCTGAAGGTTTCGACACGGTTACAAAAACCGAATGGATTGAGATGGTTGAGAAGGGGCTCAAGGGACGCACCATAGACGATATCTCCAACAATTTAACATACGAGGGCGTCGCACTAAACCCTATCTATACTAGCAGCGATATAGAAGAACTCACGGGTAAAAATAGCTATCAGAACATTATGTCGGAGGTTCGTAATCGATTAAATGGCAATCCAAAAGCAAATGGATGGGAAGTAAGACAAACTTATTTTCGGTCAGACCCCGGTGCGATAAATGAAGATATCAAAAGTGATATAGCGGGTGGAGTAAATTCTCTTTTGCTGAAGGTGACGCATGATACCAATAGTTTAGACAATTCTGCTGCCATTATTAGTTCGATAACTGACCTTGATACGCTACTTGATGGCATCGATTGTGAGACTAATTCGATTTCATTTCTTTCGGATATGTCAGTTGTCGTTGTAGCTAGTATGTTTACCGCATTAATGCAGAAACGAGAAATAGATCTTCATAAAGTTTCGGGTAGTTGTGGTGGAGACCCAATTGGGATGCTCGCTAGGTTAGGTGTTTTACAAGGTAATATAGACGAACACTTTAAAAAAATATCAGAATTAGCGGCGTGGAATATCCAAAATATGCCAAGAATGCGTGCTTTTGATGTTGACACAACAACATACCATGGAGCGGGCGTTACTGAGACAGAAGACCTGGCTATTGCGATGTCGACGGCTGTTAATTATTTGCGTGCAATGGTATCCAATGGGTTGAGCCTCGATGAGGCTTTTGGGCAAATTAGCTTTACCACTTCCGTTGGCATGGATGTATTTCAGGGGATTGCAAAATTGCGTGCCGCGCGATTCTTGTGGTCAAGAATTTCTGAGGTTTGTGGTGTCAAAAAAAATATAGGATCGATGGTTTTGAACGCTATGGCAGCGTCCCGGACGTTAAGCAAGCGAGATGCAGCGGTAAATATGTTACGATCTACAAGTGCCTGTTTTTCTGCAGGTACTGGAGGCGCGGATAGCGTAACACTTTTCCCACACACAAACCTATGGGGTGTTGAGAGCCAAACAGCAAGGCGGATTATTCGTAATACCCAAAATATTTTAATAAATGAATCATCTCTAGGTAGAGTAGTTGACCCTAGTGGAGGATCGCATTATGTGGAATACCTAACGAAGGAGTTTGCTGAGAGAAGTTGGCAGATTTTCCAGGATCTGGAGTCTAAAGGGGGTGTCTTGCAAGAATTGTTAGCTGGAGGAATACAGAAGATAGCAGAACAATCTTGGAAGAACCGCAAGATAAATTTAGATAATCGAAACGAACCTTTGACTGGTGTATCTAGTTTTCCGGATCTGAATGAAATCATTGATGCCCAAGGCGATATGGAAACGCCAAAAGTAGACCGCCAATTTAACTCCATAGCTACAAATAATATTAACTTATTGGGACATGACTTTGCTTCTTTAATTAAGGCTGCCGGTGAGGGTGGATCTGCACATAAATTATTTGAGATATTTAGCAAAACAAAAACTGTATGTGATCCTCTTAAACAGCATAGATTAGGAGAGGCATATGAAATTTTGAGAGACCAAAGTGATAGATGGTTAACATTAAAGGGCTCTAGACCATTGGCGTTACTCACTTGTCTAGGAACACAATCAGACTACACAGCGCGTGCTAACTTTTCACGAAATTACCTAGCTGCAGGCGGAATTGAGAGCTTGGAACTTGCCTTGGATTCTTTAAAATTAAAGGAGGCTATTAATCAATCGAATTGTGATTTAGTCGTGATCTGCTCTTCTGATAAAGTATATTCAGAAGTTTTGGAGGCAACAGTTGAAGTCTTGCAGTCTTGTGAAGCGGGTATGATTATTTTGGCGGGCGACCCTGGAGCGAAAGAGAAGGTTTTAAAGGAGTTAGGCGTAGATCTGTTTATTCACGCGGACGATAATATGCTGGAAGCATTATCGAAAATTGCAAAAAGAATAGGAATGGGGTGAGGAATGGCTACAATCCCTGACTTTACGACAGTAAATTTTGTCGAAAATAATAGTGATACCGAAATCATGCAGGAGGTAGATTCATCCCTTGAAGGCTGGAGAACACCAGAAGGCATAGATGTTAAGCGCCTGTATTCTGAAAGTGATGTAGAGAATTTAGACTTCTTAGAAGGCTGGCCGGGGTTCGCACCTTTCGCCCGTGGGCCCTATCCGTCCATGTATGTAACTAAACCTTGGACCATTAGACAATACGCCGGATTTTCAACAGCTGAAGAATCAAATGCTTTTTACCGACGAAATCTGGCTGCGGGACAGAAAGGATTATCAGTGGCCTTTGATCTAGCGACGCATCGTGGTTATGATTCTGACCACCCACGAGTGACGGGTGATGTGGGAATGGCCGGAGTTGCTATCGATTCAATTTTAGATATGCGACAATTGTTTGATGGAATACCATTAGATGAGATGAGTGTTTCCATGACAATGAATGGTGCGGTGCTTCCGATCCTGGCGTTATTTGTAGTTGCCGCGGAAGAACAGGGGGTCAGTCAGGAAAAACTCTCAGGCACAATACAAAATGATATTTTAAAAGAGTTCATGGTGAGGAACACTTATATTTATCCCCCTAATTCATCAATGCGTATAATCTCCGATATATTTTCCCACACATCCAAAAATATGCCCCGATTCAATTCTATAAGCATTTCAGGATATCATATGCAGGAAGCAGGTGCGACAGCAGACTTAGAGCTCGCTTATACCATAGCCGATGGTATTGAGTACGTGCAGGCTGGGCTCGACGCTGGTATGAAAATTGATGATTTTGCGCCCAGACTTTCATTTTTTTGGGCAATTGGAATGAATTTCTTTATGGAAGTGGCAAAGATGCGGGCAGCTCGTCTTCTCTGGGCTAAAATGATGGCTCGTCATTCTCCGAAAGATCCACGATCCCTTTCATTGAGAACACATTGTCAAACTAGTGGTTGGAGCCTCACTGCCCAGGACGTTTTCAACAATGTCACCCGTACTTGTGTTGAGGCTCTCGCGGCCACGCATGGCCATACTCAGTCACTGCATACAAATGCCCTGGATGAGGCATTAGCTTTGCCGACAGACTTTAGTGCCAGAATAGCACGTAATACTCAGCTTTTTATTCAGCAGGAAACAGGAACGTGTAACGTTATAGATCCTTGGGGTGGAAGCTATTACGTCGAAAAACTCACACACGATCTTGCGAAGAAAGCGCTAGAGCATATTGAAGAGATCGAGAGTCTTGGCGGTATGGCGAAGGCGATTGAAGCGGGTATTCCTAAAATGAGAATAGAAGAGGCAGCTGCCCGAACACAGGCTCGCATAGACTCAGGAAGGCAGGTAATAGTAGGTATCAATCGGCATAAATTAGAAAAGGAAGAAACCTTAGATGTTTTAAAGGTCGATAATGCTGCGGTTCGCAAGCAACAGTTGGAGAAGCTCGAAATATTGCGCTCAGAACGAAGTAATGAAGACGTGGAAAGTCGACTCAACACTCTCACAAATGCAGCTAAAACCGGGGAGGGGAATTTATTAGCATTGGCTATCGAAGCCGCGCGGGCAAAGGCAACCGTTGGAGAAATATCTTACGCGCTTGAGAAAGTTTATGGCAGACACGTAGCAGAAGTAAAAACCGTATCAGGTATTTATAGTAACGAGGTTGGTATGGAAAATGAGACAGTTGAAGGAGTATTAAAAAGTGTGAAAGCTTTTCAGGTTTCCGAGGGACGTAGGCCAAGAATTCTTATAGCAAAAATGGGACAAGATGGTCACGATCGAGGACAAAAAGTAATCGCCAGTGCGTTTGCTGATCTTGGTTTTGACGTCGACATAGGACCGTTATTCCAAACTCCAGAGGAAGTGGCCAAGCAGGCAGTAGAAAACGATGTCCATATCATTGGTGCCAGTTCATTAGCAGCTGGCCATCTGACACTTGTTCCTGAGTTGAAAGCATCTCTGGTAGGTCTGGGGCGTGGAGATATCATGATTGTTGTGGGCGGAGTTATCCCCGCTCAGGATTTTGAAGCGTTATATAAAGCTGGGGCAACCGCGATCTTTCCTCCTGGCACAATTATCTCAGAAGCTGCGGATGATCTAATAATGAAATTGAGTATTCAATTAGGACACTCAAATGGACCGCACTAATTCTCTTTCCAAGAGTAATGGGAGAGGTAAGGATTGTTTCAAATAATGGTTACTATTAAACAACTTACCGAGACTGACTATGTGGAAGGGGTTATTAATCAGGACCGGTCTGTTTTAGCGCGTGCAATAACTCTTATAGAGAGTACTCATGCAGATCATCGTGCTCTAGCAGATTCGGTTCTAACAAAGCTTTTACCGCACGCTGGGAGGGCTCGCCGGGTTGGTATAACAGGTGTGCCAGGTGTTGGGAAAAGTACTTTCATTGAGACATTTGGTAAACAGCTAACGTCGACAGGAGCCCGTGTCGCTGTTTTGGCAGTTGATCCCACTAGCGCGAGAACGGGTGGTTCGATTCTTGGTGATAAGACAAGAATGCAGGAATTAGCCCGCGATCCATCAGCATTCATTCGACCTTCGCCAACCTCAGGAACATTAGGGGGAGTGGCAAGAGCAACAAGAGAAAGTATGATTTTATGTGAAGCCGCTGGCTATGATATTATATTAGTTGAAACCGTTGGTGTGGGGCAATCAGAGACTACGGTTGCGGAAATGGTTGATTTTTTTTTGGCATTAATGCTTCCAGGAGCCGGTGATGAGCTACAGGGCATTAAAAAAGGCCTGCTAGAAATAGCCGATATGATCGTGGTAAATAAGGCAGATGGAAACACGAAAAATGAGGCGGAGAGAGCAGCATCAGAGTATAGAAGAGCGTTACATATATTAAAACCTGTAAGTCCGAACTGGATGCCTCCGGCTCATACCTGCAGCGCTATCCATGGTGATGGACTGAAAGATATTTGGAGAGATATAGAAAACCATAGAGAGTTACTTTCAATATCGGGAGAATTTGACGAAAAACGCAAACAACAGCGAGTTCGCTGGATGTGGTCGATGATACAAGATAGGCTTCTTCTTGAGCTTGAAAAAAACGACTCATTACAACAAATAGCCCGTACTTTAGAGTATCGAGTAATGGAGAATCAAATAACGCCTGGGCTGGCAGCATCAAAGGTTGTCGCTGCCATTAACGCGAATTGATAGGGGAATAAATTTGAATAAATATAGACCCGCGGAAATAGGCATGTCTCTAGAGGACGTCGACACGCCAGCGCTACTTTTGGATTTAGATGCATTTGAATTTAATATTCAATTAATGGCTGGTTTCGCAGAAAAATTTAAAATTAATCATAGACCGCATGCCAAAACACATAAATCCCCGGTGGTGGCCCAAAAGCAAATCGTTGCTGGAGCTGTGGGGCAATGTTGTCAAAAAGTGGCGGAAGCAGAAATATTAGTGGCTGGAGGTATTAGTGACGTTTTAGTGTCAAACCAAATTGTTGGACGCAGAAAACTCGATCGTTTAGCAGGTTTAGCTCGTAACGCAAACATAAGTGTATGCGTGGATGATCAAGATAACATTAATGAAATCAATGCGGCTGCTCAGCGATTTAATGCAAATATAGAAGTACTTGTCGAAATAGATATTGGAGCTGGGCGGTGCGGTGTTGCCCCCGGAAAAGCCGCAGTTGAATTAGCGAAGAGTATTAGCAAAAACTCTAATTTAACCTTTGGAGGCTTACAAGCCTATCAGGGGAAGGCTCAGCATATTCGGGGTTTTGGCGAAAGAAAAATAGCAATTGAAAAAGCCGGAAAACTCGTTAAGGAAACAGTACATTTATTATCTGAAGCAGATTTTGAATGTAGACTCGTAACAGGAGCCGGAACAGGAACCTTCCAATTTGAAGCAGATTCGGGAATTTGGAACGAGCTACAGGCAGGTTCGTACTGCTTCATGGATGCAGACTATGGTTTGAATTTGAACGAAAGTGGAGAATTTATAGATACTTTTAGAAATAGCCTTTTCATTTGGTCTACTGTCATGAGCCACCCAACAAAAGACAGGGCTGTTATCGATGCTGGACATAAGGCGGCCTCAATAGACTCGGGTTTGCCACATGTAGCTGACGTAAAAGATGTAACATATTTCAGTGCTTCCGACGAACACGGCTCGCTGGCGCTTGGTCCTGATGCAGTTGATATCAAAATAGGACAAAAACTAAGGTTAATACCCGGGCACTGTGATCCAACGGTCAATTTGCATGATTGGTATATTGGAATTCGTAATGGGATTGTGGAGTCAATTTGGTCAGTAGAGGCGCGTGGTGCAGCATTTTAATTTTTGACAAAGATAATTTGAGTGCCAACTTATTTTAGGTATATGAATGTTTATTTTAAGGAGAGTTAACGGTGGGCGATGAACTATCGATCCCTAGAACTACAATTTCTGAAGAACAAGAAAACATTATTGAAGAGTTTAGCTTTTTTGAAGACTGGATGGATAAATATCAATATTTGATCGATATTGGAAGAAAGCTTCCAAAGATGCCAGAAGAGTACTTGCGCGATGAGTTCAAGTTAAAAGGCTGCCAAAGTCAGGTTTGGTTCGTGGGAGAAGCTGTCGATGATAGATTGGTTTTTCGTGCGTCGAGTGATGCGGCTATCGTTTCGGGGCTCATAGCTATTTTATTAAGAATTTATTCTAATAGAACACCCTTGGAAATACTGAGTGTAAACCCAAGCTTTATTGCAGATATAGGTTTAGAGGAACATTTAAGTCCCACTAGAAAAAATGGTCTCGGGGCAATGTTACAGTCAATAATGAAAAGAGCAGAAAGTGGTTCCAACAAAACTACATAGGTATTAACCTTTCATGAAAACACCTATTTCCAGTTTATATCAAGACAAACTGATAGATTTGGCGAGCGAGGCGGTTAATCTTGAGCGTCTCAAACGCTGGGATGCGACGGC
>CENX01142813.1_pt1 | contig 12279 bp, 7 predicted proteins | sample 361321 | NCBI WGS metagenome assembly CENX01 (sample SAMEA2619678, study PRJEB7988) | marine metagenome | isolation source: saline water (ENVO:00002010), including | reverse complement strand
TACTCAAGTAGTGGGCGTTCCTCAAGCTATAGCTCTGGATCAAGGGGCTCCAGCAGTGGAGGTAGAAGTAGCTCAAGAAGCAGATAACATAAAAATTTACGATTATGAAAAAGTACATTCTTTATGTTCTATTGGTGTTACTATATTCATTAAGTTCTAATGCTCAGTCTATTGATGACTTATTACGCTATGCAAGACAGGGTTTAAAAGGTTCAGCCAGATATGTTTCAATGGGCGGGGCTTTCCACGCTCTTGGCGGAGACCTATCTGCTGTAAGTGATAATCCTGCTGCTGCTGCTGTATTTCTTAACTCAGAATTGGCGGTTACCCTCAATGCTATGGACAACAAAATCAATACCAACTACATGGGTGAAAATAATCAAGTAGATTCCAGGTCAACAGATTTTGATCAGCTTGGACTAGTATTGGTGCTTAATGACACCAATGGAAATGATTTTGTGAAGATTTCATTTGCGTATAATTACCAAAATGAGCAGGTTTTTAATAATAAGTACAATGCCATTGGAACAAATCCCAACAGAGGTTTGGATGATTATTTTTTGACTTTTGCCGGTGGAATTCCCTATGAAGATATAAAAACTTATGATGACGAATCTATCTCTAACTCCTACAGATACTTGGGAGAAAACAGGGGTTTCTCTGCCCAACAGGCTTTTTTGGGTTTTCAGAGTTATATGATCAATCCCCTCGTGGAGGAAGATAGCAACATACTATATGAAACCAATAGCAACCCTCAAGGCCATCCTGTAGATCACGATTTTTTTGTAACCCAGACAGGGATGAACAGCAAACACAGCTTCACCCTAGCTACCCAATACAAGCAAAAACTCTATTTAGGTTTGAATCTCAACTCTTACCGATCAGAATTTACTAGGGTAGATAATTTGGTGGAAAATAATTACGGGGTTGGGTCTAATTTTGACTTCGCCGAGTTTCAAAATGAACTTCTTACCATAGGTCAGGGCTTTTCCTTTCAGTTGGGAGCAATATTAAGGGCATCTAAAAATATTAGAATGGGACTCAGCTATCAGAGTCCAATCTGGTTCAATATGACTGACGAATTGCAGCAATATATTATTACAAAAAAAAATTCAGGCACCGATACAATTGAACCAAACATCGTTAATTTATACGATTACAAGATGTCAACCAACTCGATGTATTCAGTTGGATTAGCCTATATTTTTGGAAATAAAGGTTTAATTAGTTTTCAATACGATCACGCTAATTATCAAAAAAATTCTTTTGATATAGGAAATGGAGATGTCAATTTTATTAACCAAAATAAAAAAATTCAGTCTACCCTTAAATCCGCTGGAACCTTAAAATTTGGTGGTGAATATCGCATCAATCGCCTAAATCTAAGAGCAGGATATATCAACCAACAAACTATCAACCGTACATCTAAGGATCTCAATAAAGGCTTTTCCTTTGGCTTAGGTTATGATTTTGGTGGAAGTATATTAAATCTAGCCCTTTCCAAAATGGAAATTCAGCGTTTGGAGTCTATGTATCAAGAAGGTCTGGTCGACCCTATTAAAATTAACATTGACCAAATTCAATTCTTAGTTTCCTGCTCCATTAAACTATAACACCCTTTAAAAACTTTTCAGACAAGAATGTATTTAAATTTTTGCCGATAAATAACTATCTTTGCAACTCGATTTAAAACTATGAAATTAGAAAAAATACTATCTGATCAGATTGATGAAATAGGAGACCAGCACCATGGCATCTCTAGAGAGACTCCTTTACGTTCCGATGCCTTTGAGATGAGTAATCCTGAAAAGATGTTACTTATTGAAGAGAAAATTCAAGATGTACTTAGTATTCTTGGAATGGACCTCACTGACGATAGCCTTAGGGGAACTCCGAGAAGAGTGGCCAAAATGTTTGTTTATGAGATATTTAGTGGTCTACATCCCGATAATAAACCAACCGCCTCTACTTTTGAAAACAAATATAAATATGGAGAAATGTTGGTTGAAAAAAATATTACTCTTTACTCTACTTGCGAACACCACCTCCTCCCCATCGTTGGAAAAGCTCATGTTGCCTACATATCAAACGGAACAGTTGTTGGGCTCTCAAAAATGAATAGGATCGTAGATTACTTTGCCAAACGTCCTCAAGTTCAAGAACGTTTGACTCTTCAAATTATTGAGGAGCTCAAAAAGATTTTGAATACCGAAAATGTAGCCTGCGTAATCGATGCTAAACATCTTTGCGTAAATTCAAGGGGGATAGGTGATATCTCCTCTAGCACGGTGACCTCTGAATTTGGTGGGCGTTTTAAGGAAAAGGAAATCAAGAGAGAATTTTTGGATTATATAAAACTAGAAACAGAGTTTTGATAGACAACTCACTGGTTGTATTAAATTCCCTAAGCGGAAAGAAAGAACCTTTTGAACCTCTCAACCCTGGTTATGTTGGAATGTATGTTTGTGGCCCCACAGTTTATAGCAACGTTCACCTCGGCAATTGCAGAACCTTTATATCATTTGATCTTGTTTATCGCTACCTCAAACACTTGGGTTACAAAGTTCGTTATGTCCGTAACATTACTGATGCAGGTCACCTTGAAAACGATGAGGATGTAGGCGAGGATCGTATTGCCAAAAAAGCCCGTATTGAAAAAATAGAGCCTATGGAAGTGGTGCAATTATATACCGTTGACTTCCATCAGATTCTCGAAAAATTTAACAATCTACCCCCAAGTATTGAACCCACTGCTACTGGACACATTATTGAACAGATAGAACTCATCAAAAAAATTTTTGAAGCAGGTTTTGCTTATGAGATCAATGGATCAGTTTATTTTGACGTTTTAAAGTATAACGACAGCCACCATTACGGTCAATTGAGTGGTCGTAAAATCGAGGAGATGATTCACAACACCCGTGCTTTGGACGGTCAGAGTGATAAGCGTAATCCACAGGATTTTGCCCTCTGGAAAAAGGCTGAACCCCAACACATTATGCGTTGGCCTTCCCCTTGGAGCGATGGTTTTCCTGGTTGGCATCTAGAATGTACCGCCATGAGTACCAAATACCTAGGTTCGTCTTTCGATATACACGGCGGTGGTATGGATCTCAAATTTCCCCATCATGAATGCGAAATTGCTCAGGCTCAGGCCATTCACGGCGATCCTCCTGTCAAATACTGGCTCCATGCCAATATGTTGACCCTTAATGGTAAAAAGATGTCTAAATCCACTGGAAACAATGTACTACCCATGGATATCTTTTCAGGCAACAACGATAAATTCAAAAAATCCTACACTCCACAAGTAGTTAGGTTCTTCATGCTTCAGGCTCACTATACCAGTATATTGGACATCAGTGAAGATGCTTTGGAAGGCTCCGAAAAAGGATACCAAAGATTGATAGAAGCAGTCAACCAAATTTCCAACGCAACCGCAGGAAAAATAGAGGGAGATTTTGACACCCAACTATGGTTGAAAAAATGTTATGCTGCTATGGATGACGATTTCAACAGTCCACTGCTCATCGCACAGCTTTTTGAGGCTGTAAAATTCATCAATATGGTCATTCACAAAGACCACCCCATCAGTACTTATCAATGGAAAACCCTCAATAGAATGCTATCGGTCTTTATCCATGACATATTGGGCATTGCCCCCGAACAAAAATCAAGGGGTAATACGGCTGAGAAACTGAACAAAACCGTTGAACTGTTGATCGAATTGAGAAATAAAGCCAGAGCCAATAAGGATTTTGCAACCTCTGACCAGATCAGAATCCAACTCCTATCTTATGGCATCCAGCTCAGAGATGGAAAAGAGGGGACTCAGTTTACACTCAATTAAAAGTGATGTTTAGAAAAATATTGATTTTCCCTTTTGTTTTGCTAATCAAGAGTTATCAATTGCTGATCTCCCCATTACTGTCCCCCAGCTGCAGATTTACGCCAACCTGCTCCCACTATGGACTCGAAGCTTTTCGACGACATGGCCCCATAAAAGGTTTTTACCTCACTGTCAAAAGAATTTCCAAATGCCATCCATGGGGGAAAAGTGGGTATGACCCCGTTCCTTAATTTTTTAAATCGATGATTCTTTAAGAATTGTATTACATTTAAACAGTATTTAAAATTATGACTTTTCTAAAATTCAATTGGGCACCCAACGAAAAATTATTCGAAATTGGTGGCTTTGGTATCCACATTTACAGTCTGATGTTTATCATTGCTTTTCTACTTGGTTTACGCTTGTACAAGAAGATGTTCATCAAAGAAAATATAGATCAAAAGTATTTGGAACCCCTTTTTGTATACATGGTGGTGTCAACACTTCTGGGCGCCCGACTGGGGGAAGTCTTTTTTTACAATTGGGATTATTTCCAAAACCACCTGATCGAAATTTTACTACCTATTAAAGAACGTGCAGATGGTTCTGGTTATGACTTTATTGGATTTAGGGGACTGGCCAGCCATGGGGCAGCCATTGGGATAATGAGTGGTATATTCTTATACCAACGCTTCTATAAATTCAAACCATTGATTTGGATACTCGACCGATTAACCATACCCGTTGCAATTGGTGGATTTTTTGTCCGCATAGGAAACTTTTTTAACTCCGAAATTGTTGGAAAATACACAGGCTCTAATTTTGGGGTTGTCTTCGAAAATAGAGGTGAAATGCTTCCACGTTACCCCGCGCAGATTTATGAAGCGTTTGGATACATGATATTATTCTTCATACTTCGAAAAATATATAAAAGTCGTCTAAGAGACCAAGCTGGATTCCTACTGGGGCTTTTCTTCACAGGACTATTTAGTATACGCTTTTTAGTAGAGTTTGTAAAAGAAAGTCAGGGAGGGTTTGAAGACATCATGCCAATGTTCTCCACAGGGCAATGGTTAAGTATTCCTTTTATCATTTTCGGACTCGTTCTTTTGGCCTTGTCGTTTCGTAAAAGAAAACTAAACTTACCAAGCTGATGTTATATGCAGCTTGATAAATTATCCATCCCAAAAGCTTTGCAGGACTAATTGAAAAATTGAATCAAGTTAATTTGAGTTTTTAATCTAAAAAGGGGTTAATTATAGAAAAAATATGGGTAAATGTTCTAAGAAATGAACATTTGTCGAAATTCCTCGATTCGTAATTCAAAATTTAAAAAAATTATTAGAACCTTAGCAGTATATAGTCAGCTATTTTATCTCAATCGACACTGACATAAAAATAATAAATTACTCATTATTTTGAGTGATCGCTTTTCCTTTTTGGGTGTCAAACATAACTGGAGTAGCTATAAATACTGAGGAATAGGTTCCAACAATAACTCCTACAATCAAAGCGAACATAAATCCTCTAATAGACTCTCCACCAAAAATAAAGATTGCCAAGAGAACAATCAAAGTAGTCAATGAAGTGTTTAAAGTACGACTTAGCGTACTGTTCAATGCAGCATTGACTGTATCGTTAAATTCCCATTTGGTATGTTCCCTTACATACTCTCGGATGCGGTCAAAAACGACCACAGTATCATTAAGGGAATAACCAATTACGGTTAATATAGCCGCGATGAACGCTTGGTTGATTTCCATGTTAAAAGGCATAATCTTGTAGGTAATAGAGAAAATTCCCAATACAACCAATACATCATGAAATACAGCAGCTACTGCTCCAAGGGAGAACTGCCATTTCCTAAATCGCAATAATATGTAAAAAAAGACAACTATGAGTGACCCAATAACAGCGAGAAAGGAATTTTTCTTTATATCATCTGCGATTGTAGGCCCTACTTTGATAGACGACATGATTCCAACCTTTTTATCCTCAGCTCCATTAATAAAAGCTTCATAGGTCAAGCCATCCGGTAAGAAAGATTGCAATTTATCAAAAAGTATTTTTTGTATTTCGTTGTCAACCGCCAACCCTTCAACATCTACCTTATATTTTGTTGTAATTTTTAATTGATTTTCTTCTCCAAAAGTTTTCACCTCTGAACTTCCTATGGAAGAGACCAAACTGGACTGAACCTCGAAGGGACTGATGATTTGATCAAAACGAATAATATAGGATCGCCCTCCAACGAAATCAACACCTTGGTTGAGACCTTGGGATAAAAGAGATATTAAACTGAAGGCCAAAATACCTCCTGAAATGATATATGCGATCTTTCTTTTTTGTAAAAAACGGATATTAATATTGGAAAATAAAGATTGAGTGAGTCGCGTTCCAAAAACTACAGGTTTTCCTTTTTCGTTTCTAGAGTCGATAAAGAATCGGGTAATGAAAATGGCAGTAAATAACGAAGTAGCAATACCAATCAATAATGTAGTAGCAAATCCTTTAATGGGTCCTGTACCAAATACAAACAGGATCAAAGCCGTTAATCCAGTAGTAATATTAGCGTCCAAAATAGAGGACAAGGCGTTGTTAAATCCATCTGCAACAGCTTTTCTTATTCCTTTGCCTTTTTTAAGTTCTTCTCTGACCCTCTCGAAAATCAGTACGTTAGCATCCACCGATATTCCAATGGTCAGGACGATACCTGCAATACCCGGTAAGGTAAGTACCGCACCCAATCCTGCAAGGATGCCAAATATAAGAAGGATATTGAGTACTAATGCTATATCCGCAAAAATACCGGGGATTCCATAATAAAAAACCATCCAAACCAAGACCAGGATCAAGGCAATAATGAAGGAAAAGAGACCACTCTGAATGGCTTCTCTACCCAAAGAGGGTCCTACAATTTCGGATTGGATAATTTCTGCTGCTGCAGGGAGTTTACCGGCTCGTAATACGTTGGCCAAGTCAATGGCTTCATTGAGGGAAAAGTTTCCAGTAATCTCTGACCGACCCCCAGAAATGGCTCCACTAGATACCCCAGGAGCGGAGTATACGATTTCATCTAATACTATAGCAATATTGGAAGCTTCACGGAAGGCTTTTCCAGTCATATTTTCCCATATTCTTGAACCTTGCGAGTTCATTTGCATAGACACAGCAGGATTCCCCAACATATCATAGGTTTGCATAGCATCGACTACGACCCCACCACTCAAAGGAGCAAGATTATCCCGATTTGATTTAAGGGCATAGAGTTCGATTATTTCACTATCTGCAGCAGGCTTTCCCCATGCAAAACGAATGTAACGGTAATCCCTAGGTAATAACTTTCTTACTTCTGGTCGGTCCAAGTACCCCATTACCAAATCTGCATTTTCGGAGGCAAACTGAGCCAATATAGGTCCACCTTGAAAACCAGATCCCAAGATCAAGTCCAAAATAGGATTGTTAGTAGCGAAATCAGTAGAATCTTGTGCTTCAACATCAGCCAATAGATCATCTATAGAAGACTCATTGGCAGAGTAATCTTCTTCTCCAAAAGTTTTGACCTCAGTTGTTTTGAGATACTCGTTTGCTTCCAACAAAAAGTTAGATAATTGATCGTTCTTGTAGGTTTCCCAAAACTCTAATTGGGCAGTACTTTGCAATAAATTTTTGACCCTTTCCACATCCTTCGCTCCAGGTAGTTCAACTAGGATTCTACCAGTGGTTCCCAATCGTTGGATATTGGGTTGGGTAACTCCAAATTTATCTATACGTTTTCTCAATACTTCAAAAGCAGAAACTATAGACTCGTCAACCTTACGTCTCAGTATTGGTTGAACTTCTGCATCCATCATTTGAAAAGTGACATCATCAACTAAGGTACGATTGGCAAAAAGATCTGGAACAGCCAATTTGAGATCGCCTTTGACGGTTTCAAAAGCAACGAAAAAGGATTCTATATAAGGTTCGTTTGAACTAGCTTGAAGTTTGTCAGCTTGATCCAGAGCTTCATTAAAAATTGGATTTTTTGAATTTTCTGCCAGACCTTTGAGAATGTCTTTTACGGAAATCTGAAGTATGACATTTATCCCCCCTTTAAGATCAAGACCTTTGTTTAGCTCTTTGCTTTTGGCATCATTGTAGGAAGTGATACCAAAAATTGACTCACTACCAATGGAATCCAAGTAGTAGGCAGAAGCACGGTCCCTCAATTCGACATAATTCTCCAAATCTGAGGGATATTTTTCTGTAGCATAAGCCTTGGCTTGGGATTCTTTCTGACTGGAAATGAATGTAAAAGAAAGTTGGTAAATACTCACCAATCCAAAAAGGATGGCAAAAAGTCTTATGAGTCCGTTATTTTGCATTTTTGGTTTTTATTACTCTCAAATTAGCGTGCAAATATAAAGTTTAGGCAATGATTTAGCAACTTTATGGAAGGATTAGACCATTCGATTATTTCAGTACATCCTCAAGTGCTTCATTCATGGTCTTCACAGCGGCGGCACTTTGGTTGAATTTGTTTTGCTCTTGGGGGTTAAGTTGGACATCTACAATGGATTCCAAACCATTTTTCCCAATAATGCAAGGCACACCAATACAAATGTCACTTTGTTGGTATTCACCTTCCAGCATCACAGAACAGGGAATCATTCTCTTTTGATCATTGATAATGCTGTCTACCAAATAGGAAACTGAAGCACCCGGGGCGTACCATGCTGAAGTTCCCAAAAGTTTAGTCAGTGTAGCTCCTCCAACCATGGTCGATGCGGCAACTTGTTGAATAACCTCATCAGAAAGATAATAAGATATAGGAGTACCATTGTAACTAGCCAATCGGGTAAGGGGAATCATAGTTGTATCTCCATGTCCACCGATCACCATTCCATGAATATCATTGGCTGGTTTGTCCAAAGCCAAAGAAATATAAGTCTTGAATCGTGAGCTGTCCAAAGCCCCTCCCATTCCAATAACGCGGTTTTTAGGTAGACCTGTAGCTTTCAATGCCAAATAGGTCATTGTATCCATGGGATTGGAGACCACAACGATGACAGTATTGGGAGAATATTTTAGCAGACTTCCAACCACGGATTGTACTATTCCTGCATTTATACCGATCAATTCCTCACGGGTCATTCCGGGTTTTCTTGGAACGCCAGAGGTGATGATAACCACATCGCTATCTTCGCTAGCTGAATAGTCATTGGTTACCCCAGTAATACGGGAGTTAAAACCTAAAGTTGTAGCTGTTTGCATCAAATCAAGTGCTTTACCTTCAGCAAAACCTTCTTTAATATCCAGCAACACTACTTCACTAGCAATAGACTTTATTGCAATGTATTCAGCACACGAGGCACCTACATTTCCTGCCCCTACAATGGTTACTTTCATCTTTAATGTTTTAAATTATAAAATATTCCAAAATTAAAAGATTTTGTGGGTGAGTGGATATCGAAATTCCAAAATTTAGGCGTCGATATTGGCGTAAATGGCATTGTTTTCGATGAACTCTCTTCTAGGTGGTACTTCATCACCCATAAGCATCGAAAAAATACGGTCTGCTTCTCCTCCGTTATCTATAGTTACCTTTCTAAGAGTGCGCATGTCGGGGTTCATAGTGGTGTCCCAAAGTTGTTCGGCATTCATCTCTCCCAATCCTTTGTAACGCTGTACACTTGAACCTATTCCATAATCTTGCTGCAATCGATCACGCTGATTATCGTCCCAAGCATAACTTTTCTTGGCCCCTTTTTTAACCAAATAGAGAGGTGGAGTTGCAATATATATAAAACCCGATTCTATCAATTCTTTCATATACCGGAAGAAGAAGGTTAGAATCAAAGTTGAAATATGACTACCATCGACATCCGCATCACACATGATCACGATTTTGTGGTAACGCAATTTATCTAGGTTGAGGGCCTTGCTATCCTCTTCGGTTCCTATTGTCACTCCCAAAGCGGTATAAATATTTCTAATCTCCTCGTTTTCGAAAACCTTGTGCTGCATGGCTTTTTCAACATTCAGAATTTTCCCCCTCAAAGGGAGTATGGCCTGAAAATTCCTATCTCTTCCTTGCTTAGCAGTTCCGCCTGCGGAGTCTCCCTCTACAAGAAATACCTCGCACAAAGAAGGGTCCTGTTCTGAGCAATCGGAGAGTTTACCGGGCAGTCCTCCACCAGTCATGACCGTTTTTCGCTGAACCATTTCACGCGCTTTACGGGCGGCATGTCGTGCCTGAGCAGCAAGAATTACCTTTTGTACAATGATTTTGGCATCGTTAGGTCGTTCTTCCAAATAGTTTTCTAGCATCTCAGAAACTGACTGAGAGACAGCCGCGCTAACCTCACGGTTTCCTAACTTGGTTTTCGTCTGTCCCTCAAACTGGGGTTCAGCTACTTTAACAGAGACTATTGCAGTGAGGCCTTCCCTAAAGTCGTCACCGGCAACCTCAAATTTAAGTTTATCCAAAAGTCCAGAAGCATCTGCATACTTTTTCAGTGTAGTGGTCAATCCCCTGCGGAATCCTGATAAATGGGTTCCTCCCTCGTGGGTATTAATGTTGTTAACGTATGAATGAAGATTCTCATTAAAGGAAGTGTTGTAGATCATAGCCACCTCCACAGGAGTCCCATTCTTTTCGCCATCCATAGAAATTACATCTTGAACGATAGCCTCTCTATTGCTGTCCAAAAAACGAATGTATTCTTTTAAACCCTCATCTGAGTGAAAGGTTTCTTTTATAAAAATTCCGTCATCGTCTTTTCTTCTTTTGTCGGTAATATTAATGGTAATCCCCTTGTTGAGAAAGGACAATTCACGCATTCTCTGTGAAAGGGTGTCATAGTTGTAATCCAATACCTGTCCAAAGATTTGTGGATCGGGTTTAAAAGTAATTACAGTTCCATTGTGATGGGAGGTACCAACCTCCCTTACAGGAGAAAGCGGTTTACCTCTTTCATAAATTTGTTCCCATTCTTTTCCATCTCGATATACGGTAGCTTTAAGTTTTTTAGATAATGCGTTGACACAAGACACACCTACACCATGTAAACCTCCAGAAACTTTGTAGGAGTCTTTATCGAATTTTCCTCCGGCACCAATCTTGGTCATAACTACTTCAAGCGCTGAAACGCCTTCTTTTTTATGCATTCCAACGGGTATCCCTCTTCCATTATCTTCGGTGGTGATGGAATTGTCTTCGTTAATGGTAACAGAGATGATGTCACAATGACCTCCCAAGGCTTCATCAATAGAATTATCTACGACTTCATACACTAAATGATGCAGCCCTCTAGCACCAACATCACCGATGTACATAGAGGGTCGCATTCTCACGTGTTCCATTCCCTCTAGGGCCTGAATACTATCGGCTGAATACTTAGGAATTTTATTGTTTTCACTCATAAAATAAAAGCTTGTTTTTTTTTTTTTCGTATAAACAAATATAGTTAAAATGCCAGTATAGATGCCGGATTAAGCCTTATTATCACGACGAAGTTATTAACACAAAATGTGAAAAAAATACATTAAATTAAGTCAAAATTGGACTTGAAAAATTAATCCGAATAGGCATCGTCGTGAACCTTAGCAATGGCCCTTCCGCTGGGGTCATTTTGGTTCTTAAATGCTTCATCCCACTCCAATGCAATGGGGGTGCTACAAGCTACTGAAGGGACTGAGGGCACACTCAATGCTGCAGCATCACTAGGAAAGTGTTCTTCGAAAATAACACGGTAGTAAAATTCTTCTTTGTTTTGAGGTGTTTGTAATGGAAATCTAAAATGTGCATTCTCCATTTGTTCGTCTGTTATTTCTCCTTCGACCATCTCTTTTAGGGTATCGATCCAACTGTAGCCTACACCATCTGAAAACTGCTCTTTTTGCCGCCAAGCGACGCTTTCTGGTAAGTAATCCTCAAATGCTTTTCGCACCACCCATTTTTCCATACGCTCCTTATTGATCATTTTATCTAGGGGATTGATCCTCATAGCCACATCGATAAATTCTTTATCCAAAAAAGGGACACGACCCTCTATTCCCCATGCGGCTAATGATTTATTGGCCCTAAGACAATCGTATTGATGTAGTTTGTTTAGCTTTCTAACAGTTTCCTTGTGGAATTCTTCAGCAGAAGGCGCTTTGTGGAAATAGAGATAGCCGCCAAACAGTTCGTCAGCACCTTCTCCAGACAGTACCATTTTGATACCATGGGACTTGATACTTCTGGCCATAAGGAACATAGGGGTTGAAGCCCTCACGGTAGTGATATCATATGTTTCCAAATGGTAAATCACATCCCTGATGGCATCAAGTCCCTCTTGAATGCTAAATACTACCTCGTGGTGAATTGAACCGATATGTTGGGATACCTTTTTAGCCGCTGCCAAATCTGGGGAACCCTCAAGTCCTACCGAAAAAGAATGCAATTGAGGCCACCACGCCTGTTG
>CENX01193462.1_pt1 | contig 12283 bp, 9 predicted proteins | sample 361321 | NCBI WGS metagenome assembly CENX01 (sample SAMEA2619678, study PRJEB7988) | marine metagenome | isolation source: saline water (ENVO:00002010), including | reverse complement strand
TAGACCGTATTGAGTTATCGTTTCAATCTTATTGGCATGCCTCGCAATCCGGATCATCTAAAGAGCAAGCCTGAGGGACTGGTGCTGGCTGCGCTAGCATTTCGTCCGATGATGAAACCGCATTCAGTTGACTAGTTTCAATGGTCGATTTTTCAGTGCCCGTTGCTGCCAGAGAGCGGAGATAATAAGTCGTTTTTAATCCTCGGTACCAAGCCATTCGGTACGTCACATCTAATTTTTTTCCGCTTGCTTGGTTGATGTAAAGGTTAAGTGATTGTGCCTGGTCGATCCACTTTTGGCGGCGGCTTGCAGCATCGACAATCCATCGTGGTTCCACTTCAAATGCAGTGGCGTAAATTTGTTTTAAATCGTCTGGGATTCGAGCAACTTTTTGTACACTGCCTTCATAGTGTTTGAGATCATTAACCATCACGCTATCCCACAGATTTCGCTCTTTGAGATCACGAACTAAGTAAGGGTTGATGACGGTGAACTCGCCCGATAGATTCGATTTCACATAAAGGTTTTGATAGGTCGGCTCGATTGATTGCGAAACGCCGGTGATATTAGCAATCGTTGCAGTCGGCGCAATCGCCATTACATTGGAATTACGCATGCCATGGGCTTTGACCGTTTCACGAAGACTATCCCAATCTAAGGTTTGGCTGTGGTCGACCTCGATGAACTCCTTACCGCGCTGCTGTTCAAGTGTTTTCAAAGAGTCGATAGGTAAAATACCTTGGCTCCATAAAGAACCATCAAAGCTTGAATAGCTGCCGCGTTCTGTGGCTAATTCTGATGAGGCTTGAATAGCATAATAACTAACTGCTTCCATTGAACGATCGGCAAATTCTACCGCCGCATCAGACCCGTAGGCCAGTTTCTGCTTATAGAGTGCGTCCTGAAAGCCCATAATACCGAGCCCTACTGGACGATGACGAAAGTTAGAGGTGCGCGCTTGTGGTACCGAGTAATAGTTGATATCGATGACATTATCAAGCATGCGTACGGCTGTATTAATAGTGCGTTTGAGTTTCGCAAGGTCCAAGCCATCTTCACCAATATGCTGCGGCATATTAACTGAACCCAGGTTACAAACCGCTATTTCATCTTGATTAGTGTTCAAGGTGATTTCGGTGCAAAGGTTTGATGAATGCACTACGCCTGCATGTTGCTGCGGCGACCGTAAGTTGCATGGGTCCTTAAACGTTACCCAAGGATGACCGGTTTCAAATAACATGCCTAACATTTTGCGCCATAAATCTTGCGCTTTGATACGACGGAAAACGGTTATTTCTCCTGCGTCGGCTTGCTGTTCATAAGCTTCATAGCGAGCTTCAAAAGCGGCGCCGTATAAATCGTGAAGGTCTGGCGTATCGTTAGGTGTGAATAAAGTCCACTCTTTGTCTTCAAATACGCGTTTCATGAATAGGTCGGGAACCCAATTGGCCGTATTCATATCATGGGTACGACGACGATCATCACCGGTATTTTTTCTTAGCTCAAGAAACTCCTCTATGTCTAAATGCCATGTTTCTAAGTAAGCGCAGACGGCGCCTTTTCGCTTGCCGCCTTGGTTGACAGCGACGGCGGTATCATTAACCACTTTCAAGAAAGGCACCACACCTTGAGACTTACCGTTAGTACCTTTGATGTAGGCGCCTAACGCTCTTACAGGGGTCCAGTCATTACCAAGACCGCCGGCCCATTTTGATAGCATGGCGTTATCGTGAATGGCGTTGTAAATACCGTCTAGGTTGTCAGGAACCGTGGTTAAATAACAAGATGATAGTTGAGGGCGTAAAGTGCCGGCATTAAATAAGGTTGGTGTTGAGCTCATATAGTCAAAAGACGATAACAAATTATAGAACTCTATCGCTCGGGCATTTTTGTCGTCTTCTTGCATAGCAAGACCCATAGCGACGCGCATAAAGAACACCTGCGGTAACTCAATGCGGACTTCATCTTTATGAATGAAATAGCGATCATAAAGTGTTTGTAAGCCAAGGTAAGTAAACTGGAGGTCGCGACTAGCATCGAGCGCTTGGCCTAATTTCTGTAAATCAAATTGAGCTAGTTCAGGTGCGAGTAATTCAAATTCGATGCCTTTTTCAATGTAAGCAGCTAGTGCTTTACCGTATAAGTGCTGCATGTCGGCTTGCGTTGCAGAGGGCGCCACCGTTAAAAAGTTCAGTGCTTCTGCACGAATATTATCAAGTAATAGGCGAGCGGTAACAAAGCTGTAGTTGGGGTCTTTTTCGACCATGGTTCTAGCAGTCATCACTAGGGATGTGTTCACTTCACTGGCTGAGACCCCGTCGTACAAATTCTTTAATGCTTCATCTAATATCTCAGCTGCGCTAACGCTTTCAAGCGCCTGACAGGCCTCATTGACAATAGTATGCAGGCGTTGCATATCCAGTGGCTTACGAGTCCCATCATCTGACACAATGTGGATGTCAGTTTCTGGTAAGACTTCTGCCTGCAGTTTTTCAGCACGTAACTGTGCCCGTTGTTCGCGGTAAAGAACGTAATCTCGGGCAACTTTTTGTTCGCCGCTACGCATTAAAGCGAGTTCAACTTGATCTTGGATGTCTTCGATATGAATTGTGCCGCCTGAAGGCATGCGACGTTTAAAAATAGCGGTAATTTGTTCAGCGAGTTGTGCGACTGTATCATGAATACGATTAGACGCAGCGGCTGTGCCACCCTCAACGGCTAAAAAAGCCTTAGTAATCGCAACGTTGATTTTATCGACATCGTAGCTGACTACGGTACCATTACGCTTAATGACCCGAATTTGTCCAGGCGCCATTGCAGCCATATCAATCATGTCTGAATTCATTGTCGGCGCTGTTGTGCCGCCGCCTGTTACTGAGCCAGTTGATGAAATAGTGCTCTCAGTTTGTTGCATGTTGACTCCTCAGTCTTTTTGTATGTTTTCATTCTATTTTGAATGTTTCAAGATCGTTGCTTGTGGCTTCAATGCTGTTTTCAACTGTGCGTGGTTGCCGAAGTTATAAACAGCTTAGAGGCCATCTTTTGCATGGAGTCAAATTTTTGACTCCTTACTGATCGATTATCACTCATTTACGTGCTAATTTGTTTCCTTAAGTTGCCAGTTAACGACAACTTTCTTTATGTTTAAAGGCATTTACATCTTTAGAGATCAAGAATTGAGACCGATAAAGGATTTTTTCAACCCTGAGGGGCGTTTAACTGTGTTTTTAATCTATAAAACCCAACATGTTGGGGTTGGCTTTGCATTAAAGTACAAGATAGTGCGGTTAAAGGAATTATGCAATAGCCAAACTCTGAGTTTTATCTGTTAATTTCTTGTGGATAAGTCAGCGTGTTTGTATCTACTAACCGTATGGGGGAGACCCTAGATGACTTTTCTTGTCGGCCATAAATTTTGAGAGCATAAAATTATTTTCGCATAAAAATTATTTTTTTTATATCTTTTATCTCTTTAGTGAATTTAGCTTTTTTCATGATCAAAAACGGGTTTTTTATGGTCAGATAGTTTTTTTTTAGCCATCTGATGCAGTCGGTCTTGAATACGCTCATATCAAAGGTCAAACGCTTTTTATATTATGATAGCTGGCCTTGGCTGTGTCTCTTCGATAAAAATCTCGTTGTTTTATTCTGAAAAGGAGATCGGTGCCCCAGTAGATCAAAATAATGGCATTGCCGATGTCACAAAGGGCAAGGCATACTGGGAAAAGCGGGTTAAACGATTTGATGCGGCGCAATAATGACCATCCTAGGAGTCTTTTGATGAAAAGCAGTAAGGTTAACGCCCCATTATTGCTGGCTATTGATCAGGGTACCAGCAGTTCTCGCGCTATCTTATTTAACGCTAAGGCAGAGACCTTAGCGCAGCATCAAATCCCTCTGCCATTGAGCTACCCAAACAACGGCTGGGTTGAGCAAGATGCCGAACAAATTTGGCACGATAGCTTGCGGTGCTGCCAACAGGTTTTAAGCGATACCAAACTGTTAGATGCTACCGTTGCTATTGGTATCACTAATCAACGAGAGACCACGGTGGTATGGCATAAGACCAGCGGTAAACCTATTTACAACGCGATTGTATGGCAAGATCGAAGAACAGCTGATGATTGTCAGCGCTTACAGACACAAGGCCACGAGACAGCTGTTAATGAAAAAACGGGTTTACGTTTAGATCCGTATTTTTCTGCTACAAAAATTGCTTGGTTATTGGATCATGTCGAAGGCGCCAGAAAAGAAGCAGAGGCTGGCGATCTACTGTTTGGCACGGTTGATAGTTTTCTATTGTGGCATTTAACCGGCGGCAGAGTCCATGCAACTGATAGAAGCAATGCTTCAAGAACCCTGCTACTGAATATTCATTGTGGGGAATGGGACGATGAATTACTGGATCTTTTTGGTATCCCACGTTCAATGTTGCCGCAAGTTTTTGATAATGTCGCAGATTTTGGAGTCACTGCTGCAGATATTTTTGGGCGTTCAATTCCTGTTAAAGCCATGATTGGAGATCAACAAGCGGCGCTGGTCGGACAAGCTTGCTTTAAAAAGGGCATGGTTAAGTCAACCTATGGCACGGGCTGTTTTATGTTAATGAATACTGGCCACCAGGCGGTGCTTTCGACTCATCGATTACTTACCACCGTCGCTTATAGTCTTGACGGTGAATGTCACTATGCCCTAGAGGGCTCGATTTTTGTCGCAGGTGCGGCGATTCAATGGTTGCGCGATGGTTTAGCCCTATTTGAGCAAGCCAGTGACAGTGAGGCATTAGCGCGACAGCTTGACGATAATCAAGGCGTTTATTTTGTGCCGGCGTTAACTGGGCTGGGCGCACCTTACTGGCGACCTGATGTACGTGGAGCGATTTTTGGCCTAGGCCGTGATACGGGTCAAGCACATATTGCTAGAGCGGCGTTAGAGGCACAAGCCTATCAAACGCGTGATCTCATTGTGGCGATGACATCGGATACGGATGAGGCACAAAGTGTGATACGTGCAGATGGCGGTTTAATCACGAATCAATTTGTGTGTCAGTTTTTAGCCGACATCTTACAAACGCCGATCGATGTGCCGGCAGTAACCGAAGCAACGGCTTGGGGGGCGGCTAGTTTAGCTGGTTTAGGTGCAGGGGTGTTTGCGGATTTAGATGACATTGCAGAACAATGGCAAAAGCAACAGCATTTTGCAGTGCATATGCCTAGTGAAGAAGCCGACGTCTTATATACGGGTTGGCAGCAAGCGGTTCAATCCTTACTAAGAGACAAATAGTATCCTTTAATCTAGCAGGTAAATTTTTACAGGGTAATTTCAAAGAATAGTGGTTTGGGTACCCATGAAAACCATTTTTTGTTGTGCTGATAATGACTCGAAGATTAGCTGAGTAAAAATTCTATCAATGCCTTTTGGGCATGTAAGCGATTTTCAGCCTCATCCCAAACCACACTGTATTTACTGTCTTCAAGCAGTTCAGCACTGACTTCCTCACCTCGATGCGCGGGCAAACAGTGCATGAATAAGACATTTTTTGCGGCTGCCTCCATTAATTTATGATTCACTTGGTAGGGCGCAAACTGTGATAATCTTTTTTCTTGTTGATCTTCTTGGCCCATTGAGGCCCAGACGTCAGTAACTACTAGGTCGGCATTAGCGACAGCGGTTTGCGGGTCATCTAAAACAGTGACTCGGTCGCTATTAGCGGTCAGCATAGCGGCATCGGGCTCGAAGCCTTTAGGGCAGGCGATCGATAATTCAAAATCAAATTGCTTAGCCGCATTGATGTAAGATTGACACATATTGTTGCCATCGCCAACCCAGGCCACTTTTTTGCCTTGAATACTGCCGCGTTTGTCATAGAAGGTTTGCATGTCAGCCAGTAACTGGCAGGGATGCAATGTGTCCGTGAGTGCATTAATTACTGGTACCGATGAATATTTAGCAAAGGTCTCTATTGTTTCATGTGCAAAGGTGCGAATCATGACGATGTCGGTCATCGATGAAATCACTCGAGCGCTGTCTTCTATTGGTTCACCTCGGCCTAGCTGAGTATCACGTGGCGATAAGAAAATAGCACTGCCGCCCATTTGCGCCATTCCTGCTTCAAATGATATACGTGTTCGTGTCGATGCCTTTTCAAAAACCATCGATAAAACTTTGCCGTACAATTTTTGGTTAATAGGTTTTTTCTTAAGTTCGATAGCCCGCTGTATTACCGTTTGTAATTGCGAAGGGCTAAAGTCTAATAATGATAGAAAGTGTCTTGTGGCCATAATAATCACTTGCCTTAAGTCAAGGCTAAAGTAGAGCTCCTTATGCGCTTTTAATAAATTGAACAATAAGATCGCTGACAGTATCAGTGATCAAATCCGCCTCGGCGTCGCTCATAATGAGAGGCGGCAATAACCTGATCGTGTTGCCGTTAGTCACGTTAATCAGTAAGCCTTTTGCTAAGGCTTCAGTGACTAAAACAGCGCAATTGCGATCGAGCTCGATACCAATCATCAACCCACAGCCCCGAATATCTTTAACCGCTTGTTGCCCCTTTAACTGAAAAGCAAAGCCATCGAGCATCGCTTGGCCTAAATCCATCGCCCGTTGAGCTAGTTGCTTTTTTTCAATGACATCGATGACGGCTAAGGCAGCGACCGATGCGAGGGGATTACCGCCAAAAGTTGAACCATGGGTGCCGGGTGACAGGGTTTGAGCGGCCGAATCGCGGGCTAGGCAGGCTCCAATCGGTACGCCGTTGCCTAAGCCTTTTGCGGTTGTGACGACATCAGGTTTGAGGCCGAATCTTTGATAGGCAAAATACTGGCCGCAACGACCATTACCGCATTGCACTTCATCTGCGATGAGTAGCGCCGAGTGATTTTCGCAAAGTGTTTGTAATTGCTGTAAATAATCCGCAGAGGCAAGGTTAATGCCGCCTTCGCCTTGAACAACCTCAATTATGACTGCTGCAATCTTATGACCGTATTGGGAAAAAAATGCCGTAACGGATGCAATGTCATTGTACTCTGCCAATAAAAATCCAGCCGGTAGCGGTCCAAAACCTTGCTTCACTTTTGCATTGCCGGTGGCGGTTAATGTCGCCAATGTGCGACCATGAAAACTGCCTGTCATGGTGATAATCAAAGGCTCTTGATTGCCGTTATTGGCAGCATGCAAGCGGGCTAATTTAATCGCGGTTTCATTAGCTTCAGCGCCAGAATTGCTAAAAAAGACATTATCCATGCCGGTAATCTCACATAACCTGCTCGCCAGTTGTTGCTGGGCAGGAATATGATATAGATTGGAGGTATGCAGTAATTGCTCGGTCTGTTGTTGAATAGCAGCCGTTATTGTCGGATGGCAATGGCCTAAATTTGTAACGCTGATGCCGCACAAAGCATCGAGAAATCGATTGCCTTCTAGATCAAATAGCCAAGCACCCTCACCGCGACTAAAACTGATAGGTAGTCGTTGATAAGTATTCATCACCTTTGAAGACGTTGTTAAATCAGTTTCCATTGTCCCATTGCCGCATTGTTCTCGGGGATTAATTATTTCATAGAGAGTTAAGTGCTGATTATTGGCTAGTGTGTTGAAAAAGCCGCAAGACTAACAGCCAAAAAGCAAAAAAGGCAGCCAAAGCTGCCTATGCAGGGTCAAATACTAACCTATCTTTGCTTGCTGAGCAAATAAACGCATCGGTGAAAAACTGTATTATTGAGCCCTTTCAAAGCCAATTATTACGGTTCTCGTTTGCTCATAGCCTTAGCTTAAATGGGCGATAATAGCGTTTTTGGGCGCAGTATTAGCATGGCTAAATGTGACTAAGGCCGTTACAATGGCGAAGTATTATGAATAGAGTGGTTGATTTGTCAGCGATTAGCGGTTGTTGAATCAGTTGCATAGGCCAAAATTTTGGAGAACAACCATGGATATCATGGACACCATAAAAGACCAAATCGAGAATAATCCCGTGATCATTTATATGAAAGGGTCACCTGATATGCCCCAATGTGGCTTTTCCGCTCGCGCGATTGAGGCACTGATGGTCTGCGGTAAGCGGTTTGCTTACGTTGATATTTTATCCAATCCAGAGATTCGAGCTAATTTGCCCACTTATGCGAATTGGCCAACGTTTCCTCAATTATGGGTCGATGGTGAGTTGGTAGGGGGTTGTGACATTATCACTGAAATGTCTAGTAATGGTGAGTTGCAAGCCGTGATTGATGCCGCAGTGCCGGCTGAGACAGGCGGCGAAGCTAGATAAGCTGTTCTATACTAACCAATAGCTTGTATTAATAATGCAGGTTAGCCAGTTTAAAAGATAAAGAAAAACGAAAGACTTCAAGTGGCCATTGGTAGCGGTCACCACTGTGAAAGGAACTAAATATGCCAGTTATCACTCTTCCTGATGGAAGCAAGCGTGCTTTCGATCAAGCGATTTCTATTTTAAACGTTGCTGCCGATATCGGCCCAGGTTTAGCGAAAGCAACCATCGCTGGTAAAGTTGATGGTCAGCTCAAAGATGCCTGCGAATTGATTGAGCACGATGTGACGTTGCGCATTATCACCGCAAATGATGACGAAGGTGTTGAGATTATTCGTCACTCTTGTGCCCATTTGATTGGCCATGCGGTAAAGCAATTATTTCCTGATGCAAAAATGGTCATTGGCCCTGTGATTGACGAGGGTTTTTATTACGATATTGCCACTGAAAAACCGTTTACGCCAGAGGATATCGGGGCTATTGAAGCACGCATGAAAGCCTTGATTGACGAAGAGTACGATGTAGTGAAAAAGATGACGCCACGTGCAGAAGTCATTGCTGAATTCGATCGCCGCGGCGAAGAGTACAAATTGCGACTAATTGACGACATGCCTGACGAAACGGCAATGGGTCTTTACTACCACCAAGAATATTTAGACATGTGTCGCGGTCCACATGTGCCGAATACCCGATTTTTAAAGCATTTTAAACTAACCAAGTTAGCCGGTGCCTATTGGCGTGGCGATGCTAATAATGAAATGCTACAGCGAGTTTACGGCACGGCTTGGGCCGATAAAAAAGGTTTAAAGGCCTATGTCAATCGCATGGCTGAAGCTGAAAAGCGTGACCATCGAAAAATCGGTAAGAAACTGGATCTGTTTCATCTTCAAGAAGAAGCGCCTGGCATGGTGTTTTGGCATCCACGTGGCTGGGCCCTGTACCAAGTCATTGAACAGTACATGCGAGAGGTGCAAAACAGTAACGGCTATGAAGAGATTAAAACACCGCTAGTGGTCGATCGCAGTTTGTGGGAGAGGTCGGGACACTGGGATAAATTTTCTGACAATATGTTTACCATCGAATCCGAGTCGCGCGATTATGCGGTCAAGCCGATGAATTGTCCCTGCCACGTCCAAGTGTTTAATCAAGGGCTAAAAAGTTACCGTGATTTGCCGCTGCGAATTGCAGAATTTGGTTCCTGTCATCGCAATGAAGCCTCGGGTACATTGCAAGGATTGATGCGCGTGCGAGGCTTTGTGCAAGATGATGCACATATCTTTTGCGCCGAAAATGCCATCCAAGAAGAAGTCTCGATATTTATTGATTTACTCTACAGCGTTTATAAAGATTTTGGTTTTGACGATGTATTGGTCAAGCTATCAACACGACCTGAACAGCGGGTAGGTGATGATGCAATCTGGGACAAGGCTGAGCAGGCACTCGAACTGGCTTTAAATAATAAAGGTCTAGATTGGGATTTATTGCCCGGCGAAGGGGCTTTTTATGGGCCTAAAATCGAATTTTCATTGCTCGATTGCATTGGTCGCGTGTGGCAGTGCGGTACTATACAGGTCGACTTTTCCATGCCGGGCCGCTTAGATGCGCAATATGTCGCTGAAGATGGATCGCGCCAAGTCCCAGTGATGCTGCATCGCGCGATTTTGGGTTCTTTTGAGCGATTTATTGGCATGTTAATTGAACATTATGAGGGTAAATTTCCCGTCTGGCTGGCGCCTGTTCAGGCCGTTATCATGAATATTACGGACAATCAGGCTGAATTTGCAAAAAACCTGCAAAAAATCCTCTCTAAACAGGGATTTCGGGTCGAAACGGACTTGAGAAATGAGAAGATCGGCTTTAAAATTCGCGCCCACACCTTAAGCAAGATACCGTATTTACTGGTGGTCGGTGATAAAGAGGTCGAAACCGGTACGGTGGCTGTGAGGACTCTCTCGGGAGAAGACCTTGGCAGCTTATCGATTGATGCCTTAAGTGGTCATTTATTAGAGGCTGAAGAGCAACGCGGCAGAACGCAAGTGAATTCGTAAGCCACCGTTTTTTTTGGCCTATTTTTTCAATTAACGGAGAATTATTATTAAGCAAATACAAATTAGTGGTCAAGTCGCGTGAAGGGTAAAGACAGTAAACGCGCAATCATTAATGAAGCGGTAGAAGCACTGGAGGTTCGTTTAATTGGTGCTGATGGTGAGCAAGTGGGAGTAGTAAAAACCACTGAAGCTTTAGCCATGGCACAAGAAGCCTCTCTTGATCTTGTTCAAATTGCAGGTGACAGTAATCCGGTCGTTTGCAAGATCATGGACTACGGTAAGCATTTGTTTGATATTAAAAAGAAACGTGCGGCTTCTAAAAAGAAGCAGAAGCAGACCCAGGTCAAAGAAATGAAATTTCGACCTGGCACAGAAGATGGAGACTATCAGGTCAAACTACGCAACCTGATACGTTTCCTCGAAGCAGGCGATAAGGCCAAAGTCACGCTGCGTTTTCGCGGTAGAGAAATGGCTCACCAAGAGCTGGGTATGGAGCTACTCAAACGAGTAGAGGCCGACTTAGCGGAACTGGGCGCTGTCGAGCAATTCCCTAAAATGGAAGGCCGACAGATGACCATGGTGATATCTCCGAAAAAGAATAGATAGACGCTTTTAAAAACAGCTATCTAACCTTACACAGCGAGAGCTCATGCACCATAGGGCCGCTGTTTTATCTTTATCTGTCGGCTTATTGAATAAGTTGAACGATACAATGACAATGCGAGTTTTAACATGCCAAAAGCAAAAGTACACAGTGGCGCTGCCAAGCGCTTCAAACAAACCGGAGCTGGTTATAAGCGTAAAAGCGCTAATAAAAGCCATATTCTTACTAAAATGACCACTAAGCGTAAGCGTCAGTTACGTGGTACATCAATTATTGATGCGGCGGATAAGCCGTTAATCGATAAGATGATGCGCAACAACTAACCCTTACCCTTTACGCAGATAATTTTAGGAGAACAAAATGCCTCGAGTAAAACGTGGAGTGGTAGCACGTCGTCGCCACAAAAAAATTCTTAAACAAGCCAAGGGTTATTACGGTGCGCGTTCACGCGTCTTTCGTGTTGCTAAGCAAGCGGTTACCAAAGCCGCTCAATACGCTTATCGTGACCGTCGCCAGCGTAAACGTCAATTTAGAGCACTTTGGATCACCCGTATCAATGCCGCCTCGCGCGCTAATGGTCTAAGCTATAGCCGACTGATCGCGGGGCTGAAAAAAGCTGACGTGATATTAGACCGGCGTGTCTTAGCGGACTTAGCCGTGCATGATAAAGCGGCGTTTACCAAAGTCGTCGAGACAGCCAAGTCAGCACTAGCATAAACGGCTTGTTTGGCTGTAGGCCAAACAGTAGGCGGGCTTTCAACGCCGCGGTTGAATCGACGAGGAAAGGGGAAAGGGCTATGCTCTTTCCCTTTTTTATTGAAAGAAATGTTACTTTAGCGAATAGAATTATCATGACATGAGTGATTATCACTTTTAAGGTTACGCTTCATAGGTGAAATATGTCTAAGCAAGCAAATTTATCCGAATTGACTGATCAAGCGTTGGCGGCGATCGCCGCCGCTACATCGGTGAAAGATCTCGATGTTATACGTGTCGAATATTTAGGCAAAAAAGGTCAGCTGACAGCCCTGCTAAAAACCTTGGGCCAATTGCCAGCCGAGGAGCGTTCGGCGGCGGGCGCAACGATTAATGCGGCAAAACAAAGTGTTCAAAGCGCGATTGAAAATCAGCGGCTAGCATTAGAGACAGCTGCCTTAGCTGAGCGCTTAGCGAATGAAAAAATTGATGTCACTCTGCCCTCACGACAAGGTGAATGTGGCAGTGCACATCCCGTGAGTATTACTTCAGAACGTATCCAAGCCTACTTTGAGCAAATTGGTTTCAGTGTGGCGGAAGGGCCAGAAATCGAAGATGACTACCATAACTTTGAAGCCTTAAATATTCCCGCTCACCACCCTGCGC
>CENX01179985.1_pt1 | contig 12297 bp, 11 predicted proteins | sample 361321 | NCBI WGS metagenome assembly CENX01 (sample SAMEA2619678, study PRJEB7988) | marine metagenome | isolation source: saline water (ENVO:00002010), including | reverse complement strand
TAAGCGAGCACGGGTCGTCGCTGTCGCCATTGGTGGTCTTATTTGGATCGGAGGAACGTTCGGGATGAGCGTTGCTGCAGCTTCAGCCGATCAGCTACAAGCAACTTTCGGATCCTTGGGTGCTGTCGCCGTCTTGCTTATCTGGTTATATCTTTCGGCTTCATCGATGCTGTTAGCAGCTGAAGCGGAGTCCGTATTAATCGATGCTTGGAGTGAAGCCCCGCTTGGGCGGACTAGGGGGAGTCGCCAAGACGAAGAACATCATGCCCAGGGCGGCGAGAACAGCCAGGACGATGAAACCTAACCGGTAGCTTCCGGTCAGATCCGCCAAGACGCCTGCAATTATGGGTCCCAACACCGTTCCTAGCATCACAATTAGAGAGCTGAGGCCCATTATGAAACCGAAAGAGGACGCACCGAAGTAGTCAGCACGGAGTGCCTGCATTAGTGGACCTCGAGCTCCCCAAGCCAGTCCGTGCAGGACAACAAAAACCCCAATCATCCATCCACTTTGAGTGAAGGCAAGTACAAGAATCCCCCCGGCATGCCCAAACATCGCCACTGAAGCTATTAGGCGCTTGTTGACTTTGTCTCCCAAGGCGCCACCGATTGTCATACCGACTATTTGCATTATCGGAAGCGCAGCACCGACAAAACTCGCTTGCTGTAACGAATAGCCACGTTCGGAGGTTAGGAACAAAGCAAGATGAGCCATAACAGCCCCGACAACAAACAAAGCGCTCATATGACCTAAAGAAATCATCCAAAAAGCACGCGTTCTGATGGCCTCTTTGGCTGTGAAATGAATGGAGGTTAATCCTTCGGCGACCGGGGCTTCCGCTACTTCTTCGGGAGGCATCCCATCGACATTTTCTCCGTAATCGCTGGGATAGCCATCAAGGTACCGAGCAAAGAAATAGACCGCTATACCCGCCATGACCCCAGATACTGAAGCTGTACTGCGCCAACCGTTTGTGTTCATGGACCACACCACTACGGGTACCGCTAGTCCCCCAGCAGCGAAGCCTAAGCTTCCGGTAGCTAAGGCACGGGCTCGTCGGCGTTCGAACCAGCGAACTATGGCGACTGTCACGGTCAGGAAACCGCTTAGGCCGGCACCAATCGCTATAAACAAGAACGAGGCAAAAAATTCCCACAGATTTTGTATACGGCTAAACCAGACAAATCCGATTATTAGGAAAAACGAACCTATTCTCGCGATTCGTTTCGGGCCGTATCGGTCGAGCATCCAACCCTGCAGAGGCCCCAAAAGTGCTGATTCGAAACGGTTTACTGAAAACGCTGCCGAAAGAACCGACTTGCTCCATCCAAATTGACGCTCAAGCACCACGAGGTAGCTACCCATCGCTTGCATGATTAAAGCACTTTGGATGAACTGAATCAGAATGCCTGCATTAACAACCTTCCATCCTCGGAAGGGTGTTCGGTTACGAGGCATCGCTATATGGTGCCATCACAAAGCTGCCTTCGCTCTGTTGAACACTGTAAAAGGATAAATAGTAGCTAAACGCCACTTAACTCATTGATAATTCTAGGTTCCCTTAAATTGCAATTACTATTGACCTGATGGCCCATCAACCGACGATTGTCTTGTTACATGGACTTGGCGCAACTGGCCGAGTTTGGGACTCGTTCGTACATAGTGCTAATTATTCCGGTCGCATTATCGCACCTGACTTGCCTGGTCACGGTTCTGCTAAGTGGTCCGACTCATATTCTTTCGATGCCATGGCATCAGACGTGAGTGAGCTACTTGAGGTAGACGAACCCTATGTGGTGCTTGGGCATTCGATGGGGGGCGGGGTGGGTGCAGCTTTGGCGACCGGATTTTTTGGCGCAACACCGCTGGTGTTAGCAACTATCGGAGTGAAGTTACTTTGGACAGAGACGGAACTTTCCAAGCTTCCTGAAGTTGCAGCAAAACCGGCGCGACTTTTTGATGACCGAGCTGGAGCTGCTGATTGGTTCTTGAAACTATCGGGACTGCTTGGCCTAGTGGATGCGAATAGTCCTCTGGTCGAATCTGGGATCGTGCAAGACAAAGATGGATGGAGAGTCTGTCAAGACCCTAGGACTGTCCTGGTCGTCGAAGGCTCGCCGCCATTTACTCAACTTTTCAGCGGGCTATCGACACCTGTGCACATGTCTCTGGGGGAACATGATCCGCTCGTGTCGCCGAGCGATCATGTCGCTATGTCTACTGGCGAGCCGCATGTTTTCTATGGGTCAGGCCACAACGTGATGGTTGAGGATCCTGCAGTGGTGTGGAATTGGTTTTCTAGCCTCGTGTCGGTGAGCTAGTTCTTCTGCCAGTCATAGACAAGGCCACCAATATGAACGTTCCAAACATCAACAATGTGTGAACTGTTTTGAAACCCAAGCTCCATTGGGAATCAAGCAAAATGTCTCCCCCTCGAATAACCCAGAACCCGACGGACCAAACCCCCAAGGCTTGGAGGAGTCTCCAGCTTGAGGCGCCTCGCGCTAGCTGGAACAGGAAAGTTGAGGCCAGCATTAGGAAAACTCCTGCGACGAGCAGGCGCCACGTGACTCCAGTCGAACTCAACTCGTTATTGAGAAGTACCGTTCTGGATCGAGAAATCCATACTGCGTAAGTCCACAGCAATAGTGGTACTACCCGCCAATTTGAAGGAGTCAATCCTCTTCGAGAGGTAACTCGCCGGCAATACGAATAAGTTCGCCCCCGTCAATAGTCATAGTGTTTCCGGTCATCCAAGTAGCGCCAGCTGATAGATAAAGGGCGGCTTCGCCAATATCTTCTGGCTCTCCTAAGCGTCGCATCGGCAACATGTCCGAGATCATTTGACCACGCGGCCCGTCCCACAGCACTTTGGCGAAGTCAGTGCGGATAAGGCCCGGGGCAATGCAGTTCACTCTGACCTTAGGCCCGAGTTCTGCGGCCAATTGCCGGGTCATGTGCATGAGAGCATCTTTGAACATGCAATACACGCCTAATGCCTCACTAGTGGTGTACCCACCGACGGAAGAGATGTTGATGACTGAGCCACCATTTTCTTCCATCCACTTTTGCCACGCTGTCTGGGTCCACTGCAACGGTGCGCGAAGATTCACTTCGTAGGTCTTGTCTAATCGGGGGACGTCGCAATCAATCATTGGTCCAGCCCAAGGATTCGTCGCGGCGTTATTTACCAGGATGTCAACCGCTCCGAAACGTTGAATGGTGCCATCGATAACTCGTTCAGCTTCTTCGAGCTGCCCTATGTGGGAGGTGATGTAGTCACTATCCCCTCCAATATCGGCGAGGGCGTCCTCACACTTATCAGCTTTGCGGCTAGTGATCATGACTTGAGCACCGGCATCAGCAAATGCTTTCGCGATGCCTTTTCCGATCCCAGCAGATCCGCCAGTTACGAGCGCTGTTTTCCCGTCAAGTCGTAATTCCATTTTGTGTTCCCCCTAAAGCGGTTAGATCAACTTTTTCCAATTTCATTCCAAGGCCCACTATCGGCACGTGGCTCGCGTGGTAGACCCAATACCCGGTCGCCCACAATGTTTCGCTGAACTTCTGATGTACCAGCGTAAATAGTTCCGGGCCGCGCTCCAAGCATTGTTTGAACCCAAGCCAGGCTAGAAAACTCTGCTCCGATCGCGTCGGTTTGTATCCCGTGTGCGGCTTCTCGCCCGTTCGGGGTCATGGCGTCTGCTCCAAGAATATGCATGGTTTTTGCAGTAAACCAAGTGTGGTATTCGCTCCAAAGAAGCTTGTGTAAGGAGGATTCAGGCCCGGGCGGATTTCCCGCCAGCACTGAGGTGACTTGACGCTGGCCCATCCATTTCATGATTTCGACTTTGCTGTGGGCTCGCGCAAAATCTTGTCGCATGAGTGGGTCTTTGGTAGCGCCACGTTCTTCAGCTACCGCGCGAACTCTTTGAAGTTCATCGTTGAATCGAACAGCATCGGTCGTAGCCCCATGTCCTCGTTCGAAACCGAGTAGCACGTTGGCTACCCTCCAACCATCGTTGACGTCACCAACAACATTTTCTTTGGGAGTCTTGGCGTCGGATAAGAAGACTTCATTGAAGTCATGCCGATTACTGATGTTAATGATGGGCCGACACTCAACACCTTCTTGCTCCATAGGGACCAGCAAAAACGAGATGCCTTTGTGTTTGGGGGCTTCTGGTGTTGTGCGACATAGGACAAAAATCCAGTTGGCTGTATGTCCACTTGATGTCCACACTTTTTGACCATTAATTACCCACTCATCTCCATCTAGAACGGCGCGCGCGCCAAGGTTGGCTAGATCGGAGCCACTATTTGGTTCGCTGTATCCCTGGCACCACCGGTCTTCACCGCTGATTATCCGAGGCAGAAAGGTTCTCTTTTGTTCTTCAGTGCCGCATTGGATGATGGCGTTGCCGACCATGGTGATCGAAAACGCGTCGTTTTCATTACCTTCCGGAACGCCGGCCTTAGCAAACTCCTCCGCAAGTACGATCCGTTCAACTTCACTGAGGCCAGCTCCGCCGTACTCTTCGGGCCATGAGACGGCTAGCAGCCTGTTCTCAGCCAGAAGAGATCGCCATTCCTCTATGAATACATCCCTCTCCGTTTCGCCAAGTGCACCTAGTCCGCTCCAGTTGGCTGGCAAATGTTCACTCAAAAAGGCTTGAACCTTTTGTCGGTATGTTTCCGCTTCTTCGCTATAGCTCGGGTACATGTATTTTCCTAAAATGCGTGAGTTGTTAGATATTGATAGCTGAGATTCTGAGGGCTGTTTTATCGCACATATTGCACGGCTGTCACGGTCGGTAACTAAATGAAGATGGTCCAGTTGTTAACGCCCGTTGCGCCAGATCAATCCACTCACACAAGAGTGGGCGTGTATCTCGCGGATCTATAATTTCTTCAATTTCAAAAAATTCGGCGGCTCGATGAGGTGACCTGACTCGGTTGAGTCGTTCCCTGATTTCTTCAAGAAGTGCATCGGGATCGTCTGCGTCAGCGAGATCTTGCTTGTAAGCCACTTCTATTCCGCCTTCGATAGGAAGTGACCCCCAGTCGCCTGACGGCCAGGCATACCTATGGCTATAAAAGCCGGGCTTATTGTTAGCAGCCCCTGCAACACCGAATGCTTTTCGGATAACGACACAAGCAAACGGGGTAGTTAGTTGCCCTAGCGCCGCCAACACTTGAGATCCATATCGTATGGTCGCGCTTTCTTCTGATTCCTTTCCGATTAGGAACCCCGGGCAGTCCTCAAGGTGCACGACCGGTAGGTGGAACGTGGATGCGGTATCTAAAAGTCGAATAAGTTTTCGACACCCATCAGCGGTCCATGCTCCTCCGTATTGGTATGGGTCTTCGGCAAAAACAGCTACGGGAAAGCCGTCCAAACGAGCAAAGCCGGTGATTATCGATTTACCCCAGGAACATCCGATTTCAAAAAAGGAGCCGACATCAAATACTGAGTCGATAATTTTTCTCATCTGGTAAACGCGTCGTGGTTCTCGCGGAACTAGGGACAACAATTCTTCGTCGCGTCGGTCAACTGAGTCTTCCGGTTCTATTCGCGGTGCAAGTTCATCAACGTTTGAGGGCAGGTAAGAAAGGAAAGTTTTAGCCCGTTCAAATGCCTCAGATTCTGAATCAACAGCATCATCGATCGCTCCATTGGCTGTGTGGATATTGGCGTGACCCAATTCTTCTTTGCCGTGATCACCTAATTGGGCCTGTTCAACTAGGGCCGGTCCGGCGATCATCATTTGAGCGCTTTCTCGAACGATTAGCGAATAATGCGACGTCGCTACTCGCGCCGCTCCTATTCCGGCGACCGATCCCAAAGCAAGCGAAACAGAGGGAGCGATCGCTAAGTGTCTCACTACGGTTTCCCAACCTTTGAGCACGGGTATGTAGGTTCTTCCGGCGGTTTCGATTGTCTTAACCGATCCTCCGCCACCCATACCATCGACAAGCCGCAAGTGAGGGAGTCTCAGTTCTAGCGCCATGCCTTCCGCCGTGTTGCGCTTTTCAGGAATCGTGGCATCAGCAGATCCACCTCTCACAGTGAAATCATCTCCGGAGAGCAGAACAGGCCGCTCATCGATGCGCGCCAATCCAAATAGAAAGTTGGAGGGGGTCAAGGAAATGAGATTGCCATCTTCGTCATAGGTCGCGACGCCAGCTGTTTTCCCTATTTCATGAAACGATTCAGAGTCGGCAATAGCGGCGATCCGTTCGCGAATGGTGAGCTTCCCGAAATGATGCTGACGTTCAATTTTGTCTTCGCCACCGAGCTTGTCAGCGAACGCTTCTCTCTCTCGTAACTCGTTTATTTCTGATTCCCAACTCACGCTTGATTCCTATCCTCATGCGGTTTGGCGATCCTAGAGGGCCAACGACCCCTTTGGCTCGCTAAGTTCATTCTTGTGTCTGATGTTTTTAAAGATCTCATGGCAATTGAGCCCCTCGGAAATAATGAATTTGTAGCCCCCGCAGCTCCTGAGGGTGGACTCAGAACATTCGGAGGCCAGTTTCTAGCGCACACTTTGCGGGCTGCTCAGTTGTGTGTCGATTCCTCTAAATCGATTCATTCGTCTCATTCTTACTTCTTACGGCCAGGCGATGTCGATGCGCTAACCCAGTTACACGTCGAGGAAGTACGCGATGGTCGTAGCTTCAGTGTTCGACAAGTTGTTGCTTACCAGTCAGGGCTCGAACTTTTTAGAAGCACCCTGTCATTTCACGTTGCTGAAGACGGATTGGAGTGGTCTCCTAAGGTGCATTTCGATGTTCCAGGGCCTGATGAAGAGATCTTGTCCTACTACGACTATTGGGAATCGCAGTCATCGGAGTTAACGGGGGAATGGCATGGAAGATCCAGGCCGATGGACATTCTGTACATAAACCCTCCCGATCTGCCCGAAGGTACTTCTATTACGGAGCCTCAATTGATGTGGTTACGCATCAACGAACCCATAGGCGAAGACCGTTGCCTACAGGAGGCAGCGCTGGCTTATATCGCAGATGCGACATTGGTTGACCATGTCTTGTTGCCCCATGGTTATCGCTGGCAAGATGATCGGTTGACAGGCGCAAGTTTGGATCACTCAATGTGGTTTCATCAGGAGGTATTAGCTGATGAGTGGCTCTTATACGAACAACGCGTCGAAACTACTGGAGGAAGCCGAGGGCTTGCTAGTGGCCGTTTCTTCGATTCTGCTGGAAATTTAGTAGCAACCTGCATGCAGGAAGGTTTGATTCGTTGGGATCGCTGACGTCTTTAGACCACTAGCTGTAGCTTCGGGCTATGGAGATTAACCTCACCGACCGTCGAGCATTTATTACTGGAGGGAGCAGAGGTCTAGGTCGCGCTATGGCGGAATCATTTGCTCTCGCAGGGGCAGACGTGGTCATAGTGGCTCGAGACGTCGATGTCCTAGCCGAAACATGTTCGTCACTGGCTGCTATCCGGCCATCTGGAAAGTTTTTAGCAATTTCTGCAGATGTCAGCGATATCCAAGAAACTGAACGGGCGCATTCAGAAGCAGTGTCATTTTTTGGCGCGGTAGACATTCTTGTTAACAATGCCGGCACTTCAAACGCAAAACCCTTTCTTGAGGTGAGCACCCAGGATTGGTTTGAGGATTTCAATCTCAAATTTTTCTCTGCCGCTCACCTCTCTCGGCTCTGTATTCCAGATATGCGTAAGCAGAAATGGGGTCGAATTATTAATACTTTGAACACGGCGGCAAAGGCACCGGGGGCTGCTAGTTGCCCAACATCAGTAGCGCGCGCTGCAGGCATGGCAATGACCAAGGCCTTAGCTTCTGAATTCGCTTCCGATGGGGTTTTGGTCAACGCTCTCAACACAGGATTCCTAATCAGCAATCAGTGGATAACTAGGTGGCAACGTGACCATTCCGACAAAACGTTTGAAGAATTTACCGAAAATATTGCTTCAAAGATCCCGATAGGCCGGATGGGTGAAGCTCAGGAATTCGCGAATCTGGCGCTTTTCTTGGCAAGCGACGCTGCTTCGTACTTAACCGGCGCGTCTATAAATATCGACGGCGGCCTGTCACCTGTTGTGTGATATTTGCTCGCTAGTGCTAGCTAATCTCACCGCTAGGAGTCGTCAGTGGAGAGGCGAGACAGGGTTTCATTCAGGTCGGCGGGCGGTCTCGTTGGTCTTCCACCGGAATCGCACACCCCTAAAATAAGTTCAGCCTCTACGAGAGTTTGTTTGTCGCTCTTTCTTAAAATTTGTTGTTTCCATGTTGAGCTAACTCGTTTCATCTCGTGGACATAGGTTTCAACAACAAGTTCGTCTCGAGCGGTGGCCGGTTCTCGAAATTTGACTTCTAATTTCGTTACCACTATCTGGAGACCTCGGTCACTCAGGTCTGACAGTGACATGTCTATGTCATCAAGCGCGACGCAACGCGCTGCCTCAAAATACGCTATGTAGGCAGCGTGGTTGACATGGTTATAGGGGTCAAGTTCTCCAAAGCGGGGAACAATCGTTGTTTGATGCACAGGCATGTTCAGACATTAGGGCGAGATCAGCAGCAACGTATAAGCACCATTGGGTTCACTGAGTAAATTCAGCAATTCGTCCACCGCTCAAACCTGCCAATTTTTCGGTTCTAATGGGGAAAACCGTGTCGGGGGTGCCAGCTGCTCCCCATGCAGTTTCGTATCGATAGATGCTTTGGTCAATGAAGCATTTAAGCGGACTGGAATGACCAAAGGGTGGAACACCACCTATTGCGAAACCGGTAGCTTCACGCACCATCGAAGCGTCAGCTTTTTCTATTTTTGCACTATTCAGAAGACCGAGTAATTCGGTATTCACCTGTCGATCGCCGGCAGTCAAAGCCAGTACTGCCTGTCCCCCACACGCAAATACAAGCGATTTGATGATCTGTCCCAATTCACAGCGCAGTGCCGCTGCTGCCTGCTTCGCTGTTCTGGTGTCTTCAGGGAACCTAGTTATGTCTGGTTCCAGGCCTAGAACGGCGGCAGCGGCACTGAAACGCTCATTCGCTGTGGCTCGGGTCATATTGTCTTACTCGGCCCAGGCTTTTACTTTCTCAATGACTTCGAGAGGATTTTCCGTGTCCGCTGGAATATCAATGTTGAGGTAGGTAACTCCGACTTCTTTATAGACCTCGATCCGCTCGCGAACCCTAGCCTCGTCGCCTGTGAGGCTTGCTCGGTCTATGTAGTCATCGGGCACTTTGGAGAAAGCTTCGTCTCTTTTGCCACTCAGAAAGAGATCTTGAATTTCTTCGGCTTCTTGCTCATATCCATAGCGTTTAAATAGATCGTTGTAGAAATTCTGATCGCGTGCGCCCATGCCTCCGACGTAGAAGCCTGTGTTGTCTCGCACAGCTTTTCGGGCTGCTTCAACCTGCACTCCTTCACCTAATGCGACAGTTCCACCCGCGACGATTCCCAAGTCACCTAGTTCTGAAGATCTTTTTTCTTTTCCGGCGTGGAGGGACTCACCCCATACATCGTGAAATTTTTCAGGTAGAAAATGAATTGGCTGCCACATATTGGCAAGCTCTGCGGTCATCTCAACGTTCTTGGGGCCGATAGAGGCGACAGCGATGGGTATGTCCCGACGGTAGGGCTTACACATCAGCTTCAATGGTTTCCCAAGGCCCGTTCCTTCTCCTTCGGCTAGTGGCAGGTTGAATGCACGACCCTCGTGTTCAACCTTGTCGCCGGACCAGACTTTGCGGCAAATTTCGATTACGTCTCGTGTCATTCCAAGCGGTTTTTTGAAAGGAACTCCATGCCACCCTTCTATAACCTGTGGTCCCGATGTGCCAAGACCCAGCACAAACCGACCTTCAGATAGCGTGTCAATTGTGACTGCTGTTTGGGCGATTAAAGCAGGGCTACGCGAGTAGACCGGCAAAATACCTGTCATCAGCTTGATGGTCTTGGTTTGGCCAGCGACAAACGCGAGGGTCGATACAAGGTCGTATCCATAAATTTCACCTCCCCAAACAAGGTCCACGCCAGCGCTTTCCAGATTTTGTACGTGTCGGGCAAGGCCGCTGGGGTCAAGGCTTGCACCGGTACCGATAACCATTGATATTTGCATACAACTATTCCGATCGATCGGGTCTAATTAAAGAGTTTAGATAAGCCAATGGGGCACGAACTCACCCTGGATAGTAGGAAATAGATGGCCTTAGTGCGAAAGAGAATGGTTATGACTGATAGTGACGTTGCTGACGACATGATTTCGGCCCTAAGAAATTGGGTGGAAGCAGAGGTAATTCCTAACGCGTCTGATTTTGAACTGCCGGATGAATATCCCACTGATATGGCATTACAAATGGGGGATTTCGGCCTTTTCGGAGCGACGATACCTTCTGAGTTTGGCGGACTCGATCTAGACAACATGACTTATACGCGTGTGGTTGAAGAGCTATCAAGAGGGTGGATGTCCCTCGCTGGGATCATCAATAGTCATCTGATTTGCGCAAAGTTGATCAGCAAATTCGGTTCCGAAGAACAAAAACAGCGGTGGCTTCCGTTGATGGCAACAGGTGAGTTACGCGGCTGTTTTTCACTATCGGAACCAGATAGCGGTTCTGATGCAGCTGCGCTCAGATGTCGAGCTGAACGTGATGGCGACGAATGGGTCATAAACGGCACAAAGATGTGGGTTACAAACGGCGAAAAAGCCGGGGTCGTAGCACTGCTGGCGCGAGTACCTGACGAGGACGGCACTCAAGCAGGGGGAATTACTTGTTTTATTGTCGAAAAGACTCCAGGAAAACAAAGCGGAGGAATAAGCATTAGTCGAAAGATTGACAAGCTCGGCTATCGAGGCCTGGAAACGGTAGAGATGTCTTACGACAATCATCGTCTGGGTCACGATCAGCTCTTGGGTGGCGAGGAAGGAATCGGAAACGGCCTTCGCTGGGCTTTGTCAGCCTTGGAGCTTGGCAGAATAAATGTCGCGGCACGAGGCGTGGGCGTCGCTCAAGCTGCTTATGACGCTGCGTTGGCTTACGCCAAAGAACGAGAAGCTTTCGGCCGTCCTATTAGTCAGCATCAAGCGATTGCCTTCAGATTGGCCGAAATGGCGACAAAGCTAGAAGCGGCGAGACTTCTTACTTACGAGGCGGCTCGCAAAGCGGATGCTGGAGAGCGTGTTGATCTCGCCGCGGGAATGGCGAAGCTCTTTGCGTCTGAGACTGCCAGCGAACTGGCCTTAGATGCGATGAGGATTCATGGAGGGAACGGCTTCAGCACTGAGTACCCAGTAGAGCGATATTATCGCGACGCTCCCTTGATGATTATCGGCGAAGGGACTAGCGAGATTCAAAAACTAGTGATTAGTCGGGCGTTACTAGCTGAAGATTGACCCCAAAAACTTGAAGGGCCGCCAGGGTTTTCCTGGCGGCCCTTTCAAGCGCATTTAAATTTTTCAAATGCTATTTAATGACAGGCCGGATTTATCGGCAACCGCCATTGTCTTTGTCCCAACGACAGTTCGGGGAAAGACCATTCGCATCGACAAGGTCTCCAACCTGCACCCAAGATTGATTCGTAGCATCAAATTGGCTGAAGTCGGAACCTTCTACAAAGTATCCATCGCTTGCTCCCCAGGCACCGAACTCAATGCCATCTAACAGTTTGGGGTGCTTACCTGAGAAGGTGCGCAGGGCCAGAATGAAGTTGGTCCTTGACAGCCCTCCAGGGAGCTCGGCTGCTACTCGCAGTACCTCGTTATAGGACCAGCCATAGTCACCAAAGCCAACTCCGTACAGGCTGACCGTCTGATCAAGGCCATCAGATTCCAGAGTTTCGTTGATGAACTTCATGTAAGGATCATCGGTGTAGTTAGCGTCTTGGCTATCTTTCCAACCGCCACCGGCTATCCACCATCCGTCAGCTGCCATTCCCGCAGGCGTCATGTAGGCGGCAATACCCACACAGACTGATGGCGTGAAGGCGGCCGAAACCGAATCGAGAAGACCTGAAGCCTCTACCTCTTGGATCGCCAGCAAGCAAGGGTTCCCTGCAGTCATCGAAATGAAGACATCGGGGTCGAACGCCGCGATGGTTGTGACCTCGTTAGTCACAGTCGGCGCTGCCGGATCGTGACGAACAGGGAGGTACTCAGCAACGATGTCCGGGTTATCTTCGGCATATGCCTCGAAACCAAGCTCGTAGGCCAAACCGAAGTCATTGTCCATTACAAGCCCGGCAACCTTTACAGGAAGTTGATCAGCAAGGTTGTTCTTGATCCATGTACCCCA
>CENX01212469.1_pt1 | contig 12308 bp, 12 predicted proteins | sample 361321 | NCBI WGS metagenome assembly CENX01 (sample SAMEA2619678, study PRJEB7988) | marine metagenome | isolation source: saline water (ENVO:00002010), including | reverse complement strand
AGCCCCCAGCAGATATGGATCCGCCAGACGCAGAGCGAGTGATTATTACTATTCACCCACAACAGGTATCCAGCCCGAAACTTTACGGTGGTCGTTTTGATAATTTTCAGGCAAGTAAAAAATCTTAATAAAATAGGCACTCGTGGAACTTATTAAACAGTGTCTATAGCTTTGTTTTACAAAGTGGCTTGATAATCGCTGAGTTTCATGACTCGCCATTCTAGATCGGGATGCGCCTCCGCTCCGATCCATCGCCAACACATTGTGCCATTGTGATGACCAGCAGTTTCTATCCAATTGGCATGGCCTGGATTCGTATGCGAGACTACTAACTGTACGCTACCGTCCTCGTTATAATGGGCGGTATGCTTGTTCAGATGGATAGTATGGTAGCGATAATCCAGCGATTCCATCCACCAGTTGTCGACTTGAAAGTTCCATGTCTGACACTCAGGGATCGTTTTGGCGTCAATCACAAACACTTCGTCATCTTCGAGTGACCAGGCGCTGTGAAAATAATAAATATTAGGGTCGCCGCCAATCAGTTGGCAGTAAGCTTGATCGGCAGGGGGAAGTTGGTTATTAATGGGTAAAAAGCTTTCTGACCAATCTTCAAATAGTTTGGCGGTTCGTTTTACGAAGGTCGCGGCACCTTGTAATCCTCGGTCTAAGGCTTCAGGTGTTAAGGGCTTGGGTCGATCTTCGGATGCACCAATGCGTTCAATTTTTAATTCGGCAGGCTTTTCTGTTCTACGGTCTTGAAATGTCTGCCTGACATTTACTGAGTTGGTTTTTTCGCCCATCGCAACCCAATTGCCGGGCTTTTTATTTTGGCTCAAAATGAGTTCAAAGGTGCCGTCGGGATTAATGTCTAATTCGCGGGAGTCGATAAACCCTGTGGTTTCCATGGTGCCATCGATTGAGTAACGGTTAATCACTGTGCCAATGCCTAAGTAGTCAACTGAGCCTCGTGTGCCACTGATCTTATAATCGTAGGCGGGGTTAAGGGATGCGCTTTCATAGCGGTTATCAGGGTTGTCAGCACCAAGCTTAATGGTTTCATGGGCGCCCGATCGTAGGGTTGGAAATAGAGGGTCACGATGCTCTAAAAAACTCTCGAGTCCACCGCGTAGTAAGCGGGATAAATAGCGATAACCCTCGGCTTGATTAAAGGCATCTTTAGGCGCTTTGTCGCTTTGAATAATTTCGCCCGCCTCTTTTAGGGCGTCACAAAAGTCAGCCCATGCGGTACCATCAATAACACGCTGTTCAGATTCCGAGTTTGCCATTTTTCTATCTCCTTAAAGTAATCTTTTTATGCCTGTGCATGCTAGCCCATATTGAGCTGGTAACGTTGAATATAGTCGCCGAATAAATTGTTGATTTCTGATTGTTCAATCCCATAGTCAGCAATGTCGTATTCGTGTTTGCCATGTTTGCCTGGTTGATTCTCGTCCAGCCATGTTTGCATGTTTACTTTTCCTTCGTCACTTATCGATGCGCCTGCTGCGACATAGACTTTTTCAAGATCAGGCCAAGGGTTCTGTACAAATTCATCGTGTTTTATATCGATAAATTGTCCCGGATGCTTCGCTTCGAGCCCGGGGCGATTTTTTTCAAAAGCGCGCGAGTATATTTGCAACATGTCCATCCAGTCACGCCCAATGATGTGGTCATCATCCAAGTGAGAAGATGGTGTTCTCACGACTTTACTAAAGCTACATCCTGAGGCGATGATTTTCATGGGGGCGCGGTGTGTCTGGACAATAATAGCGGTTGGGTGATTGGCTAAAATAGCCGGCAATCCCAGCTGATGATAGGGGGTTTTTAATACCCAGCGGCCAGATTTTTTATGCTGTAATACTTTCATTTGTCGTTTGTGATAGGCATAAGAATCGGTGAGGTCTTGTTGGTAAAGCCAGTTCGCGTAGCTGGGTATATGGTACTGAGCAGAATACTGCACTGACATAAAGTTTTGGCCAAACAGTAAATGACATTCATCGGGGGCTTCTGCGTCCATTAAATGAGTTTTAAAAAAGCCCGGCATGAATTGGTCTGTCATGGCAACATTTTGTTTAGTTTTTTCAATCCTTGGGTCACTGTGGTAAGTGGCATCTTCTGGGGGTGGAATTAATTCATTACCCTCCCATAAGCGCAAGGTATGATTAGCATTGTCGGCATTCAATAAGTGGTGCAAAGCCGTGGTGCCTGTTCGTGGTAAGCCTGAGATAAAGATAGGCGCATGAATCTCTTGATCGAGTACCTCTGGGTTTTCTCGAATATAGTTTTCCACGCGCAATCGATTCTCTAGCCCTTTGGCAAATAACATCTCAACTTGAAATTTTCCTGCTGGATTCAATGCCGCTTCTCGGTTAAGCGCATCGATGATGCGCTCCAAGGGTTCAATAAAATCATCACCACCAAAGTCGTCTAGTCCGGTTTCTTTTTTTGCTCTGTCCAGGTAGGTACTAATGTCGCTAACTTGTTCGCCAGATGTCGTTGTGTCGTTTGATTGGACTGTGTCGTCTGCCATAGGTAATGTTCACTTTGATTGCCAAATGGGCGCTAATTATATCGTGATTTAGCGACGTTAATAATGACCCTAAATTTATGTCTTTGATCTAGCATTTTCGCAATGGCAACTAAAGTACCAGCTATAGTTATTGATATTCTTTGCATAAATCCGAATCGCTGAAGATTGCTTACCGCTGTCTTTTTGTATCTTCGGCGCCAAGAATGACAAAAACGGTCATGAGTAAGATGGGAGTGTTTGTTTATTGATCGAATTAAAACTCGATCTGCTGGTCATTGGCTGGATTCACCGCTATTCCCATTTTGACGCTGCCAACTAAACGAATCAGTCATTCTTTCGAATTTAATATTAGGCTAGAATGGGCTTTGAAATATCTATGGATAACAGAATCTTAGCTATCAACTTCTTAGCGGTTAACTTCGATTATAGCTTGGTTATTGGCTGAGCATTTAGAGTTATAATGCTATCCGTTTTTTCAAAGGATTGATTCACAAAGGAATCTTTATGAATAAAGTAATGAAGGCGTCCGATATGGTTGCCTCTCTCAGCGACGGAATGACGATCGGTATTGGTGGATGGGGGCCACGTCGAAAGCCAATGGCATTGATTCGCGAAATACTTCGATCTGAACTCAAGGACCTAACCATTGTTGCTTACGGTGGCGCTGACGTCGGCATGTTATGCGCGGCAGGTAAAGTGAAGAAGGTGATTTTTGCATTTGTCTCTTTAGATTTTATTCCGCTCGAGCCTTATTTTCGTCAGGCACGGCAGCAAGGTGCGATTGAAACCTTAGAAATTGACGAAGGAATGATGTTGTTAGGTTTGCGAGCAGCGGCTTGGGGTTGTCCGTTTATACCGACACAAGTTGGTTTGGGTACTGATGTTTTAAACGTCAATCCGGAATTAAAAGTCGTTGATAGTCCTTATGACGAAAAGGAGTGGTTAGCAATGCCGGCCTTGACTTTAGACGCGGCGTTAATTCACGTTGATCGAGCGGATAGTCGGGGTGTTTGCCAAATTAAAGGCGCCGATCACTATATGGATGATTGGTTTGCTCGTGCGGCAAAGAAAGCTTATGTTTCTTGTGATGAATTGGTTGACAGTGATTACTTTACCCCTGAGCAAGAAGCACGATTTGTTTTTTGGGAGCGCTCACAAACGACGGGGGTGATTCCGATAGTCGGTGGCGCGCATCCCAGCTCTTGCTCACCTCATTATGGTTTTGATGTGCCGCATTTTAAAGAATACGCAGCCTCAGCAAAAGAGGGCGGCTTTGCCAGTTATGCCGATAAATATATCCACGGTAAAACAGAGATCGACTATCAAAAATTAGTGGGTGGACTTGAGAGTATCAAACAATTGCCCTTAGCGGTCTATTAACTATTGCTTTTCTGGTCTAATAAAAGTGTTAGATCAGTCGTTATCTTTGGAGATAATAAATGAGTGAGTTTGCAACTGATTATAGCTTGGCTGAATTGTTGATCTGCGCCAATGCTGCTGCTTACGACAATGACGGTGAGATTTTAGTGACGGGTATTGGTGTGTTACCTAGAATAGCCGCAAGCTTGGCTATGAAGACCAGCAACACTGATATCATGATGACTGACTCAGAAGCATGGTTGCTGTCCGAGCCAAACCCGGTCGGTAATCGTCCTGATGATTTTATTCAGCAAAACGAAACTTGGATGGGTTTTTCTCGAATTTTTGATAATGTTTGGAGCGGTTGTCGGCACATTACGGGCGGCCCAACCCAAATGGACCGTTTTGGTCAAAGCAATATCTCTTGTCTAGGCGGAACTTACCAGCAGCCTAAGGTGCAAATGCTAGGCGCTCGAGGCTTTCCAGGAAATTCGATCAGTCATGCAAATTCCTTTTTAATTCCCAGCCATAATACCCGCGTTTTTGTTGAAGGTGAATGCGATATGGTTTGTACGATTGGCTATAATCCTGCCAGATTGCCTAAAGGGCATCAGTTGTCTGATATTGATTTGCGTATGGTATTGACGAATCTTTGTGTGATGGATTTTGGCGGTCCTGATTATCAAATTCGCGTGGTCAGTTTGCACCCCGGCGTTACGATTGATGAGGTAATAGAAAATACCGGCTTTGAACTTTGCATTCCGGACATTATTCCTGAGACGGTTGCGCCTACTGAAGCGCAGTTGGCAGTTATTGCTCAGCTTGATCCACAAAACTTACGTTCACGTCAATTAAAAGATGATCCGCCAGGTGTTCGTAGCTAATCTTATTGTCTATTTTTAACGTAAAACGTAAAAGGAAAAGTCATGTCTCAACCTTACGGTACTACGATCAATGCCAGCGGTGTGGCAGAATTGATTTTTAACCACCCGCCAGTTAATGCTTTTGACAGCGCGACATGGTTCGCTATCGCCCAAGAAATTGTAGCTTTAGGTAAAAATGACGCAGTTAAAGTTATTATTATAGCGGCTGAGGGTAAAGGCTTTTGTGCCGGCGTTGATATTAAAGAATTGGCCGCTGATGGTTCGAAAATACTCGATGTGAATCGCGGCAATTACGACACCTTTAAAGCGATTCATCTCAACCCTAAGCCCGTGATTGTGGCGCTACACGGTTTTGTTTTAGGTGGTGGGATAGGTATAAGCGGAGCGGCAGACATTATTATTGCTTCTGAGTGTGCTAGTTTCGGCGTGCCAGAGATTGACCGAGGTGCTATGGGTGGTGGTGCGCATTTACAGCGTATGTTCCCGGTGCAAAAAGTTCGTTATATGTATTTTACCGGTGAGTTTATCGATGCCCAAGAGGCCTATCGTCTTGGTGCTGTAGAGCGTGTTGTAGCCCGTGATCAATTGATGCCTACAGCACGTGAAATGGCTGAAACAATCGCCGCTAAATCACCGGCAATGGTTAAGCTGGCAAAAGAAGCATTAACGGGTGTTGAGGATGGTAACTTAGAGGATAAATATCGATGGGAGCAGGGTTTTACCTTTGAAGCTTATACCATGGGTGACTCACAAGAAGCGCGAGATGCTTTTGTTGAAAAGCGCAAAGCCGATTTTGAATAGTTTTATTTTTGGATAACGATAACTGTACTATGGATTTAAATTACACCGAACAGCAAGTTGCCTTTAGAGCTGAGGTTAGGCAGTGGCTAGCCGATAATGTGCCTGCCGAACCGCTTTCCAGTTTTGATACGGCCGAGGGTTTTCAAGCTCATCGTGAGTGGGAAGCGAAGTTGTACGAAGGGCATTGGGGCATGATTACTTGGCCTGAAGTCATGGGTGGTCGCGGTGCTGACTTATTACAGTGGCTTATTTTTGAAGAGGAGTACTACGCTGCTGGTGCGCCTTTAAGAGTCAATCAAAACGGCATCTTTTTATTGGGTCCGACGATGATGGAGTATGGGACCGAAGCGCAGAAACAGCGTTTTTTAACGGGCATGGCCACCGGTAAAGATATTTGGTGTCAAGCTTGGTCTGAGCCGAACGCAGGTTCTGATATGGCAGCTATTAGCGCCAAGGCTGAACTGTCGAATGATGGCCAGCACTATATTATTAATGGCCAGAAAACATGGTCAACACGAGCAGTATGGGCTGATTGGGCGTTCGGCATGTTTAGAACTGACCCTGAATCTGAGCGACATCGTGGTTTAAGTTTTATTTTAGTTCCGCTTGATCTTGAGGGTATTACGGTCCGGCCGATACCGCAATTAGATGGCTTGCCGGGTTTTGCAGAAATCTTTTTTGATAATGTTAAAGTGCCGGTCGATTGCTTGCTTGGTGAAGAGGGTAAAGGCTGGTCTGTGGCTATGGCAACAGCCGGTTTTGAACGAGGTCTAATGCTGCGTTCGCCAGCACGCTTCCAGCAGGCGGCTAAACGCTTAGTTGAATTATACAAAGAGAATCAAGCCACGGCTGATGCCGACCCTGCGGTTAAAAATGCAGTATTAAAAGCCTATATGGACGCCGAGGCTTATACTTTGTTGACATACCAAACGGCCTGCCGGTTAGTGCAGGGCGGTAAGATAGGTCCTGAGTCATCAACCAATAAGATTTTTTGGTCTGAATTAGATCGTGATATGCATGCCACAGCGATGAGCATTTTAGGTGCGCGAGCCGAATTGTTAGCCCATGCACCGGCGGCCGAAAATGTTGGAAACTGGCTCGATGGTTGGCTGTTTTCACAGAGTGGGCCTATTTATGCGGGCACTAATGAAATTCAACGTAACATCATTGCTGAGCGTATGCTTGGCATGCCACGCTAGGAGGTGAGTGATGAATTTTACCTTCACTGAAGACCAGTTATTATTTCAAGAATCCGTCCGCGATTTTTTAGTTAATGAGGTAACGGCCGAGAGTATTCGCGCCCTTTGGGAGGCGGATACGGGTCGATCTGATGCGCTATGGCAGCAACTGACCGAGCTCGGACTCACCGCAATGACAGTGCCTGAAGCGATGGGCGGTTTAGGCATGACAGCTTTGGATTTTATCTTGATAGCTCAGGAGTGTGGTTACGTCGCTTTACCCGCGCCGTTAGTCCATATTGCGCTTGTTGTGGTCCCTTTGCTGGACCAGTTAAGTGGTGACAGCGGTGAGGCGATTAAGCAGCAATGGTTACCGGCCATTGCCGAGGGTCGGGCCAAGGTTATGGTTGGTCTGGAGCAAAATGTTTTTGTGGAGGACGCACATACAGCGGATTTATTGATCTTGCAAAAAGGCCAAGCACTCTATGCGCTGACGCCCGAACAGTTTAGCTACACATTAAATGAATCTGTCGACCCTAGCCGAAAGCTCTACAGCATTAGCTGGCAGACGTCTGACGCGAACTTAATTGCCGAGGCTGAACAGGCACAATGCCTGATCGATGGTGCCATGAATCGCGGTGCCTTAGGAGTGGCGGCTGAAGCCTTAGGTTTGTCGCAACGCATGGTCGATATGACGGTGAGTTATACTGCTGATCGTCAACAATTTGGCAAGCCGATTGGTAGCTTTCAAGCGGTTAAGCATTTAATGGCCAATGTGGCGGTGAAGTTAGAATTCGCTAAAACGCCTGTTTATAAAGCGGCTTACGCTGTCGCCGAGCAGCTACCAAGCGCCAATGTGAATGTCAGTCATGCTAAGCTTGCAGCGACAGAAGTAGCGCAGTTAGCGGCTAGGAATACGATGCAATGTCATGGTGCAATGGGTTATACCTGGGAAGTTGATTTACAGATTTTTATGAAGAAAGCATGGGTTTATAACAACGCTTGGGGTGTTGTTGCTTGGCATCAAGGTCGCGTCAATGATTTTGTTTTTGCTGATCAAGCAGCGATTGGCGCAGGAAGTACTTTTGTCGCATAGCGATTGATGTTGGGAGAATAATTATGCCTGAAGCTTATATTGTAGATGCGCTTCGAAGTCCAACGGGTCGAAGAAAAGGGGGGCTTGCTCATGTTCATGCGGCAGATTTAGGCGCACATGTCATCAATGCAATTGTTGAGCGAAATGCTATTCCAGCCGAAGATTATGATGATGTCATTTTTGGCAGTGTTGATACCATTGGCCCCTTAGCGGGTGATATTGCCCGTACCTGTTGGTTAGTTGCAGGCTTGCCTGACTGTGTCCCGGGCACCACTATCGATCGTCAATGTGGATCTTCGCAGCAAGCTGTCCATTTTGCCGCACAAGCCGTCATGAGTGGCACGCAAGATGTTGTGCTTGCGGGTGGCGTTCAAACAATGACGCAAATTCCGATTAGTTCGGCAATGACAGCCGCAGAACCGATGGGTTTTAGTGATCCTTTTACAGGTTCAAAAGGTTGGGTTGAGCGTTATGGTGACGTCCCACCAACGCAATTTAATTCAGCGCAAATGATTGCTGATAAGTGGGAAATTTCAAGACAACAGCTTGAAGCCTTTTCATTAGAGTCACACAGGCGTGCCTTGCAGGCGATTGCAGAGGGTCGATTCGACCGAGAAATTGTACCGCTTGAAGGTGTTAGCCAAGATGAGACGCCGCGTCAAACTAGTCTCGAAAAAATGGCTGAATTAGATTATTTGTTTGGTTGCGATAAAGTGACGGCGGCGGTTTCTAGTCAGACTTGTGATGCGAGTAGTGCAATATTAATTGTTTCCGAAGCCGCTTTGAAAAAATATCACTTAACGCCGCGAGCTCGTATTCACCACATGAGTGTCCGAGCAGAAGATCCTGTCTGGATGTTAACTGCTCCCATCGCTGCGACTCAATTCGCCCTAGACAAAGCAGGTATGACTTTGACGGATATTGATTTGGTTGAAATTAATGAAGCTTTTGCCTCGGTTGTTTTAGCTTGGCTTAAAGAGACTGGTTATGACCCAGCTAAAACGAATGTGAACGGCGGGGCGATTGCGCTAGGCCACCCATTAGGGGCTTCAGGCTCCAAGCTCATGACGACATTGCTGCACGAATTAGAACGCACAGGCGGTCGCTATGGTATGCAGACCATGTGCGAGGGTGGCGGTCAAGCGAATGTCACTATTATTGAGCGCCTTTAGTCCCATTGTCAGTGATGAAATAATAAGGAGAACAAAATGTCATTAGAAGAAAAAATAACGGCGGCAGTGAACACCTATATTGATGCCTTTCAAACATCTGACCTGGCGGCCATTATGAGTTTATATGCCGATGACTGCTGTGTTGAAGACCCTGTTGGCTCGCCAGTCAAGCAAGGTCGTGCAGCGGTAGAAGAATTTTATAAGTCGGCTTTAGCGATGAACGTTAAACTTCAACTTGAATCTGAAATACGAATCGCCGGAAATGAGGCTGCTTTTGCTTTTACAGGCGAGGTGGATACCGGCGACGGCATTATGACGTTTCGTCCGATAGATGTAATGGTGTTCAATGATGAAGGCAAGGTGACCTCTATGCGAGCATTTTTTGGTCCCACCAACTCTGGAATGAAGGCTTAGTCATGGCAAATGCGCAAACCATTGCAGATATTCAAGCCCTTACAGCTCGCTATGCTCAGGCTGCGGATCGTCGAGATGTTACCTTGCTACTTTCGACCCTCACAGTAGATGCTGAAGTGATTATGCCGGGTTCGTCCATAAAGGGTCATGAGGCACTAGGGGGTATCCCGGCCATTCTTGATAGTATGTTCGAGCAAACTCAGCATAAAATCTTTAATCAAACCCTATCGACTAATGGTGACCGCGCTGAGGGTGAAACCTATTGCACGGCGAGTCATCTGCGACTCAAAGAAGACGGTTCTCGAGAGGTCGAAGATTGGAATATTCGATATCAAGACCGATTTGTGTGCATCGATTCTATTTGGTTGTTTGAGCAGAGGGAGTTAGTCGTTGACTGGGTTGAAATAAGGCCGGCGATGTTATTCGGCGAGCAGTTTTGATACTGATTGAATCGGGCGCATTAATGACCCCTTAATTTTTTTTGCGGTCCATTATTTTCCGACTGAAATCAATAGATAATCATTCAACAGGAGTTTTTAAATGTCAGGTATTTGTCAGTCAAGAGTTGTAATAATTACCGGCGCTGGTGGTGGGTTAGGTGCGGCACATGCGCGAGAGTTTGCAAAAGAAGGCGCCAGTGTGGTCGTCAATGATATTAATCAAGAAGCGGCGGCGGCTGTGGTTGAAGAGATCAATGCAGCTGGTGGAAAAGCGGTGGCTAACCATAGTGATATTACACATTATGACGATGCGCAAAACGCGGTTAAGCAAGCTATTGAGGTCTTTGGTGGCTTAGATATTGTGGTCAATAATGCTGGTATTAACCGCGATAGGATGTTTGCTTCTTTATCTGAAGCAGAGTGGGATGCGATCATGGCGGTACACTTAAAAGGTCATTTTTGTATTAGTTCGCATGCTGTTCAGTATTGGCGAGCACAGTCCAAAGCTGGCGCTGCAGTTGCCGCTCGTATCATAAACACTACTTCTGGCGCCGGCCTTCAAGGCTCAGTTGGGCAGTCCAACTACGCTGCAGCGAAAGCCGGCATTGCCGCCTTAACATTAAATCAAGCAGCCGAGTTGGGTCGTTATGGTATTACTGCTAATGCCGTAGCACCGGCTGCTCGAACCGCGATGACAACCGCCGTTGAGTCGATGGCAACTCGTATGGCTAAGCCTGAAGATGGTAGTTTTGATTATTGGGCGGCCCATAATGTATCCCCCTTAATTGTTTGGCTGGGTTCGGAACAGGGTGCTGCTATTACTGGCCGCATTTTTGAGGCCGAAGGCGGTAAAATATCCATCGCCGATGGTTGGCGCTCCACTGTAGGTGTTGATAAAGGCGATCGCTGGCAAGCGGCAGAAATAGGTTCTGCAGTTGATGAATTGCTAGCAAAAGAGGTGCCAGCGCAAAAAGTTTATGGAAGTTAGATAGTTTAGCTTAGTGTTTATCCTAAATGAATTGGTTTAAACAATTGGGCTTAAACATTTGGATTATGGTGTAGAGGTGTAGGTCTTGGATTTTGCATTAACTGAAGAGCAAGAAATGATTCGTGAGTCGGCAGAAAACTTTTTGGCCGATGTGTCAACAAGTGCGGCGGTGCGCGAAGCCATGCAGACTGAGCAGGGCTATGATCAGCAGGTTTGGCGGCGCATCTGTGAAGAGATGGTGTGGCCGGCCATTCATATTCCAGAGATATATGGCGGCATGGGTCTAGGCTATGTTGAATTAGCTGTATTGCTAGAAAAAATGGGCAAGTATCTGCTCTGCTCACCGTATTTTTCAACGGTTTGTCTTGGCGTAAATGCCTTGTTAATAGCTGGCACTAAGCAGCAGAAGGGCGACTATTTACCCAAAATCGCCGAAGGACAATTAACCGCTACATTGGCGTATACCGGCATCAATGGGCGCTGGGATGCGCATGGCGTGCAAGCCACTTACCAGAAAACAGATGCTGGTTATCTCTTAAATGGTCAGTTTCGCTTTGTGCCCGATGGCCATACTGCAGAGCTACTGATAGTAGCTGCACGAGAAGAGGGCAGTCAGGGTGAGCAAGGAGTTGCCTTATTTGCTTTGTCTGCAGAAGTTCAAGGTGTTACGCGTCAATGGTTGCCGACTATGGATCAGACGCGCAAGCAGGCTGAAATTAACTTTGCGGCTGTTTCTGTTGATGATTCTGCATTAATGATCAATGCAGATAGCGGCTGGTCAAAACTATCAAGCATTATTCAGTTGGCGCAAGTAGCGATAGCGGCAGAACAGATGGGTGGTGCGCAACAAACCCTAGACATGGCCGTTGATTATACGCAAGAACGAGAGCAATTTGGTCGTAAAATAGCGAGCTATCAAGCAATTAAACACAAGGCTGCCGATATGATGTTAAAAGCTGAGGTGGCGCGTTCAGCCGTCTATTTTGCTGCTTGTGTAGGCCAAGAAGTGTTGGCCGAGCAAGGTGACGCTGAATTGATTGATGATTTGCCCCAAGCGGCCAGCATGGCAAAAGCCTATTGCTCAGATGCGTTCTTTTTTAATGCTGGAAATGGGATCCAGTTTTTTGGCGGTGTTGGATTCACCTGGGAATATGACTGTCATTTGTACTTTAAGCGGGCCAAATCGACAGAAACGTTTTTGGGTAATGCCAGTTACCATCGAGAATTAATCGCGAAGCAGTTGCTCGATACTGACGGAGGTCTATCATGAAACTGCAATTTAGTGCTGAAGATGAGCTGTTTAGAGCCGAGTTTTCAGCTTGGTTAGCAGATAATTTAACCGGTGAGTTTGAAGTGATTCGCTATCGTGGTGGACCCGGTGATGAGCATATGTACCCGTCTGAGCGACACCAATGGGAAAAAAAGATGGCGGCAGGCGGCTGG
>CENX01213388.1_pt1 | contig 12332 bp, 9 predicted proteins | sample 361321 | NCBI WGS metagenome assembly CENX01 (sample SAMEA2619678, study PRJEB7988) | marine metagenome | isolation source: saline water (ENVO:00002010), including | reverse complement strand
TATGAAATATCTGATATCGAAGAATGCATTTCTAAGCTTATTGATGAAAAGACAAATAGAAACATAATGGTTGATTTCAGTCATGGTAATAGCCAGAAAAACCATGAAAACCAAAAAATAGTGTGTAAATCAATTGCTAATCAAATTGAAAATGGTAATAAGCACATTGCAGGGGTCATGATAGAAAGCCATCTGAAGGAAGGCAATCAAAAAATATCAGATAATCTTGAGTATGGTAAAAGTATTACAGATTCTTGTATCTGTTGGGAAGAAACAAAAGAGCTTATTAGAGAGTTAGCAGAATCAGTTAAAAAAAGGCGAGACATTGGATAAAAGCATTAAATTTGACAAAGAAACAGCAGAATCAATTGGTGTTGAGTCTGCAATAATACTTAATTGGATTAAAGAAAGAGAAGAGTATAAAACGATAAAAATAGTTGATGCTTTTAAAGAATTTTCATTTTGGAATGAAACAGATTTAATGTCCTTTTTAATTAGTCTTGAACAAAAGAATCTAATTGGTCTTGATCTTGATAAAAAAACTATATTTAAAGCTGGCAGTAGAAAAAAGAAAAATAGTATGCAGATGAACAAAGTCCATGAAAGATCTCAAATAAGCAAAACATGGAGGCCATCTGAAGATGTGGTAGAAATATTAACTAGATCTGGAATGGAAGAAGATTTCTTAGAAAGCTTAATTCCTGAATTTGTTATTTATTGGTCTGAAAGAGCTGATGTTTTGGTTTCATATAACTCAAAATTTATCGAGCATGCTAGATTGAAATGGGCTCAACATTCAGCTGAAATTGAAACTAAAACAAATCCAACAGTCATCTCAGAAAACTGGGAACCATCTGAAGATTGTATGGACATCATAGAGATGGCTGGAATAGACAATAATTTTGTAGAGGAATCTCTTCCTGAATTTAAACTATATTGGAAAGAAGATGGTAGAGCCTCTGTTTCTTGGGATAGCAAATTTATTAATTTTATAAAAAAGAGAGCAAGTTTTTTTGATGGGGCAGCAGTTAAGCAAAACAAACCTTCATTCAACTGGTATAATCCCTATGAAGACGAGAAAGACAAAAAAAAATCAAATAACAAAATATTAGAGAACTTAAGAAAAAAACATAAAATTTAAATAAATATGAATAAGAAAAATTTAAGAGCATCTGGAGTTATTCTATTAATAGCTGTTGCTTGGATGATTTCAGGATTTTTTGCTCCTGGTGATCCAGAAGTGTTTGAACCAGAGGCTAAAAATCAGAAAGTTATATCCATTAATTCAAATGCACAAGACTTCAGTTTACCTATTACAGTAAAGGGTGAATCTCAAGCATTCTCGAAAGTAGATATAAAAGCTCAAACTTCTGAAAAAGTTACAAAAATAAACTTCTCAGATGGTGATTTTGTAAAAAAAGGGCAAGTGATATGTGAACTTGATTCGGGACAAAGAAGAGCCAATTTCAAAAAAGCAGAGATTGACTACAATTCAACTAAAGAACTAAATAAAAAAGGGTTAGCTTCTCAATCTGCATTAGTTACTACTGAAACTGTCTATGAAACAGCAAGAATTGAATTAAGTAGAACGAAAATTGTTGCCCCATTTGATGGTCTTGTAGAAAAATTAGCAAAGGAAGGTCAGCTTATACAAAATGGACAAATGTGTGCAGCTATAGTCTCTTTATCTCCATTAAAGATAGCTGGAAACGTTTCGGAACTTGTAGTTTCTAAAATAAAAAAAGGGCAAAGAGCTTCAATAGAATTCATTTCTGGAGAAAAATTTGAATCTACAGTCACATTCGTTAGTTCAACTGCCGACTTACAGACCAGAACATTTAAAGTAGAAAGCGAATTAGAAAATGAAAATTATCTTATTAAAGATGGATTAACTGGTGATCTAATAATCTACACAGATCCTGTTAAAGCGCACTTTGTTCCAACTTCTGCTTTTCTTTTAGCTACTGATGGTGATGTTGCTTTAGCGGAAGTAATTGATGGAAAAATTAATATAGTTACAGTTCAAATCCTAATCGACACAACTGAAGGTGCCTGGGTAACAGGATTACCTGAAGTATCAAAAATAGTTGTTACTGGCCAAGGCTTTGTTAAGCCTGGCGAAGAAGTCGATGTTATAGATAAATAGTAATGGGTATAGTACAAACAGCAGTTTCAAAATTTAGAACTACACTTCTAATAATGATATTCCTGATAATTATGGGAATAATGGGTCGTGCCGCTATGCCTATTGCTTCAAACCCTAACATTACTTTTCCATGGGTAACAGTTTCTGTATTTCTTGAAGGTGCTTCACCAGAAGACATGGCAAGGTTAGTTGCAAAGCCAATTGAAAATAGATTTATGAAGCTAGAGGGTAAAGAAGAAATAAGATCTATAAATTCTGCAAGCTTTACTAATGTACAAGTTCAATATGATGTTGATTATGATATTGACCAAGCTCTTTTAGATGTAGAAAGAGCAATAAATGAGATAAGAAATCAATTACCACCTGAAGCAGAAGATCCTAGAGTAAGTGAAGCAAGAGCGGATCAAGATTTTCCAATATTATCTTATAGTGTATATGGATTTTCTGATTTAAGATCTGGCTATTTTATTGCTAAAGATATTCAAGAAAGATTCGAAAAAGTGCCAGGTGTCCTAACAGTTGAAATCGGAGGAGTTCCAGAAGAGCTTTTAGAAGTAGAAGTTTCAAAGTCAAAATTAGAAAGTTTAGGAGTGAGTCTTTCAGAGATTGGAAATGCTGTTAGGTTTAATAATGTTCTGATTCCTGCAGGATTCCAAGACACAGGTTCAGGAAAGTTTGCTGTAGAAATACCAAGCCTTTTCGAGACTAGGGATGATGTTTACAACCTGCCAATAAAATCGTCTGGATCAAAAGTTGTAAAACTTGGAGATGTAGCTGAAATAAAAAGAACATTCAAAGATCCAACAAGCTTTTCACGTGTAAATGGTTTTGATGCTATTTCAATCTCAGTTAGTAAAAGAGTTGGATTTAATGAACTTGATATAGCTAACAAAGTAAAGGCAGAAGTTGAGCAAATTCGTGCAGACTATCCAAATAGCCTTCAGATTACACCTAGCTTAGATACCACTCGATTTGCTGATGACATGGTTAATGAGCTTCAAGGCAACATAATTACAGCTGTTATTCTTGTTATGGTATTAGTTGTGGCTGCCCTTGGATTAAGAAATGGCCTCATTGTTGGAATTGCTATACCTTTCTCATTCTTAGTTACATTTGGAGTCTTACATTTCTTTTTAGGGTATGAATTTAATTTCCTTGTAATGTTTGGAATGCTACTTGGTCTAGGAATGTTAATAGATGGGGGAATTGTAATAGTCGAATATGCAGATAAATTAATTGATGCCGGCCAGGATAGAAAAGAAGCTTATACCAATGCTGCAAAAAGAATGTTTGCACCAGTATTTGCCTCTGTACTCACTACACTAGCAGCCTTTTCTCCTTTAATGATTTGGCCAGGCATATCAGGCAAATTCATGAGGTATCTGCCTATAACAGTATTTGTTGTTTTAGCTGCATCACTAGCATATGCATTGATTTTTGCTCCTGTAATCGGTTCGCTTCTCGGTAGAAAAAAGGGTGATTCTGATAAAACTAATGATAGTGATGACACATTTTTGAAGAGAAATTACAAGAAAGCTATAAATTTTACAGTTAAGAATCCACTTGAGACCATAAGTTATACATTTTTAGGTATGTTCTTAATCCTCGGCAGTATTGTCCCAAATTATGGTAAAGGTTGGATTTATTTCCCAAATGTTGAGCCTTGGCTAATAACAGCAAATATTCAAGCTAGAGGCAATCTTTCGCCTTATGAGTCACGAGAAATAGCTACTGATGTAGAAAGTAAATTAATTGATGTAAAAGGTGTTGATAGTTTATTTATAGATGTTAGAAGCTCAAGTTTTGGTGGTGGAGATGGAATAGGTAGAGGATATATAGTCATTGAAGACCCTAAAACTCTTGATATATCTGGTTGGGATGTGCTGGCACTTGCTAGAAATGCTATGAATGATATTGGTGGATATAAAATGAATATTAGAGAGGTGCAAGAAGGTCCTGGCCAATATACTGCACCAGTTGAAATACAACTATATAGTGAAAATTTAAGTTTAATTGAATCTAAAACAAAGGAACTCAGAGAGTGGGTTGAAAAAAATATAGAAGGTTTCACAGGTCTTGCTGACACTTTACCGAAGTACAAAATAGAGTGGAAAATTGATGTAGACAAAGAAAGAGCCTTTCAATCTGGTATAAGTTTGTTTGATATTGGTTCTGCAGTCCAGATGGTTACATCTGGAATTAAGCTTGGAGAATACCGTCCAGATGACTCTAATGAAGAAATTGATATCAGGGCAAGATTTGAAAAAGATAAAAGGACATTATCAAGTTTAGATCAAATAACAGTCAATTCCAGAAATGGTGCAGTTCCGGTTTCAAGCTTTGTAAATGTAGAGGCAAGACCAAATGCTGCAAGCTTAACAAGAAGAGATGGAAAATTCTTTCATGAGATAAGTGCAATCAATAAACCCGGCTATAACTTAAATTCAGAAATGGCTAAAGTACAAGATTGGATGGATGAAACGAATTTTATAGAGTCAGGTATGGAAGTTAAATTTGGCGGTCTTGTCCAGCGTGGTGATGAAGCAACAGATTTTTTAATCACAGCATTTTATGGAGCTTTATTCTTAATGTTCATTATTCTAGTTACTCAGTTTAATAGCATCACTCAGCCGATAGTCATACTAATTTCTGTTTTATTTTCAACAGCAGGTGTTTTTCTTGGTTTGACTATTACAAATTCAGAACCATCTACCATAATGGTAGGGACCGCCTTGGTCGGTCTCGCGGGAATTGTTGTAAATAACAATATTGTCTTGATTGATACTTTTAATAAAATGAAACTAGATTTTCCTGATAAGCCAACTCAGGATTTAATTGCTGAAACTTGCCTAAGAAGACTGAGGCCTGTTCTGCTTACAACAGTTACAACTATATTTGGTCTTATATTCTTAGCCTCAGGTTACAGCATTGATGTTATAAACCGAGAGATTTTTGAGGGTACATCTACAGTTAAATGGTACCAAGTATTTGGTATTGCTATCTGTTCAGGATTAGGTTTCAGTACAATTATTACTTTGCTTGTTACTCCGTCATTTTTAATGGTGCTCGAGAATATGAGAGGTATTAGAGAAAGAGGAAGATCGTTTATTTTATCAATTCCAAGACGGATTAGAGGTTCATAATGGCAAATTTTGAAGACTCCATTAAAGAGCTAGAAAAAATTGTTAAAACTCTAGAGGAAGGTGAACCTAGTCTAGATGAATCGTTAAAAAAATTTGAAAAAGGCATTTCTTTGATAAAAGTTTGCCAGAAAGAATTAGAATCTGCTGAAAATAAAATTAAAGAACTAACCGAAGATGGCGAAACCAAACTTTTCACCGAAAATAAATCTGAATAAACATAATTTTGAGTCTTTACTCCAGGAAAGAGTAAATAATGAAATCTCAAAATATGTCATCAACAGTAATGAGATCGACAAGTCTATGCATTATGCTCTGTCTAATCCAGGCAAAAGAGTAAGACCTTTATTAACTTATCTAGTTGGTGATGTTTTGAATTTAGACTTTAATAAATTAGATGGTACTGCTTCAGCCATTGAAATAATTCATACATACTCTTTAGTGCATGATGATCTGCCTTGTATGGACAATGATGATCTAAGAAGAGGGAAACCTACTTTACATGTAAAATATTCAGAATCTACTGCAGTATTAGCTGGAGACGCAATGGCTTCATTAGCTATAGACATAATATTACAAGACGTAAATCTAAATAGTGATCTTAAAGTAAAGTTATTACAATTCTTGATGAAGACAATTGGTCCTGAAGGAATGATTCTTGGTCAGATTCAAGACATAAGCTTTGAAAGAACATCTGCTAGTGAAGAAGAAATCATAAAAATGAATGAATTGAAAACCGGAGCTCTAGTAGAGTTTAGCATGCTTGCTCCAGTGATTATTGCGGGAGAAAGAATAGACCAATGGGAAAAGATTGCGAAAAGAGTAGGAATAACTTTTCAATTAATTGATGATTTGTTAGACATACAAGAATCAGAAGAAAATTTAGGAAAAGCAGCAAAAAAAGACAAGAAAAAAAATAAAAAGAATTATCCAATATGTTTCGGAGTTGTTAAAACAAAAGATAAGATCAAAGAATATCAAGACGATGTAAAAACTATATTGAGTGATATGAATTTAACTGACCACCCTATTTCAATTTATATTAATAAACTTTTTGATAGGCAAAGGTAATGAAGGTATTTAAAGATTTTCCAAGTGAAAGACCTATAACCCTTTTTTTAGATAAAATTGAGTCCCCAGAAGATCTTAAGAAACTTACTATTGATGAACTTAAAATTCTAGCAGATGAATTAAGAGAGTTTTTACTTTTTTCAGTTAGACAAACAGGAGGTCACTTTGGTGCTGGATTAGGAGCGATTGAGATAACTATTGCTTTGCATTACTTGTTAAATATGCCTTCTGATAAGATTGTCTGGGATACTGGACATCAAGCTTATCCCCATAAAATACTGACTGGCAGAAGAGAAAATATGCATCTTATAAGGAAAATTGATGGTCTTGCTGCCTTTCCTTCGATTAAAGAATCCAAGTATGATGCTATGAGTGTCGGACACTCGAGCACTTCAATTAGTGCAGCTTTAGGTATGGATGAAGCTGCTAAACACCAAAAAAATAATAAAAATATATTTTCTGTTATAGGTGATGGCGCTATGACAGCTGGAATTGCATTTGAAGCAATGATGCATGCAGGACACCTAAATAATAATCTAAAGATTATTCTCAATGATAATGATATGTCTATATCAAAGAATAAAGGTGGGCTCTCAGATTATCTTACGAAGATATGGGCATCAAAATCGTACAAAAAACTTAAATCTAGCGGCAAAAAAGTACTTAAAAATTTACCTTATGGACTTCATCTGACAAGAAATATTAAGGATGGCTTGAAATCTGCCGTGATGCCTGGAAATCTATTTGAAGATTTAGGTCTTCATTACATAGGACCAATTGATGGGCATGATATACCTCTTTTAATAAAAACAATTAATAGAATGATGGAAAAAAGTGAACCATATTTGCTACATGTTATTACAAAAAAAGGTGCGGGCTTTGAGCCTGCTGAGAATGAAAGAATCAAATTTCATGCAATTTCAAAAATAGAAAATACGCCAGCTCCTAAAAAAGCTAAATTCCAAGATATTTTTGGTGATTGGTTATGCTATAAAGCTGAAGAGGATAATAAATTAGTGGGCATAACACCTGCCATGAAAGAAGGTTCTGGAATGGTTAATTTTGAAAGAGAGTTTCCAGAACGATTCTATGATGTAGCAATTGCTGAACAGCATGCTGTTACATTTAGTGCAGGACTTGCTTTGGAAAACATGAAGCCTGTGGTTGCTATATATTCAACATTTCTTCAAAGAGCATACGATCAATTGATTCATGACGTTTGTCTTGAAAATCTTGATGTAACTTTTGCATTAGATCGTGCAGGTATAGTCGGAGAAGATGGGCCAACACATTCAGGTAATTTTGATATTTCATTTATGAGAGCAATACCTAATATAGTAATAGCTACTCCATCCGATGAAAATGAAATGTGGCAAGCCTTAAATGCTTGTTATGAGCATCAAGGGCCAGCAGCTATACGATATCCTCGAGGTTCTGGAAGAGGAACAGAAATAACAGATAAAAATAATAAAGTTGATATAGGTAAAGCAAAAAAAATTATGGATGGTGAAAATCTATGCATCTTAAATTTCGGTGTGCTCTTAGATCGAGTGGAAACTTTAGCAAAAAATAATAATTTTGGACTTTATGATATGAGGTTTGTTAAACCAATGGATATCCAAGCTTTAAAAGATATAGGAAATAAATATGACCAAATAGTTACTCTAGAGGATCATACAATTATGGGTGGTGCCGGGAGTTGTGTTGCAGAACATTTCAGTACACTTGGCATAAGTAAAAAAATTATTCATCTTGGTCTTAAAGATAAGTTTCCAAAACATGGATCAAGGAATGAAATTCTTGAGTTAAACGAATTAAGTCCAGAGTCAATATCAGAGAAGATACTAAATTTTACTAAATAGATTCAAATGGCTCCCAACCATCTTTTTTATATTTAATTTCTGTATTGTTCTCATTCAATACTTTTACTTTTGTGCCCTCTTCTATCTGACCAATTATTTTTATAGAAGAATCTAAAGCTAATATTTTCTCTTTTAGTTCTTTTTTTGCAGTAAAACAAAGCACATAATCATCTCCCGCAATTAAATCATGCTCATCAGTAATATATATATCCTTTCTTGAATTAATTACTGCTCCTACATTAGATGAACTACAAATTCTTTTCAGGTCAATCAACAAACCATCTGAAACATCTATGCATGAAGTAACTAACTGTTTTAATTTAGGGATTAAGCTAATGGGTAGTTGTGGTTTCAGGTAATGGTTTGTATCGCTGTCACGATTATTTCTATAATCAATCAAGCCTTTTTTTCCTTTGCCCAATAAATCTGAAACAAAAATTAGATCTCCAATATTTGCGCCTGTTCTTGTAAGTAAATTACCAGGTGCTTGGCCAAAAGCTGTAACACTTATATTAAGCTCTCCTCTAGTTAAGTCTCCACCAATTAAATTAACGTCATAATCTTCATTGAAATCATTTAGTCCTCTCGAGAAGCTCTCAAACCAACCTTCATTCGGCTTTGGGTGTGTTATTCCTAACAGATATGCTGTTGGCATTCCTCCCATAGCAAAGATATCTGATATTGCTGTTGCAACAGATCTATACGCAACAAAATAAGGATCTAGTTCTTTTGGAAAATGCACTCCACTTACAGAAATATCTTTCGAAGTTATCAGCCTCTCTCCAGAATCTATTACTGCGCAATCATCGCCAATACCTATTGGGTATTGTTTTGATTTTATAGCTAAAGGTTTGAAATATTTATCAATAAAATGGTGTTCTTTTTCCACTAAGAAGGGTATCTCTCTAGCAGGCCAGCTGCTCCCATACCTCCACCAACACACATAGTAACAACACCAAATTGCTTATCGCGGTTTTGAAGTTCTCTCACTATATGCCCTGTCAATCTAGAGCCAGTCATTCCATAAGGATGGCCTACAGATATAGATCCGCCATCTACATTTAATTTATCCATTGATAAACCTAATTCATCTCTGCAATAAACTACCTGAACAGCAAATGCCTCATTGAGCTCCCATAAATCAATATCTTCGATGCCTAACTTATAATTTTCTAAAAGTTTTGGAATTGCAAAAACAGGACCTATTCCCATTTCATCGGGTTTGCAACCTACAGTGGTAAACCCTCTAAAATACGCTTTTGGTTTCAATCCAAGTTCAAGTGCTTTTTCCTCAGCCATCACTAATGTAACCGAGGCGCCATCTGACAACTGTGATGAATTTCCTGCAGTTACGCTCCCATTTTCCGGATCAAATACAGGATTTAAAGCTGCCAAACCATCTAATGTTGTTGTTGGTCTATTGCATTCATCTTTAACACATTCAGCATCAACAACTTTTTGCTCTCCTGTTTCTTTATTAGTTAATAGCATTTGGGTTTTCATAGGAATAATTTCATCGTCATACCTTCCAGCTTCTTGTGCCTCTGCAGTTCTAAGTTGGCTTTGAAGTGAATACTCATCCTGTGCTTCTCTACTTACACTGTATCTTTTTGCCACAACTTCAGCAGTCTGTCCCATAGGAAAATATATACCGGGCTCATTCTGGTTAATTTTGTCATTTACAAAACCATTCATGTTCATTACTGGTTGCACTTGGGTAATTTGTTCAAGACCGCCTGCCATGATTGTATCGTAGCCACCTGCCATAATTTGACCTGCCGCCATTGAAATTGTCTGTAATCCTGATGAGCAATATCTATTTACTGTTGTACCACTTGTTGTTATTGGTAATTTTGATAGTACTACTGCGTTTCTACCAATGTTATGTCCAGTTGGACCTTCTGGGTTCCCACAACCCATAATAATATCTTCAACTGCATCTGCTGGTAGATTTGGGTTTCTATCTAATAATGCATCAATACAATGGGCGACCATATCATCACCTCTTGTCATATTAAGTGTGCCTCTAAATGATTTAGCTAGGCCTGTCCTTACGCTATCTACTATTACAACATTTCTCATTATTTGCCTCCGGAAAAGCTTATTTTAACTTCTTTTCATCATTATTTAAATCAAGTTTTTTATACCATGATGGAATAATATCAATACCAAGCTTCTCAGCTCTTTTAAATAAATAAGGAATCGTAATTGGAGAGAATGGTAGTACTAATAAAATACCGAAGCCAGCACCTTTCAAAATTTCTCGAAGCTGCTTATTCGCTAACTTTAAATAAAACTTATTATCTGTTTCCAGATACATAAAGAAGTTGTCTAACATTTCGGTGTTAGCTTCATTCTCTTCTCTTAGAGCATTAATTAAATTTTCTAAGTACTTATTTATAGATTTAAATTTCATGTTCAGTAAAAAAAACCTCCGCCGAAGCGGAGGTTTTATTTTAATTAATTTCTTATGATTTAGAAGTTATATTGAATTGATATGCCACCATTCATTGGTTCTTGCATATAAAGGTTATAACCACCTCCATTTGACTGAGAACCGACAAAACCGCCGACAACAATTTCTTTATCTTCTATATTATGCATATAAAGATCGACCATCCATCTACCATCTGGTGAACGATAAGTAAGATCGAAATTCATAAAGTCGAAGTCATTAATCAGCTCATGATCATTTTCAAAAACTGTTAAATAGAATTCGCCTCTGTATACATAATCAAGTCTTGCAGTAAGCAAACCATTTTCATTATTCATAAGGTCATATTCATAACCCGCTGAGAAAGATAGTTCAGGAACTGCTGGAAGACTTCTTCCAGATAGATCTTGCATGACAAAACCTGTATTTGGACAATCTGGACCAAGTAATGCATTAAAGTACTGATCACATGTACCACCTAATGATCTATAAATCATGCCTACATCTGTCATAGCAGCAACTGTTCCACCAGGGAAAGTTGTAAATGTACTTTCATCTACAGAGCCTATTCCATATGGATTTCTCGGATCATAATCTGTATAACCTACAAGTTCAGAACTATTTAAAGTACCGACCATATTAAGTCTAGAATGTGCATTAGGTATAAACAGCATCTCCCATTCAAAGCCCATGATATCTACATCTGTATTAAATGTTTGTGATGCCAGTCCAATAATTTTACTTAGCTGCATACCACTAACTGAGTTCATATAGGCAGAAGTATTAAGAGTTAATGCTCCACCCATATAGCTACCTTTAGTACCAAGCTCTAAGACATTGTGAATCTCTGGATCTACAAGTGCTGCGTTTGGTCCAGGTAGTAAGTTTGATGTTGGATTAAATCCACCAGATTTAATACCTCTGTCATATTTGATATAAACAAAAGTATCATCATACTTTCTATCTAGAATTATACGGCCAGTAAATTCATCAAGTTCAACTACTTGATCTGGAGGTGTTGGGAACCCTTGTAAAGTTCCGTTATAGCCTGCCAGAGACTGAGAAATATCTGCTAAACCTGAAAATACGTTATCAGTTTTAGTAATCTCATTATATCTACCACCAAAAGTAAAATTAGTTCTGTCATCTAGTTCCCAAGTAGCTTCGACAAAGAGACCAAAAGTATCATTTCTAGATCTATTGTAAGACTGGAACTGCTGTTGCCATTCAGGTAATGCAGGAAGAACCGGGAATAGTCCAGCTCCTACGGCTCCAGCTATACCAAGTGATTGCACAAATCTAACTGTATTTGCAGCTTCATCATGTGAAGCGCCTACACCAGCAATTGTACCAGCGCCAAGTACGGCAGGCATCTGAGCTGCTTGTCCAACTAAATATTGTTGGGCTAAAACAACACAATCACCAGTAGGATCTGTACATAGTCCTTGTGCAAGGAATCCTGGTATTAATGCAGCAATTTGTGCTGGAGTTGTAGGATCGGCACCTACATAACTAATCGCAGCATTTGTTACTCCACTAACAATATTTGCTTCGAGATTTGCTCCATACCCTGTGAAGTATGACGCCCAGAACCCTAGACCACCATAACCAGCTAGATCTGGATACATGCCGCCAACAGGTCCTTTACTAACATCTGAATAGTATTGGAATCCTGGTGA
>CENX01205183.1_pt1 | contig 12342 bp, 16 predicted proteins | sample 361321 | NCBI WGS metagenome assembly CENX01 (sample SAMEA2619678, study PRJEB7988) | marine metagenome | isolation source: saline water (ENVO:00002010), including | reverse complement strand
TATCACTTTAATAATCTACCCTTAGATCAGGTAGTAATCTGCATCCCAAACAGAAACTATGAATACAAAAATTGTTTTACATTGCGACCTTTTCTTATAGATTGCTAATGGATGTATCCTTTAAAAAGCTAGAAGAGAGGGAAGTTCTATGGAATTGGGTCTAAAAGGCAAACGAGTGATTATTCCTGCATCTACAAAAGGAATTTTGCGGCGGGTTGTTGACCAACTAGTAGATGAGGGATGTGATGTGGCGATATGTTCGCGCTCTGAGGATACGGTTGCACGGACCTTGCGTGAGCTATCGGGTGGACGCGGAAGCGCGATCGGACGGGCTTGTGATGTGAATGAAAAAGAAGATTATGAAGCTTGGTTGGAAGAGATGGTTGAACAACTAGGTGGGGTAGATATTTTCATTCCTGGTGTAAGCGCTGGAGGTGGTGCTGACAGTGAGCGAAATTGGTGGAAGAGCTTTGAAGTAGATGTTTTGTCTACGGTGCGCGGTTGTGAAATCGTCATTCCGCACATGGCGGAAGCTAATGGTGGGGCGATAACGTTCATTACGACCACTGCGTCTGTAGAGACATTTGGTGGCCCGCAGGCATACAACGCTATGAAGGGTTCTTTGCTTGTTTATGCAAAGCAATTATCTCAGGAGGTCGGAAGAGATAACATTCGTGTTAATTGTGTTTCTCCTGGTCCCATATATTTTGAGGGTGGTGTGTGGCAGATGTTGAAAGACACTATGGCAAAGTGGTTTTCCAAGATTGAGAAAGATCACCCATCTGGGCGATTGGGGACACCTGAGGAGGTCTCAAATTGTGTGGTTTTTATATCTAGCCCTGCCGCAAGTTGGGTTTCTGGAACAAATTTAATTGTTGATGGCGGATTCACCAAGCGAGTTCAGTTCTGATTGGTCCAATATGAAAGTTATTCGCAAAAACAAAATCGTTCGAAGTGACCCTGAAGCGAATCCCAAAGGAACACCGCTTGAGAAAACGGTTGACGCTGACCTTGGAACAAACGTTATTCCAAAAGAGCGTTACATCAGCAAAGGCTTTATGCGTAAAGAATGGGAAGGAATTTGGACCAAAGTTTGGCTTTTAGGTTGCCGTGAGGATCAGATCCCAGAGCCGGGGGATTATATCTGTACAAATATCGGTAGGGAATCTGTTGTCATTGTTAGACAGCACGGTGGCGGATTTAAAGCCTTTCACAATGTTTGTATGCATCGAGGAAATCGTTTGGCTGACGAAGGGTTAGGTCATGCAGATCCATTCGTTTGCGGATATCACGGTTGGAAATATGACTCTGACGGCACGTTTGTGGATATTCCCGATTTGGAGACATTTCCACAGGGTAAACCGCCATGCAATGGGTTATCAGAGTTGCCTTGTGATACGTGGGCTTCATTCGTTTGGTTCAGCCTCAATTCAGATGTAGAGCCTTTGCAAGATTACCTTGGGGAATTGGTTGGCCACTTTGAACCATATCATTTTGAGCGGATGGCGATGACACGTTGGATTACAGCGGAATGGAATTGTAATTGGAAAGCGTCGGTGGATGCTTTTGCTGAGTCGTATCACACAGCTCAAACGCATCCGCAACTTCTTTGGTATTTAGAAGATCTCGACCTTCAAATTGATCTCTACGGAAAACACAGCAGGTACCTTGTTCCGTTCGGTCTGCTCAGTCCAAGAGTCGACTCAGTAGGGGAAATCCCGCCTCCTTTGAAAGCCATGTTAAGAGGAGCAGGAATAGATCCTGCATCATATGAAGGATCCATGAATGATATTCGGGAAGAAGTCCAGAAATATAAACGCAAAACCCAGAAAGAACAAGGGAAAGATTTCTCTGAATTGCATGACGAGCAACTTACCGATGATTACAACTACTTAGTCTTCCCCAACGTAACGACGAATACCCATTCCGATGATCTTATGCTGTTCAGACACCGCCCACATCCGGAAGATCCAAACAAGATGTTTTTTGATGTATGGATGTTTGAGTTGATTCCCGAGGGGGAAGAGTGGCCTCCTTTGCCAAAGCATGATTTCCGTCCTGCTGGGAGCACACGATCTTTAGGTATGGTGATTGATCAGGACGCATCGAATCTTGCCACCGTTCAAGCGGGCATGAATAGTGCAGGGTTTCCGGGTTTGTGGCTCTCAGACCAAGAACTACGGTTGAGGCATTTCCACAAGACGATTACAGGGTACGTAGGGGAGTAACTGACGCACAATGCTGTCGAATTCTCGTACTATAATTGAATCAAATTTAGTTTGGAGTTTCTGATGAGCGATAGTCGTGATGTAGTTATTGTCGATGCAGTACGGTCGGCGACGGCAAAGCCAAACAGTAGACTTTCGAGATTTCATGTTACAGATCTTCTAGGCAATGTTCTTCAGTCTCTTTTCGACCGAAATAACGTTGACCCTAACGAGGTGGACCATGTTGCAGGTGGGTGTATCGCACAAGTAGGAGAGCAAGCAAATAATGTCACTCGGACCGCATGGCTGGCGGCCGGATTGCCTTTACATGTTGGTGCCTCAACTACATCTACCCAATGCGGTTCAGGTCAGCACGCCAATACTTGGGCGCATTCACTCATAGCATCAGGAATGGCTGAGATCGTTGTCGTGTGCGGGGTTGAATCGATGTCTCATGTTCCAATGGCTTCTCAAATACCCATGGATGAAAACGGGGAAGCATATCTTGGCGAACGTTACACGGAGCGATACAAGGAGTTATATGATCCAACAAATCAGCTTGAAGGGGCCGAACGAATTGCTGCAAAGTGGAATTTGACTCGCGAGGATCTCGATCGTTTCGGGGTGCGGTCCCAAAATCGGGCAGCAATTGCTTGGAAAGAGGGCAGATTCGATGGTCAAGTCATCCCATTTGACGTTCATGGTGACGGTTCTGAAATGCATATTCGTGACGAAGGACTCCGAGACACAACATATGAGGGGTTATCAAATCTCAAACCAATCGCAGGGGTCGGATACTTTGCAGAACCGGCCAAATATCATACAGCTGGAACAGCATCTCAGTTGGCTGATGCCTCGTCGGCTCTGCTCGTAATGAGTAGAGAGAAAGCGCAAGAATTGGGTTTAACGCCACTAGCGAAGGTCGTGAGTTCTTGCTTGGTTGGTAGCGACCCTGCGATGATGCTCACTGGGCCAATACCGGCTACACAAAAACTATTAGCCGATACTGGGCTTTCAACAGATGATATAGATATTTTCGAAATCAATGAAGCATTCGCTGCAGTTGTTCTAGCTTGGGCTAAAGAAATTGGTATAGAGATAGACGAACGGGTCAACCCGAATGGTGGAGCAATCGCAATCGGTCATGCCCTAGGGTCTACTGGGCCTCTCTTAATCACGAAAACTGTTCATGAACTTCACCGATCCAGCGGAAAAAGAGGGTTGATTAGCATGTGTTGCGGTGGCGGGCTTGGTACTGGAACAATAATTGAAAGACTCTGATCGTTCCTTAGGACTCAGCTTTTTCAACTAGGTTGTTGAGCATGCGAGAAAAGATAACTATGTGAGGCAGAAGTAGAACGTACCAATAGGCTCTTCCAAGTACTCCCTTAGGGACGAATAATGCTTGCTGGGTGACTAACGAATCTCCGTTTTCCATTCTTTTGACATTCCATTCAAGCCATGCATGACCAGGAACTCTCATCTCGGCTAGGAGCTGCAGTCGATTTTCTGTTACTGAGGTAACTTTAAAAAAGTCAACGGTATCGCCGACGCGAAGATCAGTTGGGTGTCGCCTTCCTCGGCGAAGACCTACACCGCCAAGTAATTTGTCAACAAAACCGCGAATGGCCCACAACCAATTGAATGCAAACCATCCGTTGTCACCACCAACCGAGCATATGGTTTTCATTAATGCATCCTCAGATGCTGAAGTCACGATCTCTCTTCTTTCAACCAGTATCTTTCCACCAGACCAAACAGGGTCAGTGGACTCGGGGATAGCAGGGTCCTTGAAGCTACTTGTGTCAGACCATCGCGTCGGGATTTCTAGTTCCTTTATCCTTGCGAGAGCTTTCCCAATTGCCGCCTCCAAAGTGTCTTTATTTGAAAGAGTTCCTTGTTTCTCGTAGTCGCCTTGGACGATCACATCCGTCGTTAACGAATCAATAAGAGCTCGAGCCAAGGTAAAGGGAAGCGGGCTAACTAAATTCACCCAATGCGATGACAGTCGGGGCGTTAACACAGGAACTGGAAGAATTACCCTTCGTCGAAGGCCAGCTACCTTGGTATAGGCGTGCATCATTTCCCTGTAAGTGACGACTTCAGGCCCACCTATTTCAAGAATATGATTCACTGGCTCATCACTATTAAGGACATGCAAAAGATTCTCCAGAACATCTCCAATCGATATAGGTTGACACTGTGTTTTGGTAACCCACCGAGGGACAACCATAACTGGGAGGACCTCAACGAGAGACCTAAGCATTTCGAATGATGCGCTTCCAGAGCCAATAATGACCGCTGCACGTAACTCACTAACAGGAGTTTGCCCTGCGGCAAGGATCTTCCCAACGTTATGGCGACTCTGAAGATGCAATGATTTCTCTAGGTTATCTTCACCTAACCCACCGAGGTAGACAATTTGTTTCAGGTTGCTTTGGTTGGCAGCTTCGGCGAAAACACTGGCCATGTTTTCCTCAGCTTCTGCGAAATTCCGTTGTGCTGTCATTGAATGGACCAGATAAAAGGCCCGATCAGCATCTGCTAACGCAGTTAATGTCTGGTCTTTATTCTGGAGATCAGCTTCGACGATATCGACTTGGTTTGACCAGGAACGATTCGCTAATGATTCTTTGGATCGCGTCACGCAACGAACTCGGTAGCCAGATTCGAGCAGTCGCGGAACGAGGCGTCCTCCTACATAACCGGTTGACCCTGTAACCGCTATAAGTTCTTCATTTGACATAGATTCATCCTAATAGGCTGTTACTTAATAGGGTCAGGATTTACCGATCATCCGAAGGGCTTCCATACGTGATGACATATCGTCACGGAACACTCCGTGAACGGCGCTTGTCACTGTGCTGGATCCGGGCTTTTGAACACCTCGCATGGACATGCACAAATGCTCAGCCTCCACTACAACTATGACGCCTCGAGGTTCCAAGATTCGTTGCAGAGCATCGGCAACCTCAGTCGTTAGGCGTTCTTGAACTTGAGGGCGTTTGGAATATCCGTCTACGATGCGAGCCAGTTTGGATAGTCCAGTGATCCTTCCATTGGCGCTAGGTATATAGCCCACGTGAGCTTCACCTATGAATGGGAGTAAGTGATGTTCGCATAATGAATACAAGGGAATGTTTTTGACAAGAATTAGCTCATCATGGTCATGTCCGACATCGAAAGTTTTCTCTAGGTGATGGGAAGGGTCTTCTTGAAGGCCGCTACACACCTCGGCGTACATGCGGGCAACACGTTTTGGGGTCTCCAATAATCCGTCTCGTTCGGGGTCCTCACCAATGGCAAAAAGGATTTCGGTAACTGCTCGTTCTATGCGTTCGTGGTCAACCATATTCTGTGGAAATAGACAGTATTACAATCAAAGCACTTTCAGATCGTTACTGCCAAACAGCCAACGATTGAGTCAAAAAGGCAAAATATGTGATAATCATGGAGGCATAATAATAATATGAAAGTTGCAAACCTAACCGACGCAGAATTCGGTAGCATCATCACAGAGATTGATCTAGAGAATCTCTCTAGTGAAGAGTCAGAGCAGATTCTGTCACTGTGGAATGAACGGGCGCTCCTCATCTTCCCTGAGGCTTTTCTCTCTAAGCAAGCTCAAGACGACTTTGCACAGATATTTGGTAATCTTGAATTTCCTCGAACAGCAATAAGCAATGTAGGTAAGAACGGCATCATCCATCAGGAACCAGATGACGATGTCGTAAAAGTCATTCGCGGAAACGAAGGCTGGCATCATGACAGCACGTATATGCCTGTCCAAGCATTGGGGGCAGTGTTTACCGCTGACATTGTCCCTGATGAAGGTGGTTTGACAGGATGGGCAGACATGCGAGCAGCCTATGATGCATTGGATCTACATACACAGGAAAAAGTCGACACATTATCTGCATTCCATTCGTACTATTACAGTCAGGGCCGTGATGGGTACTTACCCAACAACCAAAATGATGACGGAACCTATAATGCGTATGGTTTCCATGATGGCGAAGCTTGCTTACGGCCCCTAGTGAAAATGCACCCAGTGACGAAATTACCGAACCTACTTATCGGCCGACACGCCCATAACGTGACCGGTATGGATGAGACTGAATCAGAGGAATTCATGGATGGACTTAACGACTTTGCGTGCAATGAATCAAGAACCTATTTCCATAATTGGGAAGAAGGCGATGCTGTTGTTTGGGACAACAGGCGTTTAATGCATCGTGTAACGCCCTATGACATGTCTAAACCTCGGCGAATGTGGCACACACGAATCGCTGGGGACCCCAAAACAGAACTTGCCGTTAATTACCAATAAACCTGGTTGCAAACTGAGGTAGCTAAATGAAAAGATTATCCGTAGACGAAGCTCTTCAAACATTAGATGTGCAACGCGATGCAGCATGGGACGACATACGATCCGCGTATAGAGATCAAGTCCGATCAGTGCATCCCGACGTTAACGAAGGTAACGATAATCTTGTGGTCTCTCTCAACGCTGCGTATGCAACGCTAGTAGCTGCTACCAAAAATGGGAAGCAATCACTTCCGGTTGAGGAATCGCCACCTCAGGAAGAACTTGATGCAAAAAGCGTTGTACGGTTTGCAGATACCAGCGACCCGTTTGCTTTGATCCTTGATGCGAGCCATGACGTCGGCGATGTCATCTATGTAAGTGAGGACGAAGGACTCGTACAGGTTCTCATCGACGCTGGAAAGCGAACCGAATCGGTACTGCTCATACAGATAGACAGCACGGTATTCCCAATCCAAGTGCTCTTCACACTGGAATTACAATCAGGCGATCAACCATTGGACATAGTTCATTTGGTGTCAAAATTTGGGAATTTCGAAGCAATATGAGGTTAGGCAAAGAAATTCTTGGCAGCATCCCAAAATTCTGGAGTAACAACCTTTAGCGAACCTACTGCCTCTTCAAGGGGGACTGTTACGATGCTGCCGTTCTGAAGAGCGACCATTTTTCCATAATCTTTATCTTGTGCTGCGTCAATGGCTGCTATCCCTAGACGCGTTCCAAGAACTCTATCAAAGGGGTTGGGGGAACCTCCACGTTGAACGTGACCTAAGACTGTGACACGGGTTTCGAAACCTGTTCTGCGTTCTATTTCTTCAGCGATGACATTTGATATTCCGCCTAGTCGTTGGTGCCCGTATTGATCCACGACTGGTTCACTTAACTCCATTGTTCCTTCTTCGGGCAAGGCGCCTTCGGCGACTACGACAATAGAAGCGTAGCGCCCGGCGTTATGGCGTCGGGTCAGAGACTCTGCGACACGGTCTATGTTGAATTTATCTTCAGGGATAAGGACAATTGTTGCTCCTCCCGCCATCCCAGCCCAAGCGGCTATGTGACCAACATGTCGACCCATCACTTCAGCAATCATTATTCTGTCATGCGACTCGGCGGTAGTGTGAAGCCGGTCAATAGCTTCGGTAGCGATATCAACCGCTGTTGAGAACCCGAACGTCATCTCTGTAGCGCCGATGTCGTTATCGATTGTTTTAGGAACCCCAATAACGTTGACAACTCCATCATTTTGTAACTCCAGCGCGCACGATAATGTGCCTTCGCCACCGACGACGATTACCGAATCAATGTCGAGTTTCGTGCAAACACGCTTAACCGTGTCGGTTCCACCTTCAAACATGTATGGGTGGTCACGTGTTGTTCCAAGAATGGTTCCACCCCGAGGGAGGGTGCCGCGCATGCGTTCAATTGTCAGTTCCTCGTACCGCTCGTCCAAGATTCCTTTCCACCCATCATGGAAACCGAAGACAGTTGTTCCATAATGTTTCTCAGCTTTTCGTACAACGGCGCGGATAACTGCGTTTAATCCCGGACAGTCTCCTCCACCGGTGAGAATTCCTATATTCATGCCATCTCAGTATCGGCTGAATGTTTAACTGAGGGTGCCATGACTCTACCGGCCTTCGGCTACCTCTCTGGAGCGTTCTTGTAGGTCAGCAACAGGAGTTATGACGGCTGTGCCTCTTGCGATGATCGGGTGCAGTCCGTTATGGATATCGTCGGCAGAGTCGGCGTCAATAATGTAGAACGATTTGTGGCCAGGGCCATCTATCCATGCGCCGATGACGTCAACATTATTGGCTTCAAGTGAATCAACGACAGATCCAAACGAACTGAGAAACAAATCGGTGTCGTTAATAGGGCATGTGAGTTCATTGTGGAAATGGTAAACATGAAAGATCATAGAAGCCTCCTAGAGGGAAACAATAGTGGTCCTCAGTATAGATTCACGGTTTCGGCATGAATTAACTTTCCTGAAAAAAAGTAGAAACAAACGCCTAGTACCTTAAACGTATCAATATATAAAGGAGAGTTTGAATGTTAGTAATGGTTTCGTGGGAGCTATACCCAGATAAGAAAATGGATGCATTTGCCGCATTCGGTCAAATGACCCCTGAGGATGACGCAGCCGATCTTGGTTTAGATGTCAAACTCGTAGGCCGATGGCACGATCTCGCTGCCGGAACGGGAACAGCGATCGTTGAGAGTGCAAGCGTTGAAGCTGTTTACTCATGGATTTATAACTGGGCGCCGATGATTGAATCGACAATAACTCCGGTTCTTGATGATGAGACAGCTAGAGCGATTCTGAAAGAAAAGATGGCCTAAATATTACATGGTTTAGGGGGTAAAAAAAAATTGAGGGAAGCCGCGTTACGCCTTCCCTCAATTTTTATGTATGCACTTTATGGTGATTAGCTTCCTGGCGCCCGGTAGGCTGCTCCAGCAACCTTTTCCGCTGCAGCATCGATATCCCCTGGTGTGAGTAGAGGTATGATGCTAACTGATACGGTACCGGATGAAGATACAGCCATAGTGGCTGCAGCCGCAGTAGCGTCATCAGGCATTTCGCAGAAGCCGACGATATCGTCAGTCCCCCAAACAAAGTACATTGACTCAAGGGTTCCCCCCAGAGACTCAATTAACCCTTTGGCTTGTTCAAGGCGAGCGGTGCCGCCTTCAGCCATAAGAGCTTTCGCTCCCTCAGCGTTGTATGAGCCTTTAATCATGTAATGAGGCATGTTAACTCCTTAATCTTTGTAATTACGAACATAACTAACAGATAAAGGGACTGCCCATTTGTTCGGACATATTTACATTCCGTTAACACATACTTAATTGTCAATGCCTTCTATTTCCCCAGCTTGTCAAACTATGGGAAAAGGGTTAAAAGTCCCACTTAGGGGAACCGCGAAAGGTAAAAATGAAAAAGTTAGCGATCCCCATGATTGTACTCAGTGTGTTTGCGTTCATTGCGTGTAGCAGTGATAGCGGAACCGAGTCACAAGCAGATCAACTAAGTCAAGAATCTGAGACTGACACGGTGGAACTCACTCAGCAGTCTGACATCTCTGACCTGGAGGAGCGTATCGCAGTTCTCGAGGCTGAACTTGCAAGCCTGCCCGCAGGACCCCAAGGACCAGCCGGACCCGCAGGACCTGCTGGACCTGCAGGACCTGCAGGACCTGCCGGTGAGTAAGGACTTGAAGGACCCGCTGGACCAGCAGGAGCGACCGGAGCCGCTGGAGCAACCGGTGCCGCAGGTGCATCAGGATCTGATGGAGCGCTCGCAGGATTAACCTGCAATGACGAAGAATTCGTCGCTACGTTGAGTAGCTCATGGCAGTGCGCTGAACTCGGCGTTACTCAAGGAGGGTCTTTAAGCGGAGTGACTGATGGAGCCCAGTGTTGCAATATCCAAGACTTAGTTTCTATGCACGGGTACTCGTCAGTCGGACTAGAAACGTCTCGAATATGCGATACCGTGTTGTGTGAGTTTGCAGTGGTTGGTGTTGCTGACCACAGCGTTTGTTCGCTATCGGGATCTGTTGATAATACCTCATTCACCCAAGCGACCTCCCCCGCAGGTATCATTATTCACCCTGACCGTATAGAAGTTAATTTCATTTCAGCAGATGTACTTATGCAACCTCTTGGCCAAAATGAGAGCTTTACTGTTCAGGTGACGTGTGGGCAGGGAGTCGTCGCAGCACAATAAAGCACACAGCTTTGACATTTGAATGCGTTAGGTGATGGTTTTCTGAAGTTCGGAGCGTACTTCTCCGGGCTCTGGGAACCGTCCCGTCGCTTGCTTTGAGTAAATCAGGGTTCCGTCTACTTTCACATCAAAAATGCCCTTATCTCCTGGGAGGAGCGTGAGCGAAACCATTTGGTGTTGATATTCGCTCATAATTTCGTGGGCGACGCGAACCGCGTCACTTGAATAATCTCAAGGAATGCAATACTCGATCGTTATTTCAAGTTTGCTCACTTGCATCATCACCTTCGTGCTTCTTGGTCTCATCTTCAGTCTCGTCCTCGTCGTCTTTGAAATGCCATAACCCACCCAGTAGGCCCTGATCGTTTCCTTCGCCTTTGGCTTCTTTATCAAGAAATTTGTCAAGAGGTCTGAGCATGACTCCATGAATTAGTTCAGAACGGTAGGTAGAAAAGCGTTTATTACGGTTTTGTATGAGGAACGGATTGCTATCCATACTTGAAAACCTTTTGGCTTCGCGTTCTTCCGCACGCAACTCAAGGTTTTCTTTTAGCGCAACAAATTTCTTTCCTATGGTTTTCAACCATCCGAATTTTCCAGTCATATAACCTCTGTGTCTAGCTTAGAGCATGTTTAGGTCCATGTAGGTGTTGAAGAGTAGCCGGTTCCACGCACACACCTATTTCTCATTGTCCCAATACCTTCAATCGTTGTTTCGACGATGTCTCCGTCTTTGAGAAAGGATCCATTTCTGAACCCGACGCCTTCAGGGGTGCCACTGAAAATGATGTCACCAACCACAAGTGAAGTAATAGATGAAATATATGAGATCAGCGTCGGAATATCAAAGATCATGTTCGACGTCCGGTCACTCTGACGAACCTCACCATTAACAGTTGTCCTGATTTCGAGATCACTGGGATCAGTAAAGGAATCGGTGGATACGAGATACGGTCCGGTCGGACCGAATGTGTCAAATGATTTCCCGAGATTGAACTGGGCTGGCTGGTCCTTGTACTGCACCCCGCGATCTGAGAAATCCTGCCCAACACTCAACCCTAAGATGTGAGACCACGCATCTTTCTTTGTGATGTCTTTGCCGTCCTTGCCAATAACCACTAAGAGTTCGCCTTCATAATCGCATTCGTCACTGCGCATAATCACATCATCAGTTGGGCCGCTGATACAGGACGGAAATTTCGTAAACACCATTGGCGTGCTCGGGGTTTTCGATGCGGCCTCCTCCACATGGAGTTGATAGTTGAGGCCAACGCCAAAAGAATTCCGAGGGTGGGGGATAGGGGCACATATATCCGCTTCAGCAATAATGCCTGATGGCTCATAATCATCTAACTGCGCAGCGTAATGATGCAGCAGATCACTGTTCTGAATAGCTTCCATAGCGTCTGTAGAAACAGCGCCAGCAGAAACGGTAGCAAGATCAAAGAACGCTTCGCCCTGAACGAGGGCGCTCCGATCATTGATATTCGCAAATGTGAATGGCACTTTTGAGCCTTTCAAAGGAGACCTAATTAATTAACCCCAACGATACCGCCCGCTGTGTTTCTTCCTCTACCATAATGTCCGCATCGACTTGTAACAGCCACCCTTTTGACACGCTTTCCGCTGCAGCAGTTTCTAACTCCCTTATATAAGAATCAAGAGACCCATACATGCCCATCAACGTTTCAGCGCTTAATTCGGTTGTGTCTCCGAAAAGAAAGCAAAAACCCTCAGTCGTAACAGGGTCACCAGATAAGACCCGAAGAGGTGCCGTCACCGGAGGAGTTCGCACCCCACCTAACGCTATTCCCAGCGCATCCCTCGCCACAACAAGTTCCTCACTTTCCTCCAACTCAATTCGTGGAGAAGAGTCAGGTGCTTCACCTGAAGCGATCCAGTCATTGAGTTGATGGAATGCTGCCTGCAACGTCTCATGCTGTGGTCCATCATTGATCAGGTTCTCACATCCTATGACAGCACCAAGATTAGCTCTACGAGGCAAACCATTCGCATACGATAAGGAATACGTGTCCGAATGGGAAGCGCCGGCAACTTCCCATGTGCGAATATGT
>CENX01034128.1_pt1 | contig 12363 bp, 10 predicted proteins | sample 361321 | NCBI WGS metagenome assembly CENX01 (sample SAMEA2619678, study PRJEB7988) | marine metagenome | isolation source: saline water (ENVO:00002010), including | reverse complement strand
CGAAATCACATCCTTTAGAACTTATTCAAATATGAAAATTTATCTTTTTAAGAATCAAGAATTAATGATGCGCCTTTCTCACCAATCATTAAAGAAGGAGCATTTGTATTTGCTGAAGTTACTTGAGGCATAACTGATGCATCAATAACTCTAAGGTTTTCAACGCCTCTTACTTGTAATTTTTCATTTACCACTGATTTATTATCATCTCCCATTCTACATGTACCTACAGCATGGAAAACTGTTCCCCCATTATTTCTTGCCCAGTCTAAAATTTCTTTATCAGTTTTTATTTCTTTTCCAGGAAGTACTTCTTTATCCCATAACTTTTTAAATGAGGGTTGATTGAAGATATCTCTTATCATTTTAATACCCTCAACTATTACGTCTTTATCTAATTTCTCTGATAAGTATTCTGGTCTAATTTCAGCTTGCTCTCTAGGATCCTTACTTTTTATATTTAGACTTCCCCTTGATTTTGGGTGGCATTGCCAAACAGATGCTGTAAAGCCAGGATATTTATGAAGAGGTTCTCCAGGTTTATCAACAGAAAGTGGCATAACATTAAATTGAAGATCTGGTCTTCCATTTTGTGAATATTTACTGCATGCAGCACCACCTACTTGTCCAGCTCCACAAGTCAAAGGCCCAGATCCAAAAAGCAACCATCTTAGGCCCCATTCAGCTATTTTCAATGGATTTCTTGATTGATTGTTGACAGAGCCTTTATTATCATTGAGCTCAACGATGCCTCTTACTTGATAATGGTCCTGAAGATTTTTACCAACTTCAGGTGAATCAAATACAATAGGAATATTAAGTTTTTTGAGAAGTTCAGCAGGTCCTATTCCTGAAAGTTGAAGTATTTGAGGTGATTGTAAAGAACCACTAGATAAAATTATTTCTTTGTTTGAATATGCTTTTTTATTTTCATTATTTTCTATCCATTCCACCCCTATAGCTTTTTTACCACTAAATAAAACTTTACTGACAAGAGCATTTATTTTTAATGTAACATTACCCCTTTTGATTGCAGGTTTTAGAAATGCGGTCGAAGAACTATAACGCATTCTTCCACTTGACGAAAATTGATATGAGCCTACTCCATAAGTTGTTTCACCATTAAAATCTGAATTATGTGGTAGGCCGTATTCATTGGCTGCTTGAATCCATGCATCACATGATGGATTGTTATTATTCAGTTTTGAAACGATCATCTCACCTAAATTTCCGTGATACTGATCTTCTCTACCTTGAAAATTTTCTAACTTTCTAAAAGATGGGAGAACACTTTGATAATCCCAACCTTTAGCTCCCATTTTTTCCCAGTCATCAAAGTCTTCTCTTTGACCACGTATGAAATTTAAACCATTGATTGAACTTGATCCACCAACTACTCTACCTCTCGGCCAAATTATACTTCTTCCACCAGAACCCTCGCTTGGTTCTGTTTTAAATTGCCTGGAAAACCGCTCATCGAAAATTGATTTATAGTATCCTATTGGTAATTTGAGCCAAAAGTTATTATCTTTTCCGCCTGCTTCTAAAACTAAAATTTTATTGTTAGGGTTTTTACTAAGTCTATTAGTTACTAGTGATCCAGCTGAACCTGAACCAACAACAATATAATCGTATTCCTCTGACTTCATTATTAAATCACTTTAAGATCTATAAACATAAATTGGGCTCGTCCACGCTAATGTTCCATCTTCTTGAGTAATTCTAATAAAAATTGGATTATCTCCAATATTATTCAACTTTATATTCCTTTCTAAGTTAATTTTTTTAATTTCATTTTTTAAGGGTAAGCGGAATATTTTTAAAAACCTTGGTAGAATATTACTTTTATCAAATACTTTATCTTCATAGTTTATATCTTCAATATTAACTTTTTTGGTTATCAAAGGTGTACGAATTTCTATCTCACCCTTATAAGGATCCTTAAGAATTAAATCAAAGCCTCCAAAATTTCCAGTTGTTAACGCCTCCCATTTTATTTTGTTAGTTGTGTTACTAAGAGATTTATCTGGATTAAAAAAATTTATTGGATTTGAATTAAGAATTTCATTATTATAAATTTCAGCTTCCCCGTCCCAAACAGTCTGCCTAAATCTACCTCTATATTCAGCACCTTCCCAAATGACTCTGATTCTATTGCCCAGATCTTTCTCAGAAAAAGGCTTAAATGTTTCTATTAATTCAGAGCCATTAAAAATGTCTAACCTTTCAATTGCAACAGCAGTTGAAACACTAATATTTAATGACATTTCACCATTTGGTAGATTGACTATATCGCCCATTATAGCCTCTTTGGAGTTTCTGCCTTTAGTGTCAAATAATTTGGGATCATCGTGGAAAACTAATCCTTCAGATGTAAAATTAGCTTTTAAATCTATATACATTCTACCCGTTGGACCTCCAGAGGTAGCGTAATGGTGCCTTTTATTTATTGAGTCAATTATACCCTCTCGAGAGAGATTTTTTGATAGAAAGCAAGTTAACCCTCCAATAGCACCAAATAGTGAAGACCCAGGATAGCTCGCACCTGGTCTTCCTTTATGTCCATCTGAATTTCCAACTATCCCAACTCGGTATCCTTCTTCAAAAGCATCACTCAGTATCCATTCAAAAGTTCCCCAACTTGAATGTATTTCTACCGACTTTTCAAACCTACCGTCATGAGCATACTTAATATCTGCATATCTTCCTCCGCAGTGAGCATATACCAAGGCATCAAGTTCATTATTAGTATAAAGAGAATTAAATAGATCTTTTGCTGTCGTACAGTCTGTTTCAATATCCGATTTATCTTCAATCATTGCATGTGATGATCTTCTTATAATTCTATCTTCTTCAGGGAAAAAAACATTTCTGTCACCACCTAAACTAGTGTTACCAGACCACTCATAACCAGGTATGGTTATAAAAACATCATTTTGATTATACTCTTTTGTAATTTTATTTAGATCTCTCCAAAAATCTTTCGTAATTTGGAAGTCATTTCCTTGATGCCCAGACACATCTAAAAAAGCTCTGTTTTGAGCAAAATTAAAGTATTCATCAGCACTTCCTGTTCCAATAGTTTCCTCGGATTGACCATGAAGATCTCCCCAAAAATGAACTAATTCTGAACTATCCTTAATTGTAATTGGATTACTTTTTAAAACTAAATTATTATTTTCATCAAAAAAATTTATAAGGCATTCACATTCTTGCTCAACTTGAAGATTTTCAATAGAAACAAAGAAATCGCCCTCACTTATTTTAACTTCTTTTGGGAGATTTTTAACCGCTACATTAGATTCAATATTAAATTTGAAATTACATTTATTTGAAGGATTTCCCCAAATATCTTCACCTTTAATATGAATACTAAAGTTTTCTCTTTTTCTTTTCAATGTGGGAGCTACAACAACATATCTGTTTGGTTTTCCAGGGATAATTCTTATAGTAGGCTGATTAACAACAGGCTGATAGCATCTTGTAGCAATGGGATCTATTAAAGAATGGAATTCATAACTTTCTTCACAGAACGTTTGCATTCTCATACCTGGTGAACCTTTAGATTTATCGCCAAAAGTTACTTTAATAGTATCACCTTCAGTTAAATACCCCTGAACAACGTTGATATAAATAGTCTTGTCCCAAGGCCTTACATTATCTTTATGTTCATACCCATATTTTAAAACGGCATTATTTGAAGCAATAACTGATGTGTAGTTAGGCGCTTTGGGATCAGAAAACTGAGGTTTACCTTGATCGCTGGCAAATCTAAAGCATATTTTTACTGCGCCAGAATCATCAATACCAAATTTACCAGCTGTATAAACCCATTCAAACGTTTGATAACTACCTGCTTCAAAATCACCTGAGGGGTTTAAATCAACTTTACCAATTAGATTGGGGTCAATTGCATTTTTTAATGGGTAACTTACCAGGCCACCAGATAATAATTTATTTTTTTCTTCTTGGTTACCAATTTTAGAATTGCTCATAAATTTTCTATATTTAAGCTATCCAAATTTACCATAAAAGAAATTAGGAAGAATAGTTGTAATATCAGGAAAAGCAGCAATTAAAGTTAGTATAACAATATATGCAAAAACAAAGGGTAAAACAGCTATAGAAATCCTATCGATTCCTAAGTTTGTTATTCTTGCTGCAACAAAAAGATTCGCTCCTACAGGTGGAGTTAGAAAACCAACTTCACAAGCTATAACCATTATTATTCCAAAAGCTATGGGGTGAACACCTAAGTTTTGAACTAAAGGAAGTAAAAGTGGAGTTAACAAAATAATTTGTGCAATGGACTCCATAAACATCCCAGTAATAATAAGTATTACTGCAATTATCATAAGCATTAGAAACGCATTTTCTGTAATACCAGTCAAACCTTCTTCAATAAGATCTGGTACTGACATTAAACTCATTAATTCACCAAAAGATTTAGCAGGTCCAAGAATAATAAGAACTGCACCAGAAATCATTGCTGTTACTTTTAAACAATGAACAATACCTTCAAATGTCAACTCTTGGTATGCAAACCAGCCAATTATAAATGCATAAACTACAGCAACTGAAGCAGCTTCAGTCGGTGTGAATATTCCTGAATAAATACCACCTAAAATTATAATCGGTGCAAATAGGGCCCAAATACCTTGATAAAAAGCATCGCCAACTCTAGGCCAAGAAAATGGTATTCCATCACCCACATAATTTCTTCTTCGAGCAATTATATAAGTAGTTATCATAAGAACCACTGTAGCTAAAATACCAGGAATAAACCCTGCAAGGAAAAGCCTTGGTATGGATTGTTCTGCAACTATTCCATAAATAATCATAAGATTACTTGGAGGAATAAGGCTTCCTAAAGCGCCCCCAGCTGCAGCAATTGCACCACCAAAGGCAGGATCATATTTCATTTTTATCATTGAAGGTATCATTACAGCACCGATTGCAGCTGTAGTTGCTGGACCTGACCCAGACAAAGCTGCAAAGAAAGCACATCCTAAAACAGCTACTAGACCAAGACTACCAGTTACATTTCCAATAAGTGATTCTGCCATATTTACTATACGTCTGGCCATTCCACCTTGTTCCATTAAGGATCCTGCAAAAACAAACAATGGAACTGTTATTAGAGGAAATGGCTCAACTCCTGTGTACATAGAGTTTGCAATGCCAGCAAAATCCAGATCAAGCATAAAGTATCCGATAACTGTACCAATAGAAACGGCTATAGGAATTGGAACAGCAAGCGCTATAGCTATTATCATTGCACCAAAGACAGTTAGTGCTTGTGATAATTCAGACATTTCGTAAGCGTAATCTTTTAAAAATTCAAGCATGAGGGGTATCCCCCTTAGATGTGCCTTCTAAAATAGAAACACCGTGGAACCACCATTTATAATATATTTGAACTATTCGTAATGTCATTAGCCCAAAACCAAAAACAAGACAAAGATAAGGCCACTTTTGATCAATATTAAGCGCAGGTGAGAAATAAGGATCTTTCCAATAACTTAAATTAAGAGTAATACTGTGCCATGTTAGGAAAATGCCAAATACAAACCAAATAATATCACTGAAAACAACCATTCCATTCTTGATTGCTAGAGGGAACAAATTAATAAAATTCATCACTCTTATATGAGCTCTTTCCCTAACTGCCCAAGAAACTGATAAATATACAGACCAAAGCATACAATACTGAGCTATTTCATCAGACCATGATGTTGGTAAGCTAAAAACGTATCTCATAACAACTTGAAAGAAAACCATCAAACACATTATAACTACGCCTATACCAGCTATAACTTCTTCAAGCCTTTTCTCTAAAAAGGTAAGTATTTCCATTATTTCCCCAAAAATTTTGAATTAAACCACAAAGATAATTATCTTTGTGGTTTATAGACTGTTTGTTTATGGAGCAGCTGCGTAAATCTTATCCATTATTGCAACGTACTCTGGACCTCTTTCTTCACCAAAAGCTTTATGAACGCCTTTTGCTAATTCAACCCAAGGACCAATATCAGGTTGAGTAAAAGTAACTCCTGATGCGATTAATTTCTCTTTAACAATGCTCATGCCATAGTTTGTATGAAAACGAGAGGCAGCAGTTGCAACCTTAGCAGCCATATCCATCGCTTCCTTTTGTTCATCAGTTAACTTTTGCATAAACTTATCACCGACAAAAAATGGAGGCGCTAGCGTAAAGTGGCCCGTTTCAGCAACATGCTTTGCAACATCATGAAATTTTTGCGACATGAAAACATCTATAGGTAGATCTCCACCATCAACAGTTCCTGTTTGAGTAGCAGTAAGGGCCTCTGACCAAGCAATTGGAACAGGGTCTGAACCAAAAGCCTTGTAAGTATCTATCATCACTACGTTTTTAGGTACTCGATATTTCATCTTAGCAAAATCGTCTAAGTTATTAATAGGCATTTTAGTGTTATAAATATGTCTGAATGAAAACAATGGTATCGTAACTAAATGAACACCTATTTCTTCGGCCATATTTCCCCAAATTTCTTGGCCAATTGGACCATCTGCTACAGAAACAGCATGTTCATAGTTTTGAAGCATATAAGGTAAAACAAAAAGATCAATTTTAGGATAAAATGGACCTGCATTATTTTGAGCTATCATAGTACCATCTAATGTACCTAATTGAAGCTTTTTAAATTGCTCTTGCTCACTACCCATTTTGTGACAGCAGTGCACTTTAACTTTAACGGCACCACTTTCAAGATTAGCAGTAAATTTTTCCATTCTGTCTGCAAAAGTATACATAAAAGTCCCATACGGATGACCTTCAGAAACAGAATAACCAATATTCATAGTTTGTTTTTTTGCCATAGCTTGACCTGCAAATAGTACAGAAACAGCAGCAAACAATATAACAAAAATATTTTTTGAAATAAATTTCATTCGAATTTCCTCTCCAATAATATAAGTTAAGGTTTAGTTTATTAAAATAATAAACAGAAACAAAAATCTTTATCAAGTAATAATTTGATTAAGATTTATTAAATCATAATATATTATATTTGTTGCTATTAACTTGAAAATTAAATGTGAACTTAGTTATAGTTAAAAATAGTTATATTTTTTAAGGGATAAATAATGTTACATAATGAGAAAAATTTTAGCTCAGAGATTAATGATTTTAAAAAAGATGGTTTCATAATTAAAAGAAAACTTTTTAGTGAAAAAGAAGTTAAAAATATTATGAAATCACTTGAGTCGGACCCTTTAATAAAACAACACATGTTTGATAGAGATGATTCTGATGGGAATTCCACTTTGAGTGTTCAATGGAATAACCCTGGCAAAAGTTCTTATGGTGTTGGAGCTCGAATGAAAAAAATTGTTAATGTTGTAGAGGAGTTATTAGGTGGTGAAGTATACCATTGGCATTCAAAGGTTACCGCAAAAGCTGCAAAGGAAGGCGGTGCTTGGGAGTGGCATCAGGATTATGGTTATTGGTATAATCATGGTTGCCTTTACCCTGATATGATGAGTGTTATGGTTGCACTTGACAAAAGCACTAAAGAAAATGGATGCCTTCAAGTTTTAAAGGGTTCACACCAAATTGGTAGAATTGACCATATTAAAATGGTAAAAGAAAACGGTGATTTAGGACAAGTTTGTGCTGACCAGGAAAGGATTAAATGGGCAGAAACTAAACATGAAAATATATATTGCGAAATGGAACCTGGTGACGCATTATTTTTCCATGGAAACACTTTGCATGGTTCTGGAGCAAACAAGTCAGAAATGAGAAGATGGGCTTTACTTTTTTGCTATAATACAGCATCAAACAATCCTTTTATTGAAACCCACCAGCCTTTCTATAATCAAATTAACAAGGCAGAAGACAATTATATTATTGAAAATGGTGTTACATTAGGAGACGGCTCAGAAAACTTTCAATCAACTTATACTAAGAAAAAATAGGAGACTTGTTATGACTTCAATAGGATTTATTGGTCTAGGTACTATGGGAGGGCCAATGGCTTTAAATATCGTTAAAGGTGGATATAAAGTGAAAGGTTTTGATATTGATGAAACATTAGTAAAATATCATTCCAAAAACAATGGGATAGTTGCTAAGACGGCATCTGAAGCTGCATTAGATACTGATATTCTTTTTACAATGTTACCGAACTCTGATCATGTGAAAAGTGCTCTATTTGATGAAAATGGTGCAATTGAAAACCTAAAAAACGGATCTATTGTTATTGATATGTCTACAATCAATCCTATCGAGACTGACGGTATCCGTGAAAAATTAAAAGAAAAGGGAATTTCCATGATCGATGCACCAATAGGACGGACATCAGTGGAAGCTAGAATTGGTAAATCTCTTTTGATGCTTGGTGGTGAAAAAAATGATATTGAAAAAGCAACACCTGTTTTAAATCATATTGGTGACACATTAATAGATTGTGGTGGACCTGGAATGGGTTCTAGAATGAAAATTGTTAATAATTATATGACAACTGTATTAAATGTTCTTAGCGGTGAAGTTTTAACACTTGCTCGAGCTGTTGGTTTGGAACAATCTACCTGCATTGAAGTATTAAGTGGAACTCCTGCTGTCAAAAGTCATATTAAAACTACTTATCCAGTAAAAGTTTTGAATAACGACGTCTCACCAGCTTTTATGGTAAATTTAGCACTCAAAGATTTAGGTATTGCTGTTAATCTTGGAGACGATGTTAATGTTCCTCTTGACCTTGGGAAAGCATCTGTAAAAACTTATAAATCGGCAGTTGATGAAGGTCGTGGAAAACAAGATTGGACTTCAGTTTTTTTAAATCTCCAGAATAGAGCTGGTTTATCAATTCCTGATAATATTAAAGAATAATACAATTAATTTTTTTAAAAATATTTTTATTGAAAATGGAAAAATATAAAAAAATAGTTTTGATGACAGGAGAATACCAATATAGAAACTATACAGTTAAAGATATTATTGATTTAAAAGGTAAAAAAATATTATCTCAGACATTGCCTTTTTCCCCAAGTGAAGCAGAAGCAGCTCAGGAGGCGGGTATAGACTTAATGAATTCAAGATTCAATTACTCAAATTCTGAGCTAGCAATCAAAATTAGGAAAGCTGCCCCTAATACTTTTATGAGCTTTGTCATTCCACTTTTAAGTGTTCCCACAAAAGATGATGCATTGAGACATTCTTTTAAAGCAATGGAGTTAGGTGCTGATGGGATAATTTTTCAAGGTGATGTAAGATATATAGAATCTTTATCAAAAGCAGGTATCCCAGTTCAGGGTCATATTGGGTTGGTTCCGCGAAAAAGTTCTTGGACAGGAGGTCTTAAAGCAGTTGGCAAAAACCTCTCTGAAGCAAAAAAACTTTATCAGGATTTAAAAGATTTAGAAAATGCTGGTGCATGGGCAGTTGAGTGTGAAGTTATTCCGTCCAAAATTATGAAAGAGCTCTCAAAAAGAACCTCACTAATTACGATGTCTATTGGATCTGGTAATGGAGGTGATGTTCAGCTTTTGTTTGCAGAAGATATTTTGGGGGATTCTGAAGGACCTTTCCCAAGGCATTCAAAGCAATACTGTGATCTAAGAAAAGAAAGATCCAAAATTCATAAAATGCGTGTAAAAGCATTCAGTGAATTTATTAAAGATGTTAACCAAGGAACCTTTCCATCACCACAATATGAAGTCAATGTAACCGATGAATTGGTTCAATCTTTTTGTAATTCAATTGAAAATAAAAAATAATCAAATACTAGATTTTTGAGTAATAAATTTTGATTGCATATAAGCTTCTAATCCTTCAGAACCTAATTCTTTCCCATAACCAGAATCTTTAACACCTCCAAAAGGAACTTCAACAACTGGCATCCATGGTTGATTAATTGAAACAATTCCACTTTCTATAGAAGAACTGATTTTTTCAGCAGTTTTTGCAGAGTTAGTAAACGCAAATGCAGCTAAACCATATGGTAATCTATTTGCTTCCTCTACAACGTCATCAAAGTTTTTAAAAGGTACTATTGGTGCAAGAGGTCCAAATGGCTCTTCATTCATCATTTTAGCATCACTTGGAACATCTGTTAATACAGTTGGTTCAAAAAAGTAACCTTTGTTTCCTTTTCTTTTACCACCAGTTTTAACCTTTGCACCTTTATCAACTGCATCTGATACAAACATTTCCATTGCATCTAATCTCCGGTCGTGTGCTAATGGTCCCATTGTTGTATCAGGATTAAGGCCATCCCCGACAACTTGTGATTCTGATATTTTAACAAAACCATCTACAAATTTGTCATACAAGCTTTCGTGAACTAAAAATCTTGTTGGTGATACGCAAACTTGTCCGGCATTTCTAAATTTATTATTTGCAATCATTTGAACAGCATTATCAACATTTGCATCATCAAAGATAATTGCTGGAGCATGACCGCCTAATTCCATTGTCACTAATTTCATATGTAACCCAGCCATGGATGCCAATAACTTTCCAACTGCTGTTGAACCTGTAAATGAAATTTTTCTTATTACAGGATGAGGAATAAGATATTCTGAAATTTCAGAAGGTATTCCATACACTAAATTTATTACTCCTTCTGGTACGCCAGCATCTGCATAAGCACGAACTAATTCTGCACAACTAGCAGGTGTCTCTTCGGGCCCTTTAATAATAATAGAACATCCTGCTGCAACAGCTCCACCTATTTTCCTTACAGCTTGATTAATTGGAAAATTCCATGGAGAAAAACCTGCCACTGGACCAACAGGTTCTTTAACGACCATTTGATAAATTTCAGATGATCTCGATGGTATAAGTCTACCATAGGATCGTCTAGCTTCTTCACCCAACCAGTCAGTTATATCAGCACTTAAATTTACTTCAGCTAGAGACTCACCGAATGGCTTACCATGTTCGATGGTCATTATTCTAGCAATCTCTTTAGATCTATCTCTTAGAATATTAGCAGCTTTTCGAAGTATTTTGTATCTCTCAAAGGAATTTACATTTTTCCATTTAATAAAAGCCTTATCTGCAGCACTTAATGCCTCATCTAAATCAGCTTTTCGAGCATGTGCCATTTTACCAATTACATTTTCAAAAGCAGGGTTAATTACATCGATTGTTTCTCCTGCATCTGCATCTTTCCATTTTCCATTAATATATAATTGTGTATTGGGGTATGATGTATCCATTAATAATCTCCGTAATTAGTTATCTAAATAATAAAAAAAAAAAATTAAAAGTAAAAACAATTTATCAAAATGATGTTACAAATGTTGTCAAAGCAATTATGCTTAAAAAAAATAAAGCTATTTTTCTAAATAGGTTTTTACCTTTGTAACTGTAAAACCTAGAACCAAAATATGTTGCAGCAATATATATTGGTGAGGCCATAAAGCCTAAGGTTATTAAATCTAATGAAATTAATCCATAAAATGCTTGTGAAGTAATTGAAAATACAACTATACCAGCCATTAGTAACAAGATATTACCTCTTGAAACATCTTCACTATCATTGCGAGCCATTAAAATAGTTACAATTGGAGCGCCTCCTATGCCAGCAATGCCTTGAATAAATCCACCTAAAATACCACTAAAAACCATGGACTTAAATCCAATAAATGATTTAAAATTCCATCCTCTAGAAAGAAGAATAACCAGAAACAAAACAATTACAGAAATTACTCTTCGTATTATTTGTGGATCTAAAGTTACGACTAGATACATTCCTACTGGTATAAAAATTATCATCGAGATAAATAATGGAAAGGTTGCTTTTTTTTGACTATATTTTAAGGCATTGGGAAGTAAAAACAATGTACTTGGTATCTCCATTATTATATGGATAACCAAAGCCTCAGTTGGTGAGTAAATGTATGCCAAAACTGGAATTGTTAATAAGGCAGGACCAAATCCTAAAAAGCCTCTTAGTAACCCTCCAATAAATATAACTAATATCGTTATAAATATGAAATCTAGTGCAGGTAAATTTACGAAAAAGAAATCCAAGATATTATGAAACAAACCTAATCTATACTATTTTAAACATACTTTTTCCAATTATGTTCTTCTTTAAATCCTAGAATATTTTTTATTTTTTTATTAGAAAATAAAGCTTCATAATCTTCTAGTTGTTCTTTAATTTTTACATTTTTATAATACTTTTCGATAATATCTTTATTTTTGATGTTTACAGAATTATTATCATTACCAACATTAAAGACATCATAACCAAGCCCATCTTTACTGAGACAAAGATTTACAACCTGCCCTAAATCTCTTGCGTCAATATAATTAAAAATATTTCTAAGTCTTTGACTTGGATTTTTAAAAAAATCCTTAAACCT
>CENX01118568.1_pt1 | contig 12382 bp, 10 predicted proteins | sample 361321 | NCBI WGS metagenome assembly CENX01 (sample SAMEA2619678, study PRJEB7988) | marine metagenome | isolation source: saline water (ENVO:00002010), including | reverse complement strand
CCCTGCTCAGGCCGACAGGGAAGGAAGCCTCCTACAACGTCCGACCGCACACGCCCTCGATGGCCTGCTACAGCTATTGGCAAGGCCTGACTCTCCCCATCACGCTGCATGGGTAGCAAGGTCTTCACTAATTGGCCTCGATGACAGACAACTACAGAAATTCATCGGGGACTCATCCCGAGGGGAAGATATGCTAGCTAGATTACGAGATTTCACAGTAAATGATAGGCATAAAGAAATGATAAAAAGATGGGAAATCCTCTCAAGGTCTAGCAGAATAGTCGAAGCTCTTAACGAGACATTGGATAGATCAGATCTTCTGATGGCCTACCCAGACAATACCTCAAGACAGGATGCTGAGCAGTTTATCCAACTAGTGAGCACGTTGGCTATGGATCTCGGCGGTGACTGCAAGGTAATAGCGGACAGTGTCCGTAGACTAAGAGAGGTGGATAAGAACAGTACAGAGGCAGTGAATGTGCCCGACGCAGACGCTGTCAGAGTTATGACAATACATGGATCAAAGGGCCTAGAATCCAAGGTAGTAATCCTAGCAGATGTATTCTCTGGAAGGCAGACTAATATCAGAATAGAATCCTCAGAGAGACTCATTGTGACTCCTGATTTATTCGGGGGGCATCCCAAGCCATGGCCTTCTAAAGATCCGGTTTCTCCTCTCTGGAAACACGTGAAGAAAGTCCACTTGGCCAGAAGGAATGCTGAAGCAAGAAGGTTGCTTTACGTAGCCGCCACAAGAGCTGAAGACAAGTTGATAATTTGCGGGTCTCCAAAGCACACTAAATGGCAGGATGGAAAGGGAATCACCTTTTCTTGGTCTTATGGAAAATCAGCTCCCCAACTCGGAGAAATGTGGCTGGAATCTCTTAGACAGGGTTCATGGAAGAGAGGAGAGGAATCGTCTTATTGGCTTTCTTCAGAAGACTCACAATCTCAATCTCATCCAAAAGTTACTAACGAAGGTATCAGGGAGATAGATCCACTATTAGCATCAACCTCTGGAATGCTAGGGTCAAATAATCTCCATGGGATAACCGTATTGCATCATCCGATGTGCTTTGAAACGACAGATAAGACAACTAGAACAGTCCTGACGCCCCTCCAAAAGATCGAGAGAACCAATCAAGCGTCCTCTGAATCAGCTACCCTCCTTCCCGCACCGAATACTACTTCCAGAAATGATAGGGGGAGTAGAGTTAGGATCGCTCCTCACAATCTGACCGTATACAATGAATGTCCAAGGAGATATTGGCTCGAGACACGGGGAGGTAGTCCGGCAAAGAGATCGGAGTATCATTCGGGTCAACTAGAAGACAAAACATTGCCATCTGGCATAGATGCAGCCACTCTCGGTAAAGTGATTCACAGGATTTTCGAGATAGGGCTGATGAATCCCGGTCCTCAAAGTAATATCACCCCGAATCTACCCAACTCATGGATAAGCAAGAGTCCGGACAGACTTACTGATGACTCACTTATGAAACAGGTGTTCCATGAAATACTACCACCGGAAGCAGATAGGGAAGAGTGCTCTAAAATAGTCAGGACAATACTTGAAAGAATTAGAAATGGTCCTCTGGGGGAACTATGCTCCGGTACCTCAGTTGATGGCCATTTAGTAGATGGCTTACGAACTGAGATGCCATTCCATATCGCCAGGACTGTAGACCCTGGGGGGATTACGAGAGGGAGATGGTCTCCCGACGGAATAGAGCCCCTCTCATACATCGAACACGCTTTCTTAGAGATGGATGGAGTGATAGATCTGGTACTTTGCACTACCTCTGAGGAAGGGAGTTTCATCAGGCCCATAGACCTGAAGACCGAGCAGGCAACGAGCATCTACGATTATGATTCCAATGGCCTAATATCGTCATTGGGTAACAATTCAATCAAGCCGGCATCTCAAGCGGAAATGGATATCCTCGAACACCACGCGATGCAACTAACACTGTATTACCTGTCTTTGAAGTCTATCGAGGAGGAGAGGAAGAAAAGAGGACTACCTTACAGGGAGGTCCTAAGGCCAGCAATATTAGTTGGCATAACCGGTAGAATCATCGAATATCCAGAAGACATGTTCATGGCGTCACTTCAAAAATTAGAACTCGCCATGAACACCGTAACTGAAATGGCACTATTATCAGAAGCCCCAATTACTCGGTATCCTTGTAATTGTTCAACCTGCACTTAGCTCATTTTTCATAACGCATGATGGAAGAATCCATTTGGTATGTATCATGCCAATACATATGGATCACGACATGGACCGGCTTCTGGATATGAGTAATGACATATGGGAGAACTCAATTATCCCCAGCCTCAGTGAATTCATAGCCATCAAGGCCCTTTCTCCTCTGTTCGAACCAGATTGGAATAAGCTGGGGGAGCTTGACGCTACAGTGGATCTATTCTGTAAGTGGATTGAAACTCAGAATCTGGTTGGAATGACCTACTCAGTTCATAGGATCGAGGGCAGGTCTCCAGTTCTACTTGTCACTGTCGAGGGGACAGGACCAGGTCAGATTGTTTTCTACTCTCATCTGGATAAGCAACCCTCCAAGCCAGAACTTTGGTCTGAAGGACTCAGTCCTCTGAGAGCTGTCAGGAGAGATCCTTGGCTCTTTGGCAGGGGCAGTGTAGATGATGGCTATGGCGGATACCTCTGCGTGGGTGCTCTGAAGATCCTTCAGGACTCCAACATTCCTCATCCAAAATGCTCCTTCTTAATCGAAACCTGTGAAGAGTCGGGATCCTACGATCTACCTCCCTATCTAGAGGCTCTTGAGGAAGATTTAGGAGAACCCGATATGATTGTAGTAATGGATAGTGGTGGGCCTGATTATGATCATATCTGGATTACAGAGTCCCTAAGGGGACTTATCTCAGGTACTCTTTCAATCAAGGTTACACACGAGGGAATCCATTCAGGGACCTCTGGAGGCTCTATTCCATCTTCATTTAGGATAGCTAGGGCACTATTAGATAGGGTAGAAGACTCAAACTCAGGGCAGATTTTAATCCCTGAAATGCATGTCGATATAACAGACGAACTGAGAAGTAAGGCAAAGGCACTCGCTAGTGTTGTGGGGGACTCGATTTGGCAACAGCTTCCCACTGTAGATACACTCCTTCCGGTTTCCAATAATACTGCAGACTTGATTCTAGGAATGAATTGGCAACCCTCACTATGCGTCATTGGAGCTGACGGCCTACCCTCAGTTCAGGCAGCTGGAAATGTTCTGAGAACCAACACGGATCTAAAATTGAGCTTTAGAATACCGCCTGGAGTCGATGCAGACGCTCTAGAGCCAATTCTGAAGGAAACTCTTGAGAAAAACCCACCATATGGAGCAGAGATTTCATTCTTGCCCGACTCGTCAGCAAATGGTTTTCATTCCCCTCCCCTAGAGGGAGAGGCAAAGAGGGCCATTACCGAAGCTTCCATGCAATTAACTGGGAGACCTCCTTTGGCAACTTGGATTGGTGGAACAATTCCATTCATGGCAATGATGCAGAGCAGGTATCCAAACGCCAAGTTTCTCTGTACAGGGGCCTCTGGGCCCGGAAACAATGCACATGGTCCCGACGAGAAGCTGCATATTCCCTCGGCAAAAAGACTTACAGTGGTACTGGCGAAGACCGTGGCCGCGATATCTAGATGAATACACTAAACCCACGTATTTGTATCCCGTTTCCGCCGGGATTAAAGGGGAAGCAGTAGTCCAACTGTTTGGGATACACCATGAGCGATGAGGAAACAATACCTGTCGAACAGGATGATTTGGCTGACCAACTAGCCATGGAGAAGGAAAGACTCGACAAGCTGTACGTTGCATATCAGGCAATCGAATCCGAGCTAGCTGACGCCAAAGCCCAAATCGAAGTTCTCGAGAAAGACGCTATCGATAAGGAAATTGAGAAAGAGGGATTGGGGGACCTTCTCAATGAGAAGGATAGCCGTATCAGGAATCTCGAATTAGAGTCTGCCAAGGCAGGAACAAGAGTGAAGCATCTCGAGCCTGAATTGGAGAAGATGGAGGAGATGTATACCAGGGAGCAAGCTAGGCTTGGAAGAGTATTCGATGTCGCAGAGGAGCTTGATGAAGCTCTTCAGACCGCCACTTCTGAGTTGAAGGCCAGAGACGACTGGTATGTAGAGCACATGAAGATCTTTGAAGATATCAAGAAGGTCACTGAGACAAGATTCGAGATGATTGACCGGGCTATGGAATACTTCAAGGAGTTCCAGGAGAAGCAGGATACCTTCAGAGATAGAATGGATGAGACGCTCGAGGCCGTTAAGGAAGCAGCCTCTGAAAATGCCACTGTTGAAGAAGAAGCCCTAGAAGAATCAGAAGAAGTGTGAGATTAGCTATACTACTCTGGGATGGTACCATCTGCCATTCTGATGCACCTAGCCGGAATTCCAGCCCATACTTCTCCTGCAGGAATGTTAGTCCACTTGGGAACTACCGCTCTGGATGCCACGATTGCTCCCTCCCCGATGACACAACCCGGCTGAATGACTGATCCCATGCCAATCAGAGCGTCCTTCCCAATATTCACTGGAGCCATCACCAATTCTCCCTTCTCGGTCAAATGGGCGTTGATAATCGCGTTTCCACCTATCACCACGCCATCTTCTAGAGTCACGGAGCCAGCATCATTGAGATGTGCTGTATTGATCTGAACTCCCTTTCCTAACTTTGCACCCGAGAGTCGATAAAAAGTATTACCGATGAATGATGGAACTAAATACGGCAAGAAGAAAAGAGCTATTCGGTGAAAAATCATCGACCAAGCCCACTGAATTGTTACAAAAGACTTCAGTGGATATCTCCCCGGCTTCAGCCTCGGTCGAAATAGCCCTCCCAAAAGCCCAGAGAAAATCACTAGAGTCACTCCCCAAACAGTTATTCCCAAACCAAGTGCAACTCCGATAATTACAAAGTCCTCTAATAGCACACTATCTATACGGTTGAATGAATCAAGACTAGCTCCAAACAGCCCCACAAACTTGAAAAAAATATAGATTCCAGGAATGGAGCAAAGACCTATAATAAGGGCAAGAAAGGGAACAACCATAGCCGTTAGGGAATTTTGGATTAGTGTGAAAGCCCTCATAATATCACATCATTAGTTCCAGAAGCCACCTCTTGATCAACCTCTCTAGCGACCCGAATCCCCTCTTCGACATCAACAACGAAGAAGAAACACATTCCCATCAAGATGGGAACTACTACACTCAGAAGCCCCATTCTGCTATCGATAGAGGCTGCTACTATTGCATACAGAATTGGCCCTAGGACAGATACCGCCTTCCCAATGAATGCGAAGAATCCAAAGAACTCAGTAGTCTTCGAGGTAGGTATCAGCATACTGAAGAGACTTCTGGATAGAGCTCCTGCGACTCCCATTACCATTCCAAAAGTCATTCCAAGTATTATCCACTGTGAGTTAATTCCTAGCCCTGCAGGCTCCCAGACATTGTCTCTTAACAAGTTAGGCCACCAGTCTATTGGCCCCCCTTCGATAACTGTAGGATGTTCAAGCCCTACTGAAGAGGCCCCATCTAATGCTCCGCCTCGGAAGGAGAAGGAGAATCTGTGTTGAGTATTATTTTCCATCCTTAGAACCATTAACTGGGATTCTTCAAGACTTAGTAAGGAACGCTCATTATCGCCCGATTTCAGGAATTCTAGGTATGCCTCCCTGAACTCACTATCCCCCTCTCCCGTCTCACTAACCCAACCATCCACCCCTCGATTGTAAAGTGTTGAAAGCTTGTATGAATCCTCTTCCTGATCCCAGTCATAACGGAAGTCATACCTGTCGTGGTCTCCCTCTAGCTCAAGAGGTGCAAATCCCACTCCCAGAACCGATACAACACAGAATATCGCTAGAGATCCACCTAGAATCTTCTTGTTACTGTACCTACTAGCTAGCGAACCGCCTATGATAGTCATGGGAATAGCGACTATGTTAGCAGAAAGAAGAAGAACAAAATTCATACTGAAGTCTATTCTCAAAACTGAATCTGCATATGCCGCCGCTAGCCCTCCAATCGCATTTACTCCATCATAGAATAATAGATACCCGCACATGAATAGAGTCAGGACCCTATATCTGCGAATCTCAGAGAATGTCTTACGTATCTCTCTGACTCCATCTATTATCGCTTCAAGAAACGAAGAATATTGAGTAGGATTTGGTATTTCCGGCTCAGGAGTATTTCTAAAAATCGGCACTGAGAAACCTAGCCACCATAAGGCGCTAGTTAGGAAAACGAAGCACTGAACATTGGGGTCTTCGAATCCAAATCTTAAACCTACAATCAGATGAACCGTAAGTAGTGTCGAACCACCTAGAAAACCATACGCATACCCCCAGCTAGAGATATGATCCATTAGACGTTTATCTCCCAGATACGGAAGGAAGGCCGAGTAAATAGCATGACCGCCAGCAAATCCTATGTTGCCCATAATCAGGCAAATCGCTAGGAATTTGTATGACGAATCCTCACTCATGTATGGAGCCAATCCCATTAGAGCAGTGAACAGAATTCCAATGATAGTGTAGATCTTCAGAATCTTTTTCTTAATAGGCATCCTATCGGCTACGGCACCCAATATCGGACTGACAATGGCCACAAAGACACTAGAAATTCCAAGTACCAAGGCATAGAAACTGTCCCCAGTAAATGTCATACCAGCATATTCAGCGCTTCCTCCATTCGCCAGATTGAACATATTGGATAGTAATGTCGGCACTACCACGGTAATTACCGTGAGTGCGAATGCCTGGTTCGCCCAGTCAAACCAATACCAGCTTTTCAGTGACTTCTTAGATTCCGAATCCATTTCAATGAGAAGCCTCTCAACCTCGTCGGAGCTAGCAATCAACTTGCCGAACCCCCCTGACATGAATCGCTGAGATTATCTCTGGTCTTTAGTGTCGTCTACGTAATCAGGTATCTCTCGCCTCACCAAATAGTAGTCAACGTCAATAACACTCCCCCAGAGCGCACCACATGGCTAGTTCATGCGGCTTGATGGGAGACGGCGATAAGCCCGTTAAAATCCATCACCTAGTCAAGGCGCCTGAGAATACACCTGAATCCATAGCTTCTAGAGAGTCATGGGATGCATCCAAGCCAGTTACTGTATACAAGACTCCTGAGAACCTGCCAGACGGTACTCCCTGCGTTGCAACTACTGTAATACTTCGTACGAAGGGCTGTGTGTGGTGGTGGAAATCTGGATGTACCTTTTGCGGATACTTTAACGATGTCAGAGATGATGTAACTGCTGAGGATATGTTCCTTCAATGGGAAGAGGCCAAGAGAGTTACGAACAACTTCCGAGATTGCAAGATGGTCAAGGTTTACACTTCAGGAACCTTCTTCGAGGATAGAGAAAATCCACCAGAGTGGCAGGAGCACGTCCTCAGAGAGACGTATGAGATGGGACTGCACCTAGTAGTAGAGGCACAAGCCCAAATGTGTACTCCTCAGAAGCTACAATGGGTAGCTGAACGACATCCAGGGTGTACTGTAGCCATCGGCTTAGAGGCCTATGATAACACTGTTCTAAGATTCCACGCTAACAAAGGATTCTCCCTAAAGCAGTGGCATAAAGCAGTGGATATTCTCAGAGACAATTCTCTAAGAGTCAAGACATATCTTCTGTTTAAGCCACCCTTCATGTCCGAAGGAGACGCTCTTGAACACACAATATCTTGGGTATCCGAAGTCTCCAAGATATCTGATGAAGTATCGATTAATCCGATGAATATCCAGAGAGGTACAATTGTGGATAGGCTGTTCCGAAACAGAGAATATCGACCTCCTTGGCTGTGGTCATTGGTCGAGATGATCATCAGAACTCATGACGATATTTCTAAGACTCAATGCAGAGTAATCGTTCATCCAACAGCTGGTGGAAAAGCAAGAGGATCGCATAATTGCGGGTCCTGTGATTCGGAGGTCGTTGCAGCAATTGAGAGATACTCAGTTTCTGGAAATCTAGGCGAATTTGTCGGATTAGGATGCGAATGTAAGAAGGTTTGGCTTTCCGAGATACAGAGTGATTCAGCACTCCCTACTCCTATGGGTTCCGGGATTCATCGCAGAGGAAACCCTCTGGACAGATTACGTGCTCCATGATACTGAGAGACTGTTCCCCTCGCCCAACGCTTAAAGTGCCATCTCCGTTGGTTCGTTCCGCTTCTGTTGCGTTTCGCGGGGTGTATGTCTGTGTCTATCGAAGTACCGAGCCCAATTGATGAGTTCATTCAAGGAGAGAAAGAACCGGCTTCGTCCGGTGTTGTTGTGGTTCTCGGCTTCGTGTCAATGCTTTCTTTCCTCATCCTTTATGGGATTCTATTCCCAGGGAGAGATATGCCAGTGATTTCCCAAGTCTTGCCCATGTTCGAGGGAGTTTTTGATTCAGGAATATGGTTCTTCCTTCTTGGAGTCATCTTCGGTGCATTCTCGATCATAGCAACTATGCTCACGGAGGCCACCAGCGAGTGAGGTAATTATTATGGATGTAATAATTTCGACTTTAGCTACTTTCTGGCTATTATTAGCACTATCCTTCTTTTTGATCAAGAGGGGGCTCTGGATCTTCAATGATGTAGCCAAAGGACTGAGCATGTTCATGCTGGAAAAGGCATTGGGTCCAGCCACTGACTTTGTAAGCGGGCGACCTGGATCGTCTTCTTCTACATGGATAATCCATGGTCTAGTTTGGGCATTCGTCGCTTCGACCCTTACATTCATCGGCCTATGGCTAAATCATGATGCTACAGCCCTGCATAGCTTCGAATCCTGGGGCTATCGCCCCGAATCCTCTGAGCTGATATATTCAGGAAGGCTAACTGCTCTTTTCGGCGCTATTGGGATGTTGGTAGTTGGGACCTCACTGTACTCACTTCCTAGACTATGCGGCACCCATCTTGCCAGCGAGTCAAACGCTACCTTGGTATCTTTACTATGGACGCTATCTGTATTGCTAATGTTCGTAGGATCGCAGAATGCAGTTATCATCGGCATCACAATACTTCCAATCGCAAATCTACTTCTGACTCTAGCTTCAACTGCCTTGGTAATCAATATGATACTCACAGTTTCCGAGGCTACCCAAGAGATTCCATTTCCTGGGTGGCTCATCGTATTTGCGTTCATAGGAAATATAGTGGCTGTCCTAGCTGTTTTCATAACTGGTGCATTCAATGAGGGAGTGGGCCAATGGCTACTCTTTCACCTCGCTGGAGGGACCTTCTTCTTCTGTGGGGTAGCTGGAGTATCGCTTTACTCTGTTTCTGTCGGCTCCGGCAATCCTCTATGGTCAAAGTCCCTAGTTGCATTCACGCTCTTCGGGGCCTTCATCACAATAAATCCGATGGGATCTATTGATCCATCGGTGGTCGTCGATTTGTTCTCCCTCACGAGTAACGAACTTGCACCATCATCTAGAGATGTCATATCAGGTTCCTTCCTCATGGCCCTCTCTGCAATCCCAATTATCGCATTCAGTGCTAATATGCTGGTTACAATGAGGGGCTCAGATGCCTTCGTTGAGAATCCAGATTCTCCAGGAATCGCCGAGCTGAACCTAGGGGCTTGGATGCTAATTCCCATTGCTATAGGGTCGCTGTTTGTCCAAACCGACGCTCTCGGAGGCGTTAATGAGCTGAACGGGATATCACAGTCCCTCGATTTGATGGCAATATGGCTGGTAATGATGCCGTTGTCAGTAGGAGCCGCTCTGAGCGTTTTACCAAGGGCCAGCGGAAGGCACCAACTTTCGGCTAACCGCTCTCGATGGGCCTTCTGGATGATGTCAGGTGGTGCTTTCCTCGGTCTCCTCATCACACTGATGTCTGACTTCACAGATATGGCACTTACCGAGTCTATGGCCGAGCAAGGTTCCTCCATCAATCAAGAGCTTAGAAAGGTCGGATCAGTGATGTTCTATGGTACGGTCATCGGAGCGATATTCCACTGTACAAATACAATAAGCGGACAGTACAGGGGGCGTATCATGGGTGATGTATCGAAAGCATCCTTGTCATCTATAGCAATCGAGTCTTACAGCCTAACAGGGCCTACCACTATCAGGAAGATACTTGCTAGTGGCGCCAATCTTGACACAGAAGTCTCGCCTTCAGAGCAGAGCGAAGAGATAGGCTCAGCAACCGAACTTTGAGGACATAAGGCCCACTACGTGGAATGATATCCATGCGAATAGGACTAGTAGGAAAGCCCAATGTCGGCAAATCTACTTCATTCTCTGCACTTACAGAGACTGCTGTAGAGATTGCAAACTACCCGTTTACCACCATAGATCCTAACGTCGGTATCGCATGGCTTCCACTAAGACATCCATGTGCCTGCTTTGAGCTCAGGCGAAAAAGAGAACGAGAAGGAAGGCTAGAGAGCGTGAGTGAGGGAGATCCACGCAAAGGAAGCATATGTACTCCCAACTCCGGTGGATGTACAGGATATACTAGGCTAGTCCCAGTTACAATGATCGATGTGGCGGGGCTTGTCCCCGGCGCACACAAGGGAAGAGGGAGAGGGAATCAGTTTCTCTCAGACTTAGCAAGATGCGATGCTCTGATCCAGGTCATAGATGCTTCTGGATCGACCGATATCGAGGGAAATCCTGTTGGTTCCGGGGGATCTAACCCTATTGAGGAATATAAATTTCTGACTGCGGAGCTAGATGCATGGATCAGTGGGATACTGAGTAATGGATGGGAAAGGGGAGCTAGGAGAGTTCAAGCAGAAGGAGAAAGAGGGCTGAATGACTTCATTCTGGACAGGCTCACAGGAATCGGTGCCAATGAGAGGCACATCAGTGTGGGTATCTCATCTGTAAATGAAGCGTATCCGGATGCAGGAATGCCCTGGACCTGGTCAGAAAATGAGATTACAATCTTGGCCTCCGCTATTAGGACACAACTATTCCCTATATTCGTCGCCGCAAATAAGGCTGACAAGGTATCAACAGAATCTTGGACGGATCTAAAGAAAATTGTCTCGGAGTCCGGCGGAATTGTAGTTCCCACAAGCGCAGAGGCCGAACTTGCACTAAGAAGGGCTTCTAGTGCAGGACTGATAGAAAACACACCAGGAGAGTTTGAATTTCAAATCACGGAGTCAGGTGAAAAAAGCCTTTCAGAAAAACAGAGGAGCGCACTCGAGTCGATTTCATCATCTCTCAGACATTGGGAGGGAGGAGGCCTCCTAGGATTACTTGGAGAGGTTATCTTTGGTAACCTTGGAAGAAGAGTTGCATATCCAGTTCAGGATGAAACGCATTGGACTGATGGAGACGGCAAAATACTTCCAGACGCTCTTCTAGTAGCCGCTGGAACTACTGCTAAGGAATTGGCTTTTCAAGTCCATACTGATTTGGGACAGGGATTCATCAAGGCAGTTGATGCTCGCTCAGGAAGAGTAATTGGCTCGGACTATGAAGTGATGGATAACGACGTGATTAGGATACACTCCAAGTAGTAAACTACTCAGCCGGCTCCGCCATCGATTCCTCTATTACTATTTCATAGGTAATCATTCTCCAAGTAATGTCAAAATCCTCGTCAGAGTCCACAAAACCTCCTACTACCGGGGCTGAGTTAATTTCGGCGTAAATGGTGGCTGACCAGACTCCAATACCATACCCATTATCATTCCAAGTCTCATATATCGTCTTCTGAGATGATGCAATACTGAAACTCTCACCAGTGTAGTTGGTCGTTACATCCCATCTCATTGTGAAGCCACCATTTCCTCCCATACAAGTTCCTTCAGCATCCTGATCTTGAATATGTCCTGAGGAGTGCCCCACGACATCAAGCAGGTCGCTGGCTCCTTCCACATTGTCCGAGAATCCCGGACCCGGGTCATCATTGTCATTACACTGGATAATTAACTCGATGAAACCTATTTCCATATCTCCTAAATCTTCTATTCCAACCAAGAACTCGGTCATGTGGGTGTCTCCATCTTCCAAAACCGTTGACTCTTCAAAAATAGACTCACTTTCACTGAAGCTAACTACCCATTCGCCTTGTCCAAAGCCCCCCCCAGCTACTAGATCCTCATCCGCTAGGGGCATCCAGGCGAAATACAGTGGAAATAGGAACATGAAAGCTACTGTACCAGCCGCCATCCCGATTTTTCTTGGGCTGTCAAGAATGTCCAATACCATCTTACTCAAACATACAAAATCGGCATCTCTTTCAAATCCTCTCTCTGGTCACTGCTAAAAACAGCTGATTTCACTTACAATCATCTATTCGGCTTAGAATAAACCTTCAGAAGAGAAAACTCTCTTTGATTTCCTGAATT
>CENX01040887.1_pt1 | contig 12385 bp, 12 predicted proteins | sample 361321 | NCBI WGS metagenome assembly CENX01 (sample SAMEA2619678, study PRJEB7988) | marine metagenome | isolation source: saline water (ENVO:00002010), including | reverse complement strand
TATTTAGTGGTGAAGGTGATATGAAAACACCTATGATTGTAGGAGGTATTGGAACAATATTAAATATTATTTTAGATCCAATTTTTATTTTTTCTTTAAAGATGGGCGTTGAAGGAGCAGCACTAGCTACTGTAGTTAGTCAAATTTTTGTTTCGTTGATTTTCACATATTTATTGCTAATTAAAAAGTATAGTTTTATTAAAATTTCTCTAAGTGTTTATAAAATTTCATTTAAAATATTGCTGAAAATAATTAAAATTGGATTACCAGCTTCTTTTTCAATGATAATAATGTCTATTGGTGGAGCGTCATTTAATAGAATTTTAGTTGAATTCTCTAGTGATGCTGTTGCAGCATTTCAAATTGGAATTAGATTAGATCATGTTTTTTTAATTCCTGCAATTTCAATATCAACAAGTGTTGTTACATTGGTAGGAATGTTTTACGGTGCTAAAAAATTTAACCTAGTAAAACAAATTACTTTTTATGCAATTCGATCTACTATATTAATTGGAATTATAATTGGTTTTTTATTTTTTATTTTTTCCGATAATATTGTTTCTGTTTTTAGTGATAATATAAATATTCAGAAAATATCCTCTCAATATTTGAGATATTTTGTTTTTGGATATCCCTTTGTTGCAATTAGTATGATAAGTGGTAGAGCCATGCAAGGCTTAGGTAAAGGTATACCTATGTTAATTTTAACATTATTAAGAGTATTAGTTATTAGTTTAGCATTTTCTTTCTTTTTTGTATTTTTTTTAAATAAGAGCATAGAGTGGGTTTGGATCTCTCAAGTAATTTCAGTCATTTTTTCTTCTTTTATCGCCTGGCTTTGGTTAAAATATGTTTTTAAAAAAATTTTTAGAAAGTAAGAAATGAAAAAAGTTGGAATAAATCAATTTGTTCGAAGACAAATTAAAGGTTCTGGAAAAACTTATTCTGATCAATTGAGTTTTGAGGAAATAGCTGAGCACGCTGAAAAACAAATATTGAATGGTAAATATAAAAATGGTTATCGAGATGGTGTAATAATCGTTAGTGTAAGTAATGAATTGATAAAAAACTTTGTTTGTCCTTTTGTGAAAATTAAAAATAATACCAAACTTTTTGCCAACTTTGTTCGCAGGATTCCAGATGAGGATCCATATATTCAAATTTGTGCGTTAAATGGAAAATTGCTTACGACTGGTAAAGTTAATTTGGTTTTATACAGCAATGAAGTTTTAAAAGAGAATAAAGAAAATTCCACAAATTGTGAATGGGAATTAATTTCTATATTATCAATTCCAAAAGGAATTAATGAAATTCCAATGGGGCCAGTTACTATGATGCGAAATCAACTTAATTTAAAAGGTGGTACAAAAGGAAATTATTCTTCAGCTGATTGGGCAAAATCAGTTAGGTTTTGGCAAAATTATGCGGTATTAAAATCTTTAATTAATTAAATTGAAATTAATAAATAAAATATTTTGTGATATTTTTAATAGTTGTAATTTGAAATACAGTTTTAAGGGATTGTTGATTTAGTTTGGTGTCATTATGGTAAGTTTATCAGTATTAAAAGAATTTTCTAAAATTGAAAAAAGAGCAGCGTTAGTTCCAGAAAGTGTAAAAAAACTAACCAAGATTGGTGTTTCTGTTTTAATTGAGGAAGGTACTGGTGTAGAAGCTGGATTTAAACCTGAAGATTATATAAATGCAGGAGCAAGGTTAACTTCAAATCGCGAAGAAATTTTAGAGTCTAATTTAATTTTAGGAGTAAGATTAGATCTTCTAGATGATAAAGAATTAGACAAATTAAATAAATCGATTTTAATTGGTTTTTTTAATCCATTTAATAATATTAAAAATATTGATTTTTTAGCTTCAAAAAATTTCACATCTTTTTCAATGGAACTAATTCCGAGAATATCGAGAGCTCAAAGAATGGATGCATTAAGTGCTATGAGTTCAGCTGCTGGTTATAAGGCAGTTTTATTAGCCGCAAATTCATTAAATAAATTTTTTCCTTTAATGATGACAGCAGCAGGAACTATTTCACCTTCAAAAATATTAATTATTGGTGCTGGTGTAGCTGGTTTACAAGCTATTGCTACTGCAAAAAGATTAGGTGCTCAGGTAAAAGCATTTGACACAAGACCAATAGTTAAAGAACAAGTTGAAAGTTTAGGAGCGGAATTTATAGAACTAGAGACTACAGATGATGCTGAAACTTCAGGAGGTTATGCTGAAGAAATGTCTGATGATTTTTACAAACATGAACAAGAAATTATTGCTAAATATTTATCAGATTCAGATGTTGTTATTACAACAGCTCAAATATTTGGGAAAAAATCTCCTCTTCTGATTACAGGTTCAATGGTTGAATCTATGAGGTCAGGAAGTGTGATAGTTGATCTTGCAGCTGAAAATGGAGGTAATTGTTCATTTACTGAGCTTAATAAAACTGTTGTTAAAAATGGTGTTATCATTCACGGATTTACTGATTTACCAAGCACTTTATCATATCATGCTAGTGAAATGTTAAGTAGAAATATATCTGCTTTATTATTTGAAATTATAAAAGATGGAGAAGTTAAATTAGATTTAGAAGATGAAATAATTTCATCAACTCTTTTAACTCATCAAGGTAAAATTATAAATCAATATGTAAAAAAAATGATTGAAAAGGAGAAATAATAATGTCTTCGGATATTTTGTTCCAGTTATATATTTTTATTTTAGCAATTTTTGTTGGTTTTGAAGTTATAACAAAAGTTCCTCCGACTCTTCATACTCCGTTAATGTCAGGATCAAATGCAATATCTGGAATAACAATAGTTGGTGCAATAATTGCTTCAGGTTCAAAAAAAATAACAATTGAAAGTTTTTTTGGTGATATTGATTTAACAGCAATCTTAGGTTTTATTGCAATTATATTTGCAACCATTAATGTGGTGGGTGGTTTTTTAGTTACAAATCGTATGTTAAGAATGTTTAAAAAATAGATTTATGATACAATCATTAATAATTCCAGTACTTTACTTATTATCTGGTGTTTTCTTTATTGTGGGGTTAAAACTTTTATCCCATCCTAAAACAGCTCCTAGAGGAAATTCTATAGCAGCTATAGGAATGTTCATTGCGATTATAGCAACTCTTTTAAATAATCAAATTTTAAGTTACGAGTTAATTTTTTCAGGTATAATTATTGGTGGTTTAATAGGTAGTATTGCTGCAAGAAGAGTAGAAATGACTTCCATGCCTCAATTAGTTGCTCTTTTTAATGGATTTGGAGGTGGAGCCTCTCTTTTAGTTGCTTCAGCTGAATTTTATAGAATTCAAAATAATATTGAAGAATTTATTTTTTTTGCAATTTTACTTTCAATTTTTATTGGTGGTCTAACTCTTACTGGAAGTATTGTGGCATTTGGAAAACTTCAGGGAATAATTAAAGGATCTGCCATAAAATTTAGGGGACAAAATTTTATCAATGCCTTACTCTTTTTGACAATCATTGTTTCTGGTTTTTTAGCAATTTTAGGTAATTTCGAATTTTCTACTGTTATAATAGTTTCTATTTGTATTTCATTGTTATTGGGTTACTTAGGAGTTATTCCAATTGGTGGAGCTGATATGCCAGTAGTAATATCTTTGCTTAACTCGTTTTCTGGATTAGCAGCAGCTACTACGGGATTTGTTTTATTAAATAATTCTTTAATTATTAGCGGTTCTCTGGTTGGTGCAAGTGGAATAATATTAACAAATATTATGTGTAAAGGTATGAATAGAACTATTTGGAATGTTTTATTTACTGGTTTAGGCTCCAATAGTTCCAGTAATCAATCCGTAGCAAAAAATGCAGAAAATAAAATTGCTAAATCCTATGAGCCAGAAGATACTGTTGTTATTTTTGAAAATGCAAAAAATATTATAGTGGTTCCGGGATATGGAATGGCTGTTGCTCAAGCTCAACAAATAGTTTCTGAGTTAGAAAAAGTTTTAGAATCAAAAGGCTCAAATGTGAAGTATGCAATTCATCCTGTTGCCGGAAGAATGCCAGGTCACATGAATGTTTTACTTGCAGAGGCAAATGTTTCATATGATAAATTATTTGATCTAGATGATATTAATCCTGAATTTGAACAAGCAGATATAGCTATTGTTATAGGTGCAAATGATGTTGTAAATCCTGCTGCAAGGAATGATCAATCAAGTCCTTTATATGGTATGCCAATTTTAGATGTAGATAAAGCACAAACAGTTTTTATTTTAAAAAGAAGTATGAATCCTGGTTTTGCAGGAATTGAAAACGAACTTTTTTTTAATGATAATTCAATCATGCTTTTTGGAGATGCAAAAGAAACAATTTCACGTTTAGTTTCAGAACTTAAACAGTCTTAATTTTTTTATAATTTCCATTCTAGAATTTCTTTAAATCCTATACCTAAGTAGAAGGAATTATAGGTTTCATTTTTATTAATAATAAATTCTTTAAAAATATATTTTTCATATTCAATTCCAAAAGTAACATTGAGAAATTTATTTAACTGATAATTAATTTTGCTTGAAACTTCATATCTGTTAGATAGTACTTCATTTGGTAGCAAATCGCTAATTTGGCTAAAATATTCAAAGTCTAAATTCATAAAAATTTTTGAAAAATTAATATCCCAAAAAAATCCATATTTCAAATAAGACGTTTTTCTAGTATCATTCAAATAATCTGACATATCATATGAAAAAGCTATTTCAGAAGTTAAATGATTATTTGGTTTGTCAAAAATGAATGCACCAAAACCTTGATTATAATGGTATCTAATATTTAAACCTGAAACAGAATTTCTTCTTAAAGAAGTTACTGTAAATCTATAAATAAAAGGGAAAACCTCAATTTTATTGCTTGATTTATACCTTGCAGTTATAAAACTACTTTTAGATTGAATTATTGATAAAAAGCGAATATCGTTAAATGTATTTTTTTCAACTCTTTTTAATCTAATAAAACCAACACCGCCAGGACCATTTAATTCACCAATACCAATTTTTCCATAACTTGTCCAAGTCGGAAATTCTTTTTCTTGAGAAAAAGCTAATGAGATAATCGTTAAAATGACAAATATGCGCAAGATTTAATTTTTAATTCTATATCCTATTTTGAATAGCCATATTGATATTGAAGTAAATAATATTGTCATGAAAATTGTAATAATTATGGATATTGAAAATGAAGTATCTCCAATATTTAATATTGAATATCTTAAACCATTTATTACATAATATATTGGATTAATTAATGATATTTCTCTCCAAAAAGAAGGAAGCATATCAATAGAATAAAACACTCCTCCTAAAAAAATTAGAGGAGTGACGAAAAAATTTAATATAGTTGCAATATTGTCCCATGTTTCTGATAATATTCCAACTAATAAACCAGCACTAGAAAATGCCCATGAAACAATAAATAATAAAAATAATACTAAAATTGGTTTTTCAACTGGCATTTGAACAAGAAAAACTCCAAGTAATAAAACTAAAACTCCATTAATAAATCCTCGAACAGTACCTCCTATTATAAATGCTATTGCCATTTCAAAATTACTTAATGGAGTTATAAGCATATCCTGCATTTGCTGAAGTAGTTTCATTTGTAACATACTTGAAGCTGTATTGTTAAGGGCATTGGTAATAACATTCATCATTATTAGTCCTGGAAGAATATAGATTGTATATGAAACACCATCTATTTCAGTAATTCGTTTTTGCAATGTTAAACCAAATATTATCATATACAAACCTGATGTAATCAGTCCTGGTATAATAGTTTGTCTCCAAACTGAAAAGAAACGACTTATTTCTCGATATGTAAGAGTTGAAAAACCTACCCAATTAATCATTAATTTTTCTTCCTGTTAGAGATACGAAAACATCTTCTAAATTTGGTTTTAATATTTTAACGTTATTTAGTTGACAATTATTTTTAATTAAGATGTCAATTATTTTTGGTAATGACTTCTCAGGGTTGTTAACTGAAAAAATTAGTTTATTTATATTTTCTTTTGATGAAAATGTATATTTAAATGATTCTAAATAATCTAATTTAGATTTATCAATTACATTTAGATCAACTTCAATCGAACCTTTTCCAACTGACTGAATTAATTCTTCAGGTTTACCTTCTGAAACAATTTTACCTTCATTAATTATTGAAACATAGTCACAAAGTTTTTCTGCTTCTTCAATATAATGAGTTGTTAGGAGTATAGTTTTTCCATTTTGGTGCATTTCTTTCAAATAATCCCATAGCATATGTCTAAGTTCAACATCTACACCAGCTGTTGGTTCATCCATAATTAAAATATCAGGGTCGTTTACTAATGCTTTTGCAATTTGAAATCTTCTTTTCATTCCTCCAGATAAAGTTCTGATTTTATTTTTTCGTTTTTCATAAATTCCTAATTTTTTCATGATATCATCTACAATATGCTTTGCTTTACTAGATGGAATACCATAGTATCCAGCTTGAAATAACAATAATTTTTCAATTGAAAAAAACCAATCAGAATTAAAGTCTTGTGGAGATACTCCAATTTTAGAGCGAGTAAATCGAAAATCTTTAATTATATCTTTACCAAAAATTGAAACACTACCTTCTTGTAATTTTACTAAACCTGTAATAATACCTATGGTTGTAGTTTTACCTGCTCCATTAGGACCTAAAAGTCCATAAAATTGTCCTGGTTTTATTTCAAGATCAATTCCATCTAATGCAAGTGTGTTTTTATAAGATTTTTTCAAATCTTTTATCTTGATAGCTAATTCCATAATATAAAATAAAATTTAAATCTTAGTTAAATAAGAGAAATTTATTGTAAAAACGCAGCTCCGAATACACCTGCTGAATCCCCCATTTTATTTTTTAAAAGAGGGGTTTTAATATTTTTACTAAAGGTAAATTTTTCTATCCATTTTGGACCTTCAGTATATAGGAAATCTACTTTTGAAATGCCTCCTCCTAAAACAATAACTTCTGGATCAATAATATTGATTACATTTCCAAGTGCCATTCCAAAATTATTTAAAAAGTAGTTTTTCCAATCCTGAGGAGGCTGTTTTGCAATATCTGTTACAATTGCTTTTTTCTTAGTTAAATCAAAATAATATTTTTCTAAACTCGGCCCAGATAAATATTGCTCAACACAACCTGAATTTCCACAATGACATTTTTTACCATTTGAAAACAAAACAGAGTGACCCCATTCACCTGCAATATTATTTAACCCAGAAAAAACTTTTCCATTAATTGTGATTCCACCGCCAACTCCTGTTCCTAAAATTACACCAAAAACAATTTTTTTATTTTTTGCTGCTCCAAGAGAAGTTTCGGCTTGAGCAAAACAATTTGCATCATTTTCAAGGATTGGTTCACAACTAAATATTTGTTCAAGGTCTTTTTTGATAGGTTTGTCAATCATTACTATAGTATTACTTTTCTTTAACATATCACCGTTGTTATTAAGAGGCCCAGGAACTGAAACTCCAAAATAAAATTTATCTCCCAAGTGATTCTTTATTTTAAAATGTAATTTTGATAGTTGATTAAGGATATGTTCATAACCATTAGCTCTTTCAGTAGGTACTCTCGTGCGAATTAAAATATTATCATTTGAGTCTAAGACAACAGCTTCGATTTTTGTACCGCCAATGTCAATTCCTAATCTATTCATACTTCCCTTTGTATTAATTCAAAAAATTTTTTTTCATCGATAATTTTAATATTCAAATCTTCTGCTTTATTTATTTTACTACCTGGATTTTCTCCAAAAACTAAATATGATGTTTTATTTGAAATAGAAGAAGAAATTTTCCCTCCATTTTTTTCAACAAGCTCTTGAGCTTTTGTTCTTGATATTGATTTAAGAGTTCCCGTAAAAACAAATATATCTTCATTTAACAAATTAAATTTATTTTTATCATTATCTTTTTCTATTATTTTGAGACCAGAATCAAAGCAATTATTGATGATTGTTTGATTTTTTGCATTTTTAAAAAACTTTTCTATAGCTTCTGCAACAGTCGGTCCTATTTCATTGATTTGAATCAATTCACCTGATGAAGATTTTGATAATTCTTTTAAAGAAAATTCATTGGATAAAACGTGAGATAAGTGTTCTCCAATGTTTGCAATTCCCAAACCATGTATAAATCTCCACATCGGAATATTTTTTTTTGAATTTATAGCACTGATTACATTTTTTGCTGATTTATCAGCCATTCTATCTAAATTAGATAGCTGTTCATGATTTAAACTAAAAATATGAGAAAAATTGTTTATAATTTTTTTATCAACCAACTGATCAATTAATTTTTCTCCAAGTCCATCAATATCTAAACATCTTTTGCTAACAAAATGTTTAATTCTTGCTTTTACTTGTGCATCACAATTATAATTATTACATCTTAATGCAGATTCATTATCAAGTTTTATTGTAGTATAATTACAAATTGGACAATTCTTAGGTAAAAAATATTGTTTTGAATTCTCAGGCCTTTTTTGTGTTATTACTTTTATGACTTCAGGAATTACTTCACCTGCTCTTTGAATTAGAACAGTATCACCAATTCTAATATCTTTTCGATTGATTTCATCTTGGTTATGTAATGTTGCATTTGTAACTGTTACGCCACCAACTTTCACAGGTTTTAATTTTGCAACAGGTGTTATAGTTCCTGTTCTTCCTAACGATGGAACAATATTTAAAATTATTGTTGAAACTTGTTGTGATTTAAATTTTCCAGCTAAAGCCCATCTTGGTGATCTGCTTCTAATTCCCAAATTAGATCTTTGTTCAGGGTCATTAACTTTTATTACGACCCCATCTATTTCGTAATCAAGAGAATTCTTTTTTTCTTCCCATTTTTCTGTATATAAAATAGCTTCTTTTATATTATTACATATTTGGGTGTTTTTATTAGTTGGAAGACCCCAATTTTTTATTTTTTTTAAAATTTTATCGTGCTTAAGATTATAATTACCTGCTAATTCATATGCAAAAAAAATTAATTTTCTTTTAGATGTAACTGAAGAATCTAGTTGTCTTAAACTACCAGCTGCTGCATTTCTTGGATTAGCAAAAGATGTCTCATTCGCTTTTAATCGTTCCTCATTTAGTTTTTTAAAACTATTTTTTTCCATAAGAACTTCCCCTCTTATTTCAACTATTTCAGGAAAGTTTGAACCAAGCAGTTTTAGAGGTATTGATTTAATAGTTCTGAGGTTTTGAGTTATGTTTTCTCCTCTTAATCCATCTCCTCTTGTTGAACCTAAAATAAAAGTTCCGTTTTCATAAATCAATTCAACAGCAAGTCCATCATATTTGAGTTCAGTGACATATTCTATTTCTTTTTCAGTTTTTAAACCTTTTTTTACTCTCTCATCAAATGCTAAGATTTCATTTTTATTCATAGCATTTTCTAAGCTAAGCATTGGTGTGGAGTGTTCAATAGTTTCAAATGTGTTTTTTGGTAGAGAGCCAACTCTTATAGTGGGCGAGTCAAGTGTTTTGAATTGAGGGTTGTCTCTTTCAATTTTTTCTAATTCTCTAAATAACAAATCATATTCTTGATCGGATATTTCAGGATCATCATCAACATAGTATTTTCTGTTATGAAAATTAATTTTTTCTTTTAAAGAATTGATTTTTTCTAAGATATTCACTTTAATTATGGAGTTCTTTCTTTATAATATTCAATTGGGTCAATAAGCTTTAGCTCTATTGGTTTTAACATGCCTTGGTCGTTTATAGGGAATGCATACATTCCAGAATTTTTTATTTTCGCTATAAAAAAATAATATATTTTTTCCCCTGGATATATTTTAGGATCGTATTTAAATCTATATCTTCCTTTGAAAAACTTTAGTTTTTCTTCTTGAAAATTTTTTGATTCATTAGTTTTAAAATAAAAATTAATTGATTCTAAAGAATCGTACGGAATATCCGAAAAAACTTCAAGAAAATAAGGTCTTCCTTGAAAAAAAGGATTTGGTGTTTTATGAAGCAATTTAGATTCTAGAGGGAAAACTTTCTCAAAAAAGGATAAATTTTGAGGAAAAACTTCAATGCTTAATAATAAAAATAATACAAAAATTTTAAAAATTTCTTTCATGGATAAAACCACTTTAATTGAAAGTTATGGAAATTTAATTTAAGAATCAGGAAAAGAATTAGATTTTTGAAAGTTAATACAATTATTATACCAGTCATCATAATTAATTGATTGTTCCACAAAATGTTTAATTGCACATTTAGCATCTCCTTTGCAAATGACAGGTGGAGAAGACCTGCTATCTGAATGAAGTACAGCAATAAAAGTTTTTGGAGGAATTTTAAAATATGGTTCTAATCCAAGCATTGCATCAAAAGCAAAACCCAAACCTTCATTTTCCCTGGATCTATTGACTTTTAAATGAATCTGATAAGTTTTACCTAACTTTGAATCCACATATACTTTTGCTCCTAAATAATCTGGAGAGCCGGGCATTTTTTTTAAGTAACTGCCTGTCATAGCAACGATTTGTTCATTTGAGAATTTAGTTCTTGAAATTTGTCCGAAAGAATTATTTATTATTAAAAGATTAATTAATCCAATGATGAGTAAAGAATTTTTAAAACCCATTTTTCTAAAAAGTAACCCTTAAAGAAGTTTGAACTGATCTTATGATTAAGAGAGCATCTGCTCCACCAACATTACCATTTGGCTTGAATCCACCAGTCACTAAATCTGCTTTCATAATCCCTCTTTCTGAGCAAAGAGCCATTGCAGGATAGGCAAAATGAGAGCTTGAAACATCAGAAAATCTAGAAGGATTTTCTCCAAAATATCTTGTTTCAAGTGATTCATCTCGAGTCACCATTGTAAGAATTTTAGCAACTGCTCTAGCATAACCAGCTCTGGTCACAGGTTCAGAAGGATAAAAATTTCCATCTGGATCAGGTTCAACTACTCCTAATTTGATTGCTTCTTCTATCCAACCAGAGGCCCAATTATTATTGACATCAGATGGTAGGATAAAATTAGAAGTTCCCATCAGTTGTGAAGGTGTTTGAAATGTAGGAGTATTATTTGATGGCATAAATCTTTCAAAAAGTTCGGTTAATTTTAATTCTTCAATAAACAAAACAGTCATATCAGCTCTTGAAATTTTTGTTTTTAAAGCAATTTTTTTACCAGCAGTAGTGCCGGGTTGTGCACGAACAATTTTTTGAGATAAAGCCCACATCTTATCAGCTCTTCCAGCAAAGGCACCCTTTTTTTCAACTAGAACTCGAAATTCAGCATCAGCTAAAGAAAAATCATAATTTTGCATATATGCCATTCCCCTCCAGAAAAAGGCAGCTTCGAACTCATCATCAAGTTTTAAGGCAGCTTTAAATTCATCTAACGACCTGGTAAGCCATCTTTGATTTTCACTTTTATGAGCAATCCATAATCTTCCTGATAGTACTCTAATCTCTGGATTTTTTTTATTTGTTTTTAAAGCTGTATCCATATTTTTTCGACCAGTTTTAAGATCTCCAGTTAATCCATATGCCAACCCTAAACCAGCGTATCCCTCAGCAAATTTTTTGTCAAGATCTACAGACCTTTGGAAAGATTTAATTGCAGATTCATAATTTTCATCATCTAGATATCTCATTCCAGCTTTGTAATGATACTCAGGAGTATCAACATCAGATTGTGATGTGACTTGAGGACCACATGCAAAAATAGAAAGTAAAATAGGAACGATAATTAAATTTGAATTGAATTTATACATAAGTAAACCTCTCCATGTAAAGAATTTAGTTAAAAGTTAATGGCCTATCTTTTCAAAAAAAAACCATTTTTAAAATAAAATGATTTAAATCACATAATTTTCCAAAAATAATTGACTAATTTTACATTTAATAATTGTTAATCATATATATCTTAAATAAGTTGCAGTTGTGTAGTAAATGAAAAGGGAAAAAAAACGTTGATCAGAAAAATTTATCTTATTTTTTCAGTTTTATTTTTTAATTGCGTTCTTTTTTCGCAAAGTTCAAATATAAGTGCTGAGGGTTTTGGTATGACTGAAGATGCAGCAATTGAACAGGCAAAAAGAGCAGCTGTAGAAATTGGGATCGGTACTGTAATGTCATCGGAAACAGTTGTGAAAAACTCTGTTTTATTTTCCGATAATATTTTTGCTAAATCTACTGGTTTTGTAAAAACATTTACAGTTACAGATAAATTTCAAGGCCCTGATGGATTGTGGACAATAACTATCGATGCTGTTGTTACTGAAATAATTGATGAAATTTTGCAGGACGAATTAGCAGTTCAAACCTTACTTAATGCAATGAATAGACCTAAAATT